>VFQM010002970.1_pt1 | contig 11550 bp, 6 predicted proteins | sample 3512391 | NCBI WGS metagenome assembly VFQM01 (sample SAMN10412369, study PRJNA504923) | tailings metagenome | isolation source: Replicate 1 from Balatoc abandoned mine | place: Philippines
CCTGGGCGCCTCGCACCAGACCGGATGGACCGGGCTGGTGGCGAAGCTGCTGCAGTCGCGCCGGTAAAGGGGCATCAGGCCAATAATAGAAAAAGCCCGCATTTACGCGGGCTAGTTGGATTTCTTATATCTTGTTGGACTTGAATAGGTGGTGCGGGGTTTACTGCCGAACTACTCGCTACTGGGGCAGAGCGTAATAGAGCGTCTTTCTGCGGGGCATTGCCAATCAAGAAACTGTGGCTGGCCGTTGATGTGTAGACCGGCCTTCGCAAGCAGGCCGCGATATCACCGGGCAGTCCCGATGAGGCACAGTTACGCCCCCTCGATCACGCGTGCCACGTCGCCGTGGCACCCTGATGGCCGACATTGCCGAAAGCGTGGTTTGGCATGCGTTTCGGCCATCGTCTCACCCCAACCCGGAATACCGCTCGAAGAATGCGGCAAGCTTGTCCAATACGGTCTGCTTTTTCGCCGAGTGGCCGTTGTTCTTGGCAAACCTTGAAACAGGCGGCAGTATTTTCGTGATGGCCGTGCCGGTCACCGGAATCGCCCCATCACGGAAGGCATTGTCCACGAATGCTTTGGTCTCATCGGCGTTCAAGCCTTCATCGGCGATAATTCGGTCCAGATCCTCCACCTTTCTCTTCGCCACGAATGCCTGCCATTGCGCGTCGACCTTGGCTTTCGTGGAAACGGAATCCACGAACTGCTCGATGAGGTCCTTCTTGTTGCGCAAACTGGGGCTGGAATTGATCGCGCGTTCGATGGTGGCGCGGATTTCCTTGTCTTGCCCGCTACCCTTGGCCTTTAGGTACTGCTCGACCAGCATCAGGATGTAATCGACGTTGATTTCGACCTGCTTGATCAGCTCGATCTCGAACACCACTTCGTCGTTGATCGATTCCTTGTCAGCATCCGACGTACTACGGAATTCGGCATAGAGATTCAGATACAGGCTCTGGTAATCCTGGAAATCCCGCTCGCTCAGGATTTCGTTGCCGGCAAAATCATCGAAGGCGGTAAGGATGTTCTTCAGCCGCAGGATCGAACCGAAAAGTTTGATGAACGCCTTCTGCGCCGCTTCGCCGATGATTGCGCGGCCTAGCGGGAAACTGGCGACGAGTTCCTCAATCCGCTTCTGGTATTCCTTGTAGTACTCGGCGTAAGGCTTGAGCAACACGATGCCCTTGGCGTCCTTGTTGCCGAACAGCGCCAGGGCGTCGTTGGTTTCCTGTTCTAGATCGCGGAAAGAAACGATGTTGCCGTAGGTCTTGACCGAGTTGAGGATGCGGTTGGTACGCGAATAGGCCTGGATCAGTCCGTGCGCACGCAGGTTCTTATCCGCCCACAGGGTATTCAGCGTCGTGGCGTCGAAACCGGTCAGGAACATATTGACCACGATCACCAAGTCGAGCTCACGTTTCTTCAGGCGCTGCGACAAATCCTTGTAGTAGTTCTGGAACTTCTCGGCGGACGTATCGAAACTGGTACCGAACAGGGCGTTGTAGTCGCCGATGGCCGCATCCAGAAAATCACGCGAACTTTGATCCAGCCCCTCGGTTTCGAACTCTTCCTCGCCGAGCAAGCCGTCGGATTCTTCTTCGTTGGCGGCAAAGCTGTAGATCAGACCAACCTTGAGGCGCTGAGCCTCAGGCAAGTCCTTCTGCTGCGCCGAAAATTCAGCGTAGTAGCGTTTGGCCGCGTCGATGGATGCCGTGGCAAACAGTGAATTGAATCCGGCCAGCCGCTTGCCATCGTGACGATAGCTGGCACTGCGTTTGGTCTTCTGGTCGAAGTGCTCGCGGATATAGCCTACGATCTGCGTGATGCGCTCAGGTGCCAGCAGCGCCCGTTCGGTATCGATGGCCGGCACCTTTTTATCCTTGATGCGCGGTGAAGCCTTGATCGTGTTGATGTAGTCGATACGGAACGGCAGCACATTCTTGTCGTTGATGGCATCGACAATCGTGTAGGTGTGCAGCTTGTCGCCAAAAGCCTGTTCGGTGGTGCGCCGCAGCGGGTTGCCGCTGGCGCCGGCGTTGTCGGCAAAGATCGGCGTGCCGGTGAAGCCGAACAGGTGGTAACGCTTGAACACCCGGGTGATTTCGGCATGCATGTCGCCGAACTGGCTGCGATGGCATTCGTCGAAAATCACCACCACATGCTGGTCATAGACCGGATGCTTCTTGTTCTTCGCCACGAAGCGGGAAAGCTTCTGGATGGTGGTGATGATGATGCGAGCGTTCGGGTCTTCCAGTTGCCGTTGCAATACCGCCGTCGAGGTATTGGAGTTGGCTGCCCCCTTCTCGAAGCGTTCGTATTCACGCATGGTCTGGTAATCCAGATCCTTGCGATCCACCACGAAAAGCACCTTGTCGATCTCCGGCAAGCCCCGCGCCAGTTGCGCTGCCTTGAAACTGGTCAGCGTCTTGCCGCTGCCCGTGGTATGCCAGATATAGCCGCCCGCGGCGACGCTGCCGAGTTGACGATGGTTGGTGGCCGTGGCAATGCGCTGCAGGATACGTTCCGCAGCAACGATCTGATAGGGCCGCATCACCAGCAGCTTGCGGTCCACATCGAACACGCAGTAGCGAGTCAGGACATTGAGCAGCGAGTGCTTGGCGAAGAAAGTCTTGGCAAAACCGGCCAGCTCGGTGATCGGCTGATTCTTCGCGTCGGCCCACCAGCTGGTGAACGAAAAGCTGTTCGAGGTTTTGCTCTTGCTGCGCTTGCTGCGCTGCTCCGCCAGATGGCCGTCGCGTACGGTGTTGCTGTAGTACTTGGTCAGCGTGCCATTGCTGATGATAAACAGCTGCACGTACTCGAACAGGCCGCAGCCCGCCCAGAAGCTGTCGCGCTGGTAGCGGTTGATCTGGTTGAAGGCCTCGCGGATGTCCACGCCCCGGCGCTTGAGCTCCACATGCACCATCGGCAGTCCATTGACCAGCACCGTCACGTCGTAGCGGTTGGCGCGCGCAGCGCCTTGCTCGCCTTGTGGGACCTCGTACTGGTTGATGACTTGCAGGCTGTTGTTGTGGATGTGCTGCTTGTCGATCAGGTAGATGTTCTTGATGCTGCCGTCGTCGCGCTTGAGCACCTGGATAGGGTCTTCCTGGATGCGCGCGGTCTTTTCGACAATGCCGTCGTTGGCCCCGGCTATGCAGGTGCTGAAGAAGCGCTCCCATTCGACGTCGGAGAACGTGATTTTGTTGAGCTTCTCCAACTGGCGGCGTAGGTTGGCGATCAGATCCGCTTCCGAGGCAATGGGCAGGTATTCATAGGCCTGCACTTGCAACTGCTTGATGAAGGCCTTTTCCAGCTCGGCTTCGCTTTGATAAGCGGATTCCCGCACGCCCTGGAATTCGGGCAGGAATTCGGCAACGACGGTGCTCTCGCTGGAAAGCGCGATGGGCTCGTAGCGACAAGACTTGAGATCTTCGCTCACGCAGCCTCCCGGAAGGTGAGCAGACGGTCGCGATAGTGTTCGTATTGCTGGCGACGGGCCCTGATCTCGGCGGGCAGGCCGATGGAGATGTCGTTCACCAGGGCATCGAAGCGGTCGAGGATGGCGACGATGCGCTCTTGTTCTTCGAGTGGCGGGACGGGAATGCGTATCTTGGAGAAGCCATCCATCAGAAGCGTATTGACCTTGGTGCGAGCCACATATTTCGCTTTCTCTGCGATGAATGAAGTCGTTTGCATGCAGTAAGAAACGAACTTCGGGTTCATCGAATGGCGGAAAGCGTAGCAGTGGTCATGAATGGCCACGTCGTCCGCCCCCATCCATGCCACCGCCTTGCCGACATCCTCGACGGTTTCTCCCACGTCGGTGACCACCACATCGCCCGGCTTGGCGAAGCGCAGAATCGGTTTCATCTCGGGTCGAACGCGGGAAATCACAGCATTCGCTGACGTGCCATAGTGAGTGTAAATCTCACCATAATGGATGCAGGCAACGCCGTCCTCGACATAATCGGCCTTGGTGAATCGGCGCCCGCGAATAAATGTTCCGATCTCAGCCAAGGTCATCCACCTTATGCTTGCTTGCTTGCTTGCTTGCTTGCTTGCGCCGGTCGTGCGCTCATCGAAACTGAGCAGCGTATCGCGGTAGTGCTGGTACTGCCGCCGGCGCGCCTCCAGCTCCGCCTCCAGCTCCGCCTCCAGCTCCGCCTCCAGCTGGGTGAAGGTGTCCAGCACTTTCACGATTTCGCGTTGCACTTCGAGGGGTGGGATGGGGATGCGAACTTTCAGGAATCTCTTCTTGGAAATGTTGAATCGCGTGACTCCACTCGCACTCATAACAATCTCTTTCCGTACGGGGTCGCTGCGGAAAACATATTTCGAGAATCCAGGAAGTAGTACGGCAGTGTCATGAAGCCGGTAGCCGAAACAGAAGCTGTTCAAATACAGGGCTTCTTTCGGGCTTTCAATAACCACGGATGACATGCCCACTTCATCAGGCGTTTCCGAGGAACCCGTGAAGAGAATGTCGCCAAGCTGAACGAGGTTCTGATTCTCTCCCGCCGCCACCCGAACAAAGTCATTTGCCTGGAGGTCGACGGCAAGATTGTTGAAAATGTTCTTGTAGGAGACAAAGCGCGCGTTGCCATTGCTGAAGTCGGTTTTGGTCTTTCCCGTGAGTCCGCCGAAGGTCGAGCCCAACTCGTTAAGACTTATAAATTCAACCCCATTCGAGCAATGCTCGGCAATAAGCTCATCAACCCGACTCATGCCTGTTCTCCTTCCAGATCAGTCACGATGGCATCGATCTGTTTCCTCAGTTCCGTTTGTCTTGCGACGATGCGGGCGATCTCGGCGTTGAGCGTTTTGATGTCTATCGCTACGGTGGTGTCCCGCTGTTCGACATACGAGGAAACCGCAATGTTGTAACCGTTCTCGGCAATGTCGCCGTTGTCCACCAGCCGTGCGAAGTGGTCGATGTTCTTGCGCCCGGTGTAGGCATCGAGGATTTTTTGATGGTGCCCGGGCAGCAGCTTGTTCTTGTTGCCGCTGCGCACGAACTCGCTAGAGGCATCGATGAACAGAGTGGCGTTGTCGTGCTTGGATTTTTTCAGCACGATGATGCAGGTGGCGATGGTGGTGCCGAAGAACAGGTCGGGCGGCAGCTGGATCACGGCATCGACGTAGTTGTTGTCGATCAGGTGCTGGCGGATTTTCTGCTCCGCGCCGCCGCGATAGAGCACGCCGGGAAACTCGACGATGGCCGCCGTGCCGTTCACCGCCAGCCAGCTCAGGATGTGCAGGGTGAAGGCCAGATCGGCCTTACTCTTGGGGGCGAGCACGCCGGCCGGGGCGAAACGAGGATCGTTGATCAGCAGCGGATTGGCATCGCCATCCCATTTGATCGAGTACGGCGGATTGGAGACGATGGCTTCGAAGGGCTCGTCGTCCCAGTGGGCCGGGTCGGTGAGGGTGTCGCCGTGGGCGATGTCGAACTTCTCGAAATTGACGTCGTGCAGGAACATGTTGATCCGGCACAGGTTGTAGGTGGTCAGGTTGATTTCCTGGCCGTAGAAGCCCTGGCGTACCTTGTCGTGCCCGAGCACCTTGACGAACTTGAGCAGCAGCGAACCCGAGCCGCAGGCCGGGTCGTACACCTTGTTGACTTCGGTCTTGCCGACCACGGTGATGCGGGCGAGCAGCTCGGAGACTTCCTGCGGCGTGTAGAACTCGCCGCCGGACTTGCCGGCGGTGGAGGCGTACATCTGCATCAGGTATTCGTAGGCGTCGCCGAACAGGTCGATGGTGTTTTCCGTAAACCCGCCTTCGCTGCTGGCCAGTGGCAGGTCGCCGATGGCGTCGAGCAGCTTGACCAGTTTTTCGTTGCGCTTGGCCACGGTGGGGCCCAATTTCGAACTGTTCACGTCGAGGTCGTCGAACAGGCCCTTGATGTCGTTCTCCGAGTCGCTGCCGGTGGCCGAGCCTTCGATGTCGGCAAAGATGTTGCTCAGCGTTTCGTTGAGGTTGGCGTCATGCCGGGCTTTTCTGCGAACGTTGGCGAACAACTCGGAAGGCAAGATGTAAAAGCCCTTTTCCTTCACCGTCTCGGCGCGGCCGAATTCGGCGTCGGCATCGCTCAAGCGGGCGTAGTCGAAATCCGGCGAACCGGCTTTGCGCTCCTGTTCGTTGAGGTAGCTGGTCAGGTTTTCCGAGATGAAGCGGTAGAACAGCATACCGAGCACGTAGGTCTTGAAATCCCAGCCGTCGACGCTGCCGCGCAGGTCGTTGGCGATGCGCCAGATCGTCTTGTGCAGTTCCGCCCGTTCGGTTTCTTTGTTGTTGGCCATCTCACCCTTCAATCATTCTTGTTCTGATCCACTCACTTTTTTGCGTCCGGTACCGCTCGGTACGCCTGCTGCGGATCGTTCGGCTCTTCAGGATGGGTCATGGTGATCAGCCCAGCCTGGAGCAACGGCTGCACGTATTTTTGCCGGATGTATTCAGGATTGCGTTGCAGCAGGGTGCCAAGTTCTTCCAGCCGCCACGCCTGATGACGCAAGAGGCCGAGTGCCACCGCGCGTACGTCGTCGGGTGGGCTGCGCCGGCCCAGGGCGCCAAGCCGGGCAGCCAATTCGCCGGGCAGGGCGGCCAGCAAGACCCGCCGGGCTTCCTGCCGGGCGCTTTCCTGCTCGCTGGTTATGGTTTCTGACTCCCTAGACAAGCCGGGAGACTCCCTAGACAAATCGCCGAGCTCCCTAGATAAGGCTTCAGGGTGGGCAGATAAGGCTGGGGGGTTACTAGATAAGCGCTCTCCGCTGGTTCCCAGCCGGTCGGTCGGCACATAGTAGGTGGCCGAGCCCCGGCCCTTCTGCGCCAGCAGGCCAGCGTCGCGCAGCCGGCGCAAGGCGCCGCTGGCGGCGAGGGCATCGACCTTGTTCAGTTCCCGGTAGGTGGCGTTGTCGATGGCGCCGGCTTCCCTGACCACGATCAGCGCCTTGGCCTCTTCATCGGTGAGGTGCAAGTCGCGGAATTGCGCGAGCCAGACGATGTCGTCCTCGCCGAGGAAGTGATGGAAGAAGTAGCGGGCAACGAACTGGTCGGCGCCCCGGTCGGATTCGAACAGCGGCGGGGTGAGGCCGGCCTGTTCCATGCTCTCGCGCATGACGCGAATGCCGCTGCCCTTGGTTTCGGCAAAGCGGGTTTCATGCAGGACTGCGGCGATCTTGGGGTTGCGCGGCTGGGAGCCGGGTTCGCCCAGGTGCTCGGGTGACTTGAGCGAGAAGCCGGGATTGCGGATTTCGAGCCGGTTGGCGTAGCGGATGATTTGCACCGGGCTGTGGCTGCGGTAGCTGCGGTGCATCAGCGCATTGACCAGCGCCTCGCGGATGACGCGCAGGGGGATCACCGGCTTGTCCTGTCGCTGCAGCGCGCCTTCGTCTAGGCCGAAGCTCTTGGGCAGATCGTCGAGGACTGCGGCCTGGGCGCGGCGGATCAGGCGGAACAATGAATCGCGCAGTTCGACGGTGTCGAAACGGCGGTCGGGATCGGGCACCCAATCGCGGCCGGGAACGCGGATGTAATCGACGCGGGTCATGGGAAAGCAGCGGCGCAAGGCCGAGGGCTTGCCGAACAGGATCAGACCGGCGACGGTGGGCTTCCACTCCCCTTTTTGATTGCGGCGGATGGCGCCCAAAGATTGCAGCAATTCTTCGTCGGGCCAGCGCAGCTCCTCGGCATCCGGGTTGGCTTCGGCGCGGGACTGGCGGTAGTCGGCAATGGCCTCGGGCGAGAAATCCTCCAGGGAGGCGTCGGCGACGATGCCGGCGTCGAAGCTCTCCTGCTGGCGCCCCTGGTAAAACACCGCTAGGTCGTCGTCGGTGCAACGTTGATCGGTGCTGCCGATGCGGCGGAATGCGCCCTTGGGCAGCCTTTGGCTTTTGAAGAAGACGGGTTTGTCCTGCGGCTGCGCCTCGGGGACGAAAACGACAACGACATTTTTGCCCTGGACGTTTTCTGTCGAGATGTCCACCCGCAAGGGCACATTGAACATGTCGCGGCACTGGCTGGCGATGTCCGCCGAGAGCTTGTCCGGCTGCTCGATGCCCTCAACCTCGTAGGACGGGAATAGCGCCATCTCTTCACGGACGACGCCCAATGCGATCCAGCCGCCACCCAGACCGGGCTCGTTGGCAAAGGCGCAAATTGTTTCCAGCACGGATTTTCCGGCATCGGAGGCACGCTTGGCCTCGATGCGCTCGTGCTCATCGAGGAGGTTGAGGCTTTCGAGCAGTTCGGCAGCGGTCACGCAGTGATCTCGCGCGCAGACGCATGCTGCAGTGGCTGGCAGAGCCTGCAACCGGCAATATCCTGGATGAATTCAAAGGTTTCGTGGCTCTTGCTCATTTGGAGTTGTCGAAAGACATTGAGCTTATCTGGCCTGGTTGTGATGGTGGAGCGGAGGAGGATCGAACTCCCGACCTTCGCATTGCGAACGCGACGCTCTCCCAGCTGAGCTACCGCCCCAGTGCGGCGGATTATAACGTCAGCGGCGTGATGCGGAAAGCGCCGCGAGGCGGCCGGGCAGATTGGGCAGCAGGCGGGCGGCGAGCCAGCCGAGCAGGACGCCGCCGCTGTTGGCGAGCGCGTCGAGCCCATCGGGCTGGCGGTCGGGGGTGAGGCCCTGCAGCAGCTCAATGGCGGCGCCGAGCAGCGCCACCGCCACGGCGAGCTTCCAGCGCCGCTCCACGACGAGCTGCGCCCACCAGAACATCAGCATGGCATAGCCGGCAAAGTGGACGATCTTGTCGCTGTGGCCGCTTTCGCCCAGCACCGGGGGCGTCAGCGACAGCACCAGCGTGGCGGCGATGCCGAGCCAGCCGCCCAGCTTCCACAGCCGCTCGATCACGCGCGGCGCTGTGCCCAGCGCAGCATGGCGGCGCCGGCGACGACCATCGGCAGCGACAGCCATTGCCCCATGGAGAGGCCCAGCCCCAGCAGGCCGAGGAAGCTGTCGGGCTCGCGGGCGAATTCGGCGAGGAAGCGCAGGCTGCCGTAGCCGATCAGGAACACGCCGGAAACGGCGCCGAGCGGGCGCGGCTTGCTGGAATAGAGCCACAGGATGACGAACAGCAGCAGCCCTTCGCCGGCGAACTGGTAGAGCTGCGAAGGATGCCGCGCGATGCCGTCGCCCGCCTGCGGGAACAGCATGCCCCACGGCAGGCCGGTGGCGCGCCCCCACAGTTCGCCGTTGATGAAGTTGCCGAGCCGCCCGGCGGCGAGCCCCAGCGGCACCAGCGGGGCGATGAAGTCGGTGACGGCCAGCCAGCGCAGCCGGTGGCGGTGCGCGAACAGCATCATCGCGACGAGCACGCCGAGGAAGCCGCCGTGAAAGCTCATGCCGCCTTCCCACAGCTTGAGGATGTCGAGCGGGTTCGCCAGGTATTCAGCCGGCTTGTAGAGCAGCACGTAGCCCAGCCGCCCGCCGAGGATGACGCCGAGCACGCCGTAGAACAGCACGTCGTCGAGCATCCTGGCGTTCCAGCCGGTCCACGGCCGATGCGCGATGCACCAGCGCCCGAGCAGGATGACCTGCAGGAAGGCGACGAGGTACATGAGGCCGTACCAGTGGACGGCGACAGGTCCGAGCTGCAGGGCGACGGGATCGAATTGCGGATGGACGAGCATGGGAACGGGGACCAGGATTCAGGGATCGGGATTCAGGAGATCAAAGCGCGGGTAAAATGACCGGCTGATTATAGATTGAGTGAGCATCATGCCCGACTACCGTTCCTGGACAACCACCCGTGGCCGCAACATGGCGGGAGCGCGTGCGCTGTGGCGCGCCACCGGCATGAAGGACGGCGACTTTTCCAAGCCCATCGTCGCCATCGCCAACTCGTTCACCCAGTTCGTGCCGGGCCACGTGCACCTCAAGGACATGGGCCAGCTGGTGGCGCGCGAGATCGAGGCGGCCGGCGGCGTGGCGAAGGAATTCAACACCATCGCGGTCGACGACGGCATCGCCATGGGGCACGGCGGCATGCTGTACTCGCTGCCGAGCCGCGATCTGATCGCCGACTCGGTCGAGTACATGGTCAACGCGCACTGCGCCGACGCGCTGGTGTGCATTTCCAACTGCGACAAGATCACCCCGGGGATGCTGATGGCCGCGCTGCGGCTGAACATCCCGACGGTGTTCGTCTCCGGCGGGCCGATGGAAGCCGGCAAGGTGGTGTGGGACAAGCAGGTCATCAAGCTCGACCTGGTCGACGCCATGGTGTCGGCGGCCGACGCCAAGTTCAGCGACGACAAGGTCGAGCAGCTGGAGCGCTCGGCCTGCCCGACCTGCGGCTCGTGCTCGGGCATGTTCACCGCCAATTCGATGAACTGCCTGACCGAGGCGCTGGGGCTTTCGCTGCCGGGCAACGGCTCGCTGCTGGCGACCCACGCCGACCGCCGTAATCTGTTCCTCGCCGCCGCGCGCCTCATCGTCCGCAACACCCGCCGCTACTACGAGGACGGCGACACCCGCGTGCTGCCGCGCGCGATCGCCAGCTTCGACGCGTTCGAGAACGCCATCGCGCTCGACATCGCGATGGGCGGTTCGACCAACACCGTGCTGCACCTGCTGGCCGCGGCGCACGAGGCCGGGGTCGATTTCACCATGGCCGACATCGACCGCATGAGCCGCCGCGTGCCGCACCTCAGCAAAGTCGCGCCGTCGATCCAGACCTACCACATGGAAGACGTGCACCGCGCCGGCGGCGTGATGGCGATTTTGGGCGAGCTCGAACGCGGCGGCCTGGTCCACCGCGACGTGCCGACCGTGCTGATGAAGACCCTGGGCGAGCAGATCGACGTCTACGACATCCGCCGCACCAAAGACAAGGACGTGAAGGACTACTTCCGCGCCGCGCCCGGCGGCGTGCCGACGCAGACCGCGTTCTCGCAGGACCGCCGCTTCGCCAGGCTCGACGACGACCGCGTCAACGGCTGCATCCACGACATCGAGCATGCCTACTCGAAGGACGGCGGGCTGGCGGTGCTGTACGGCAACCTGGCCGCCGACGGCTGCATCGTCAAGACCGCCGGCGTCGACGAACACATCCTGAAATTCTCCGGCCCGGCGCGCGTGTTCGAATCGCAGGACGCCGCGGTGGAAGCCATCCTCGGCGACAGGATCGTCGCCGGCGACGTGGTGGTGATCCGCTACGAAGGCCCGCGCGGCGGCCCCGGCATGCAGGAAATGCTCTACCCGACCTCGTACCTGAAATCGAAGGACCTCGGCAAGGCCTGCGCGCTGATCACCGACGGCCGCTTCTCCGGCGGCACTTCGGGGCTGTCGATCGGCCATGCCTCGCCGGAGGCGGCGGAGGGCGGCAACATCGGTCTGGTCGAGGAGGGCGACATGATCGACATCGACATCCCGCAGCGCACGATCAGCCTGCGCGTGACGGACGCCGAGCTGGAGCGCCGCCGCGCCGCGATGGATGCCAGGGGCGCCGCCGCGTGGAAGCCGGTCAGCCGGACGCGCGCCGTGTCGGCCGCGCTGCGCGCCTATGCGGCGATGACGACGTCCGCCGCCTTCGG
>VFQM010002971.1_pt1 | contig 11547 bp, 9 predicted proteins | sample 3512391 | NCBI WGS metagenome assembly VFQM01 (sample SAMN10412369, study PRJNA504923) | tailings metagenome | isolation source: Replicate 1 from Balatoc abandoned mine | place: Philippines
CGACCTGCTGCATCCCCACCACATGGAACAGCGGATTGACCGAGAGCAGCACCTCCTCGGCGGTGAAGCGGCGGTGCAGGGCAAAGCCCAGCGCCGAGGCGGCGACCGCGCTGCCGGCCTGAAGACAGCCCTTGGGCCTGCCGGTCGTGCCGCTGGTATACATCATGTAGAGCGGTCGCTCGGGCGCGAGGTCGAGGCCGGGATCATAGCTGTGGGGCAGGGCGGCATGAGCGCCAAGAGCCGCAGTCTCGAACAGGCCGTCTGCGGCGTGAGCCTCGTCAACCTCCAGCACCTCGCCGGCCGGAGCGCCTTCGAGCAGTGCGGCAAAGCGCGGGTTGGCGAAGGTCATGGCCGGCCCGGCATTGCCGCAGATCCATGCCAGTTCGGCAGGGGCGAGGCGCCAGTTCAGGAGCACCGCGATTGCGCCGATCCGCCCGCAGGCGAGCAGGGTGGTGAGGAACGGCGCCCCGTCGGTCAGCAGCAGCGCGATCCGGTCGCCCGGTGCGATCCCGCGCCCCAGCATCCAGCGCGCCAAGTTGGTGACGCGGGCATCAAGCTCGGCCCAGGTGAGGCGCTGGGCGCCGTCGACAGTGGCAAGGCGGTGGGCATGGCGCCGGGCGCAGTTGGCCAGCAGCGTGTCGAGCGAGAAATCGCGGGGGTGCATGGGCCTAGCTAACCCTGCTCGTACCCCCGCCGCCATCAGCGATTTTGCGAAGGGGGCGAGGCGTCGAGATCAAGACCGCAGCGCGTGCAGGTGCGATTGGGCCAGGGCACCACGAAAGGCCCGCGGAAAAAGGCGTTCTTGCCGCAGCGCGGGCAGTTGAAGCGCAGCATCGGGGCATTGGCGATCAGAAGCATCATGATCGCGGCGGCAAAAGCGATGGTCGAGTGGCCGTAGAGCCGGTCTACCGCCAGCACCAGCAGCACCGCGAGCGCCAGCACGCCGAGCATCCGCCCGGCATGGGTCCTGGCGCGGGCGTAGAGGCTCAGGGAAGGCGGGCGAGGATCGATCGGGCGAACTCCGTCAGTGTGTCGTCGCGGGCGCCCATCACCGCGATCCGGTCTCCGGCGCGGGCGAGGGCGGCGATCCGCGTCCCGCAATCCTCGCGCGCGGCGATGTGCTCGGCCCGGCCACCGGCGGCGTTGATCAGAGCGACGATCCGCTCGGCCCCGACGCTGCGATCGACCGTCCCGCCGAAATAGACCGGATCGCACATGATCGTGAGGTCCTCCGGCCCCAGTTCGCGGGCGAAGGTCTGCGCCAGTTCCTCGCCCATCTGCCGCAAGGGGCCGTAGCCGTGGGGCTGGAAGAAGGCGATCACCCGGCCCGGCGTCGCCTTCAGGGTCCGCAAGGTGGCCGCGCATTTCTCCGGGTTGTGGCCGAAATCGTCGATGACCGCGATCCCGGCACGCGAGGTGCCGACAAGGTCGAACCTGCGCGCGAGGCCCTTGAAGCTGCGCAGCGCATAGGCGGCATGGCCGACCTTGATCCCGGCCGCGCTCGCTGCCGCAATCGCCGCCAGCGCGTTGGAGAGATTGTGCAGCCCCGGCATCGGCAGGATCAGCGGGAAGGCCTCACGGCTGCGGTTGTCGATCACCGCGGCGCTGATGCCGAGACCGCTCTGCTCGATCGAGTCCGGATCGACCGTAATGTCGGCCTCCTGCCCCCTGATCCCGAAGGTCACCGCCGATGCGGCGCGCGGGACGAGGCGGGCGGCCTCCTCGCTGTCGAGGTTGATCACCGCCCTGTCCGATCGGGCCACATAGTCGCCGAACAGCACCCGCAATTCCTCGATGCTCTTGTGATCGAGGCTGACGTTGAGCAGCACGCCCACAGTCGGCCGGTAGAGCGCGATCGAGCCGTCGCTTTCGTCCACCTCGCTGACGAACAGGCCGGGCGAGCCGATCCGGGCGCTGGCGAAGGGGTTGGCGGGCGAGACGAAGTTCTTCATCACCGCGCCGTTCATCACGGTTGGCTCGTGACCCGCCTCGGCAAGGATCCAGGCGATCATGCCGGTGACGGTCGACTTGCCCGAGGTGCCGCCCACCGCGACCGAGAAATCGGCGGCGTTGAACATCTGCGAGAGCAGTTCGGCGCGGCTCAAGCGCTCGCAGCCCAGTTGCCTTGCGCGGGCGACTTCGGGCACGCTGTCCTCGATCGCGGCCGAGGCGACGAGCACCTGGTCGGGCGAGGTCACGCCGCTGCCGTCCTGCGGAAACAGGGCAAAGCCGTTCGCTTCCATCCATGCGAATTTCTCGGGGGTCCGGCCCTGGTCGCGGCTGCGGTCGGAACCGGCGACGGCATGGCCGAGGCCTTGCGCGATCTGCGCGAGCGGCAGCATCCCGGACCCGCCGATGCCGCAAAAGAACAGCGGCCGCCCAGCGAGCGCGCGCGATGTGACCCCGATATCCATCGCTTGCTTGGTTATTGGCTTGCGCCCTGCCTGACAAGCGCCATAGGCTGCTATCCCATGACGAATATCGCCATCTGTGCGCCCGCAACCCCGATCACCCCCGAGCATCAGGCCGCGCTCGAGGCGCTGGTCGCAGCCGAGTTCCCGGGGCACCGCGTGACCTTTCACGACCAATGCTTCGACCGCGCGGGCCACTTTGCGGGCGACGATCTGCGGCGCCTGACGGCGCTGCTCGAATGCGCCAATGATCCGGCCTTCGATGTCGTGTGGTTCGCCAAGGGCGGCTATGGTTCGAACCGCATTGCCGAGGCGGCGGTGGCGCGGATGAATGCAAGCGCGCGGACTAAGACCTACATCGGCTTTTCCGATGCCGGCTACCTCCTTGCCGCGCTCTATCGGGCAGGGATTGGACAGAGCGTGCACGGCCATATGCCGGTCAGCGCGCGCTCGGAAGGCGGGCGGGAGGCTATCCGGCGGGTGCTGCGCTGGCTGGAGGGCGACACCAGCGGGGTCGAGCCGAGCCTCGATGGCACCACGCCGGCGGTGGCCTTCAACCTCATCACCCTCGCCATGATCGCCGGCACGCCGATGATGCCCGATCTGACCGGCCATGTGGTGATGGTGGAGGAAGTGGCCGAGCATATCTATTCGATCGACCGCCTGTTCTTCCACCTTGCCGGAACCCTGCCGCGGATTGCCGGGCTGAGACTGGGCGCGATCACCGATGTGCCGGAAAACTACGTCGAATTCGGCCAGAGCGAGGAAGAGATCGCGCAGTTCTGGTGTGCGCGGCTCGGCGTGCCCTATCTCGGGCGCGCTCTGATCGGGCACAATTCTGCCAACAGGGTTGTTCCCTTCGGCCTTGCCAGTCCGCCCGCGCGCACGTAACGGCGCGCCCCAAAATCGCTAATCGACGGGGTCAGACATGCGCGCGTTCATCTTTCCGGGGCAGGGCAGCCAGAAGGTCGGCATGGGAACCGAACTCGCCGAAGCGAGCGCGGCGGCCCGCGAGGTGTTCGGCGAGGTGGACGAGGCGCTGAAGCAGAAGCTTTCCGCGCTGATGCGCGAGGGGCCGGACGACCAGCTCACCCTGACCGAGAACGCGCAGCCTGCGATCATGGCCAATGCCATCGCCACATTGCGCGTGCTGGAGCGCGATCTCGGGGTGAAGCTGCTCGAGCACGCCCATTGCGTCGCGGGCCACTCGCTCGGCGAATATACCGCGCTGGCGGCGATCGGGGCCTTCAGCCTCGCCGATACCGCGCGCCTCCTCAAGCTGCGCGGGCAGGCAATGCAGGCCGCCGTGCCGCTGGGCGAGGGCACCATGGCGGTGCTGCTCGGGGCCGACATAGATCAGGCGAGGGCGCTCGCCGAGGCTGCCGCGCAGGGCGAGGTGTGCGAGGTCGCCAACGACAATGATCCCTCGCAGGTCGTGCTCTCGGGCCACACCGCCGCGATCGAGCGGGCGGTGGCGCTGACCAGGGAGCACGGGATCAAGCGCGGCATGATCCTCAATGTCTCGGCCCCGTTCCACTCCTCGCTGATGGCACCTGCGGCTGAGCGCATGGCCGAGGCGCTGGGCGAGACCCCGCCCGCCGCGCTCGCCCTGCCGCTCTATGCCAATGTCACCGCTGCCGCCGTCACCGATGCCGAGGAAGAGCGCGCGCTGCTGGTCGAGCAGGTCACGGGCCGCGTGCGCTGGCGCGAAAGCGTGCTTGCCATGCGCGCCGATGGCGTGGAAAGCTTTGTCGAACTGGGCGGCAAGGTGGTCGGGCCGATGGTCAGCCGGACCGACAGGGATGCGCAGGTCACGAGCCTTGTGACGATGGCCGACCTCGAGGCTTTTGCGAAGGAGATCGCGTGATGTTTTCACTGAAGGGCATGAATGCGCTGGTCACCGGCGCGGCGGGCGGGATCGGTTCGGCGATCGCCCATGCGCTGGCCTCGCAGGGCGCGCGTCTGGCGCTGTCGGGATCGAATGCGGCCAAGCTGCGCGCCTTCCGTGACGAGCTCAACGAAGCCTATCCGCACCACGATCACGACGGCCATGTCGAGATCACCTGCGATCTCGGCAATGCCGCGCAGGTCGAGGAACTGGTGCCGGCGATGCTCGATACGCTCGGCGGCATGGACATTCTCGTGAACAATGCCGGCATCACCCGCGACAATCTCGGGATGCGGATGAAGGACGAGGAGTGGGATCAGGTGATCCGCATCAACCTCGAAGCCAGCTTCCGTCTGATGCGCGCCTCGGCCAAGCCGATGATGAAGGCGCGCTTCGGGCGGATCATCAACATCACCTCGGTGGTCGGGGCAACCGGCAATCCCGGGCAGATGAACTACTGCGCGGCCAAGGCGGGCCTCACCGGCATGACCAAGGCTTTCGCGCAGGAAGTGGCGAGCCGCGGGATCACCGCCAACTGCGTCGCGCCCGGCTTCATCCGCACCGCCATGACCGCTGCGCTCGATGAAAAGCAGCAGGCCGCGATCAACGGGCGCATTCCGATGGGCCGGATGGGCGAGGGTGCCGAAATCGGCGCTGCGGTCGCCTTCCTCGCCAGCCGCGAGGCTGCCTATGTGACGGGCGAGACGCTGCACGTTAACGGCGGGATGGCGATGCTCTAGGCGTGGGCCGGGGGGCTTTGCGCCCCCTTATCCCCAGCCCAATACCCCCACGCATTGCCGCCAACTTGCCCGCCGCGTCGCCTGCGCTAAGGTTTTGCGCAAACTCCGGCGCTTGGGGGGCGATTCCGCGTCCCTCGCGCAAGACACGTAGACCGATAAGGGACAAGCGATGAAGGCCACGATCGAACGCGCGACGCTGCTGCGGTGCCTTTCCCACGTTCAATCCGTGGTGGAGCGCCGCAACACCATCCCGATCCTCTCGAACGTGCTGATCGACGCGAGCGACGGCGGCTCGGTGCGGGTGATGGCGACCGACCTCGATCTTCAGGTGGTCGAGACCATGTCGGCCTCGTCGGTCGACCAGCCCGGCGCGATCACCGTCTCGGCGCACCTGCTGTTCGACATCGCCCGCAAGCTGCCCGAGGGCAGCCAGGTCAGCCTGACCACCAATGACAACCGTCTGGAGGTCAAGGCGGGCCGCTCGAACTTCAAGCTGCCGACCTTGCCGCGTGACGACTTCCCCGTGATCGTCGAGGGCGACCTGCCGACCAGCTTCGAACTGCCGGCCCGGATGCTGGCCGAGCTGATCGACCGCACCCGCTTTGCGATCTCCACCGAAGAGACCCGCTACTACCTCAACGGCATCTTCCTCCACGTCACCGACGAGGACGAGCCGCTGCTGAAGGCCGCCGCGACCGACGGCCACCGCCTCGCCCGCTTCACTCTGCCGCGCCCCGAAGGCGCTGCCGGGATGCCCGACGTGATCGTGCCGAGGAAGGCCGTGGGCGAGCTGCGCAAGCTGCTCGAAGAGGCGCTCGACGGCAATGTGCTGATCGACCTTTCCGCCAGCAAGATCCGCTTCACGCTCGGCGGCGAGGGCGGGGTGGTGCTCACCTCCAAGCTGATCGACGGGACCTTCCCCGATTACAGCCGCGTGATCCCGACCGCCAACGACAAGCTCCTCAAGGTCGATCCCAAGCTGTTCTTCTCCGGCGTCGACCGCGTGGCGACGATCGCCACCGAAAAGACCCGCGCGGTCAAGATCGGGCTCGACAATGACCGCGTCACGCTCTCGGTCACCTCGCCCGACAACGGCACGGCGGCCGAGGAGCTGATGGCCGACTACAAAGCCGAGGGCATGGAGATCGGCTTCAACGCCAATTACCTCAAGGACATCCTCGGTCAGATCGACAGCGACACGGTAGAACTCCACCTCGCCGATGCCGGCGCGCCGACGCTGATCCGCGAGAACGAGGGATCCCGCGCGCTCTATGTGCTGATGCCGATGCGGGTGTGATCCCCGCCCGACAAGGAGGGGAATGCCGATGAACGCCGCTCAGGTCCACGTCCGCAAGGGCGCGATTGGCGATGCTGCGCTGGTGGAGGTGCCGCTTGGCCCGCTTGGCGAGGGCGCGGTCAGGCTTGCCGTCGAGAGCTTCTCGGTCACAGCCAACAACGTCACCTATGCGGTGGTCGGTGACGGGTTCAGGTATTGGGACTTCTTCCCTGCGCCTGAAAGCATGGGCATCGTCCCTATGTGGGGCCATGCGCGGGTGATCGAGAGCCGCCATCCCGAAATCGCCGTGGGCGAGCGGGTCTATGGCTACCTGCCGATGGCGAGCCACCTCGATGTCATTCCCGGGCGGGTGACGCCGGGCGGCTTCATGGACACCGCCGAGCATCGCCAGCCGATGAGCCCGGTCTACAACAGCTACACGCGCCTTGCCGCCGATCCCGAGCACGATCCTGCGCGCGAGGCGGAGCGGATGATCTTCGGGCCGCTGTTCCGCACCGGCTTCCTGATCGAATATTTCCTGCGCGGGGAAGGCTGGTTCGGGGCCGAGCAGGTGATCCTCACCAGCGCCTCGTCCAAGACCGCGATGGGCCTCGCCAGCGTGGCGCGGCAGTCCTCGCCGCACATCCGGCGTATCGGCCTGACCTCGAAGGGCAATGTCGCCTTTGTCGAGGCGAGCGGTCTCTATGACGAGGTCGTCGCCTATGACGATCTCGACCGGCTCGCGGTGCTACGCAGCGTCAGTGTCGATTTCGCCGGCAATGCCGAGCTGCTCGCGCGCATCCACCACCACTTCGGCGATGCGCTCGCGCAGTCGGTGCTGGTGGGCGCGACCCATATCGAGGCGCGTTCGGTGTTCGGGAAGAACGAGCCGCTACCCGGCCCCAAGCCGCAGCTGTTCTTCGCACCCGACCATGCCGTGGCCTTCTTCAAGGCACACGGCGCCGAGGAGGGCGGCAAGCTGGTCGCAGCCGCATGGCGCGAGTTCCTCAAGGCCGCCGAAGGCTCGGTCCATATCGAACGCCTGGCGGGTCTGGAGGCAGCCCGCACCACCTTCACGCAGATGGTCGCAGGGCACATCGACCCGGCCAAGGGGATCGTGATCCAGCCGTAAGCGGCGCGGCGGCGGCGGATTACTCCGCCGCTTCGGCCAGTTCCACCCGCTGCGGCCCGCGCACGAGACCGCCCGGGGTGGCGCCCGTCCACTCCCCGTCGCGGAAGGTCACGACGCCGCTCTTGATCGTCGCCACATAGCCTTGCGCCTTCTGGAGCAGCCGCTTGCCGCCTGCCGGAAGATCGAAGGTGAGCCACGGCTTGCCGAGCTTCAGGGTTTCCATGTCGATCACGTTGAGGTCCGCCAGATAGCCCGGCGCGATCACCCCGCGATCCTCGAGCCCATAGAGCACCGCCGTATCGCGGCACTGGCGCTTGATCGCCTGTTCGAGGGCGATCCGCTGCCCCCGCTTGCGGCTCTTGACCCAGTGCTCGAGCATGAAGGTGGGCGAGGCGGCATCGCAGATCGTCCCGCAATGCGCGCCGCCATCGGAGAGCGAATTGACGGTGTCCTCGGCGTGCTGGAGCGGGTGCAGGAAATCGAGATTGCCGTCGGCATAGTTGAGGATCGGCAGGTAGATGAAGCCCTTGCCGTCATCGCGGCACAGCAGGTCATAGGCATATTCCTGCGGCGCCATGCCGGCGGCGAGCGCGCGGGCGTTGATGCTCGCCTCGGGGCCGGGCTCGTAGTCGAAATCGGGGTCCATCTCGAATTGCAGCGTCCAGCCCATGCTGATCGCCATCACCACGCCGCCAATATCCTTGGGGGCAGCGGAATAGTCGTTCGGCTCGGCGAGCAATTGCGCCTTGAATGCGGGATCGAGCAGCCTTGCCTTCTGCTGGTCCCACGGCAGGTCGGCAATCGCCATCCAGCTCGGGCGGAAGCGGAAGGGGTGGACGGTGCCCTGCCACGCCATGACGATGCCGTTGCCGCGCAGCGCGATCTGGGCGACGATATTGGCGCCGTTGTCGTTCTCGGCGCGCATCTGTGCGATCTGTTCGTCGAGCGGCAGTTCCTTGGCGATGGATTGCAGCGCGGCGAAGGTGACGGGGATCCTGGCCTCGCGGCTCAGCTTGCCCATCCACTCGAATTCGTTCCATTCGCGCTTGAGATCGCTCGCCATTTCGAACACCGCATAGCCTCCCGCCGCAGTCGCGCGGCCCATCGCATGGCCGATCGCGATCAGCTCCTCAGGCGTCGCGGTGGTGCCGGGGACAAGCTCGCCGTCGACCGATTTGTGCAGCACCGTGCGCGAGGTCGAGAAGCCGAGCGCGCCTGCCCGCACGCCTTCCTCGACAATCTGCGCCATCGCCGCGATGTCCTCGGCGGTCGGCACTGCGCCGGGCTGTTCGCGGTCACCCAGCACATAGGCCCGCACCGCGCCGTGGGGCACATGGGTCCCGACATCGACCGTGCGGGGGAGCTTTTCCAAAGCATCGAGATATTCGGGGAAGGTCTCCCAGTCCCAGGTCATCCCCTCGGCCAGCGCAGTGCCGGGGATGTCCTCGACCCCCTCCATCAGGCTGATGAGCCATTCGTGGCGGTCAGGCTTGGCAGGCGCGAAGCCGACGCCGCAATTGCCCATCACGACAGTCGTCACGCCGTGCCAGCTCGAGGGCGCCATTTCCTGATCCCAGGTGGCCTGCCCGTCATAGTGGGTGTGAATGTCGACAAAGCCCGGGGCGACGATCTTGCCGCTGGCGTCGATTTCCTCGGCCGCGCTGCCGGTGATCTGTCCGACGGCGGCGATCAGCCCGTCCTTGACCGCGACATCGCCGGTGAAGGCCGCAGCCCCGGTCCCGTCGACGATGGTGCCGCCGCGGATGATGAGGTCGTATTGCGCCATGTCTCTCTCCCTTTGGAAAGAGGATGTCGCAATCGAAGCGGGCTGTCCAGCCGCAGCCGCAGTCTCAGGCCGCGGCGCGCTTGGCCTCTTTACCCGTCTCGGGCGCATCCAGAAACTCGCGGATCGCCGCGACGCTTTCATCGGCGTGGGTGAGCAGGAACAGGTGTCCGCCGCCCGCAAAGGTGATGAGGCGCGAATTGGGGATCATCGCCTTGAGGATGCGGCCATTGATGACCGGCACGATCTGGTCGTCCTCGCCCATCATGATCAGCGTTTCCTTCTTCATGAAGGGCAGCGCGGGCAGGCTGGTCCAGCCCAGCATGCACATCAGCTGATACATGTAGCCGCGCGGGGAAGGGGGCTTGAGGCGGCCGATATGGCTGTCCTTCTGGTGCGCCGCCCCGTCCTTGTCGACGCCGCCATAGAGCGTGGCGAAATGTTCGTTCATGAACTCGGGGTCGATGTAACGGCGCGGGTCGGCCATCTTGGTGAAGGCGGCGGGGTTGCCCGGCACCATCAGCATTCCCGGCGTGGTCGCGATCAGCGTCAGGCGGCGGGTGAGGCCGGGGTGCTGGAGCGCGAAGTGCTGCGCCATCGCGCCGCCCCACGAAACGCCCATCACGTCGACCTGGTCGAGACCATATTTCGCCAGCAGCTGCGAGGCCGTCCAGCTCATGGTGAAGGGGTTGTAGGGGACCAGCGGATCGGGCGATTCGCCCGTGCCCGGCATGTCGAACATGATGAAGCCGCGTTCCGGCAGGGCGGCTGCGAGCGGGGCCACCGCCTCGATATTCGCGCCGATGCCGTTGAAGAACAGGATCGGCAGATGATCGGAGGGCATATCGAGCCGCCAGGCCGCAGTCCGTAGCGTCCGGCCGCCCACTTGCTCCATCGAGACGACCGCGTCGTCCATGGGATTGGTCACGTATTCACGTCCTTTCTTCGCCCCCGCATGGGTGGCGGGTTGGGCGCGCACGCCGATCCCATAGCGCGCGCGCCCACAAGCTGTGCGCGGCCTTTCCGCTGCCGGAATGACCGAAACGCAGGCAGCCCTGTATCAGACTTCTTCGACGACGTAGAGTCCCGGGGCCTTGTCGGTCGGGGGGTAGGTGTTGTTTCCGAGCGCGGCGGGTGCAGCGGTCTTCTTGCCCGAGCGCTTCTGCACCCACTCCATCCACAAGGGCCACCAGCTGCCCTTGACCTCCTCGGTACCCTGCAACCACTCGTCGGCGGTCGCGGGGAGCTTGCCGGGCTTGGCCTGCACGAAATACTTCGCCTTGGGATTGCCCGGCGGGTTGAGGATCGCCTGCATGTGGCCCGACTGCGAGAGCACGTAGGTCACATCCTTCGAGCCGAACAGCTGGGTCGAACGATAGGTCGCCTTCCACGGGGTGATGTGATCGGTCACCCCGCCGAGGATGAACAGGTCCGCCGTCACCTTGGAGAGATCGACCTTGTGCCCTGCCATCTCGACCTCGCCCTTCTTCGTGAAGGCGAGCGTTTCGAACAGGGTGAGGAAATCGCCCATCAGGCTGGAGGACAGGTTGGTCGCGTCGGCATTCCAGAACAATACGTCGAAGGCCGGCGGGTCCTGCCCGAGCAGGTAATTGTTGATGACGTAGTTCCAGATCAGGTCATTGGGGCGCAGCCAGGCAAAGCCGCGGGCGAGATCGTCGGCCTTGATCACGCCATGCTTCATCGCCCGCTGGCGCGCGAGCTGCATCCCGTTCTCGCTGACGAGCGAGCCGGCCTCGATGTCGGTCGGCTTGGGGTGCAGCACGCAGACCATCAGCGTCAGCGTGCCGAGGATCGGATTGCCGGTCGCGGCAAGCTTCGATGCGAGGACCGAGGCGGTCTGCCCGCCCGAGCACCCGGCCGAGACATTGACCTTTTTCGATCCGGTGATGTCCGAGACCACCTCCAGCGCCTTCTCGCAGGCGGCAATATATTCGGCCATGCCCCAGCGGCCCTGTTCCCGCGTGGGATTGCGCCACGAGATCACGAAGGTCTGGATGCCGTTGTCGACCTGCCACTTGATCACCGACTTATCCGGGGACAGGTCGTTGATGTACATCTTGTTGATCTGCGGCGGGATCGTCAGCTGCGGGATCTCGTAGACCTCGTCGGTGGTGGGGGCATATTGCAGCACCTCCATGATCTCGTCGCGGTAGACCACCGCGCCCTTCGAGGTCGCGATGTTCTCGCCGATCTTGAACGGGCGCTTGTCGACCTGGCTGACCATGCCCTTGTTGTGGACGAGGTCGTTATAGGCGTTCTGGAGCCCCTTGATGAGGCTGAGGCCGCCCGAATTGAT
>VFQM010002976.1_pt1 | contig 11531 bp, 13 predicted proteins | sample 3512391 | NCBI WGS metagenome assembly VFQM01 (sample SAMN10412369, study PRJNA504923) | tailings metagenome | isolation source: Replicate 1 from Balatoc abandoned mine | place: Philippines
ACTCTTAATCAGCGGGTCCTAGGTTCGAGCCCTAGTGCGTCCACCACCACTCTTCCCCTTGCAACTCAGCCCCCGGCCCGCCTTACGGCGAAGCTGCGCACCCGCATCTCGGCCATGCCGCCGCTGTAGTCCCCCGTGGTCTTCACCGCGACGTTCATCAGCGGGAACCAGGTGGTGGCAGGGAACGGGTTGACGGTCTGGTAGACCTCCTTGCCATCCACGAACCAGGTGATGAAGTCCGGGGCGATGTCGACGGCATAGCGATGATAGGAGGTATCGAAACCCGACAGGCCATAGGCGCCGCCGGCATCGACCCTCATGAGAGCGGTGAAGAGGCGGGTGCCATTCTTGCCGGCATGGATGTTGGCGGCATAATGGCGCGAGATGTCGAAATCTGCCGAATAGGCGAAGCCCTCGTAGACATCGACTTCGAAGAAGCAGCCGCTGGTCGAAAGCAGCCATAGCGCCGGCCATCCTCCGCGTCGGTTGGGCATCATTGCTTCCCATTCATACTGCCCGTAGCTGATCTGGGTCGACGGCATCCGCTGCCCGGTGAGGACCGCCGCGCCGTAATTCCACAAGGTCCCGCCGTATTCGATCGGAACCGGCAGGGACTGGCTCCGGATCACCAGGTCGCCATTCTCGATCCCGAAAGGGGCCAGCGGTGGCTGGTGCAGGACCGGATCGAGATAGAGCCCGGTCTCGTCATTGGCGGTCTGGGCGCGGCCATTGGGAAGCCTCGTGGTCCAGACCTCAGGGCCGCCGGCATCGCTCCACTTCATGCTCGCCGGATCGAGCGTGTAGACCTGTGTGCCCCTTGCGGCAAAGCCTAGCGGTGCGCGGAAGCCATCGTTTCTCGGCACGCCCGGCGCCGCGCCCGCCTGCGCCATGATCCGGCCGATGCCGTCGCCGTTATTTCCGCCGGACACGCTCTCCCGAAATATGAGATCGAAGCTGCGGCCGTCCCCGATATCGAGGAGCGGGACCCGGACCGTCTGCTCGAGCGGGTCGCCGGGGCGGAAGATGACGAATTGCTCGGTCCGCCTGAAATCGCGCCCCTCGGTGGCTGCCGAGGGACCCGATCCATTGCGGGACAGGACCCGGGCAACCACCGTATTGGGGGTCGGGCGGTCGAGCGTGACCGGCACATGCGCCTCGCTTGCTCCCGGCGGCACGATCGCGTCGCCGATGCTGACCCGGGCTCTTGCGGGATAGGCCGTATCGCTCCCGAACTCGGCATCGGTGCAGACATTGTCCGGATCGGCCGGGCTGTCGCCATTGCCAGGTGGCGGCGGAGGGGGCGGAGGGGGCGGTGTGCCTACAGGCGGCGGGATAGAGGATCCACTCTCTCCTCCGCCGCAAGCTATAAGGGCGACCAATAGGATGGGCGCGGCCAGAGATCGGATCATGGAATTCACCTCGTTCGCCACTGGCGCCGGATGCTTCTAGGGCGTTTTGGTCAGGCCGGTGACAACCTGTCATATTATCCCTTGGGCTTCACATTGTGATGTGATAGCTGCGCGCCATGAACACATCACTCATCACACGCGTCCGCGAACTCGTCACATCGGGCACCATGACGCGCGCAGGCCTTGCCCGCGCCGCCGGTCTTCATGCCAATACCTTGCGCGATTGCGGCGAGGATAGCTGGAACCCCACGGCCGAAACCCTCGCGAAGCTCCAGTCCTTCCTCGATGCCAATGCCGATCGCCCCGTGCTCGCCACGATCGAGGAGATCATCGACGAGGCGCGCAACGGGCGGATGTATATTCTGGTCGATGACGAGGACCGCGAGAACGAGGGCGATCTCATTATCCCCGCGCAGATGGCGACCCCGCAGGCGATCAATTTCATGGCCACGCACGGCCGCGGGCTGATCTGCCTCGCGCTCACCAAGGAACGGGTCGACCACCTCGGCCTCACGCCGATGAGCCGGAACAACAAGGAATCGATGCAGACCGCCTTCACCATCTCGATCGAGGCGAAGGAAGGCGTGACCACCGGCATCTCGGCAGCCGACCGCGCGCGCACCATCTCGGTTGCGATCGATGCGGCCAAGGGCGCGGACGATCTCGTGACGCCCGGCCACGTCTTTCCGCTGACGGCACGCGACGGCGGCACGCTGGTCCGCGCCGGACACACCGAGGCGGCGGTCGACATCTCGCGCCTTGCCGGCCTCAACCCCTCGGGCGTGATCTGCGAGATCATGAACGAGGACGGGACCATGGCCCGGCTCGACGATCTCATCACCTTCGCGCGGCGGCATGATCTCAAGATCGGCACGATCCGTGACCTGATCGCCTACCGGATGCGGAACGACCATCTGGTCGAGCGCCTGTCCGAGAGCGCCTTCACCTCGGACTATGGCGGCCAGTGGAAGATGATCACCTATCGCGACCGCGTGGCCGGAAGCGAGGCCTATGTGCTCCAGAAGGGCCATGTGATCCCGGGCGAGCCCACCCTTGCCCGCGTTCACCCGATTTCGGTGTTCGACGACGTGCTGGGCGCCCCGGGACCGCGCAAGCGCACCTTGCAGCGCGCCATGCAGGCGATCGGCGAACATGGTGCGGGCGTGATCGTCATTCTCACCGGACGCGTCGGTAGCGGCGCCTGGGCGGCGAGCGAGGAGCAGCGCAATATCGGCATCGGCTCGCAGATCCTCGTCGATCTCGGCGTTTCGGAGATGGTGCTGCTCTCGAACACCCGTCCCGATCTCGTCGCGATCGAAGGCTACGGCCTCACCATCACCGACTTCCACCCCATTCCGGAGTAATCACCCATGGCCGACATCCTTATCGTTGAAGCGCGCTTCTACGCCCATCTGAACGACATGCTGATCGCCGGCGCGCGCGCTGCGCTCGAGGCGCAGGGCCACAAGGTCGAGGTACTCACTGTTCCCGGCGCGCTCGAAATTCCCGGTGCTATCGCGCTCGCGGCCGAGGCCGACCGCTATGACGCCTTCGTCGCCATCGGCGTGGTGATCCGCGGCGAGACCTACCACTTCGAGATCGTCGCGGGCGAGAGTGCGCGGGCGATCATGGCCCTGACGATGGACGGCATCGCCATCGGCAACGGCATCCTCACAGTTGAGAATGAGGCCCAGGCGCTCGTCCGCGCCGATCCGGCCCAGAAGGACAAGGGCGGCGAGGCGGCCAAGGCGGCACTGGCCCTGCTCGACCTGCAAAGCCGCTTCGGTTGACACATGAGCAGGCGAAGCGTGCCGCATCGGGGCACGCCCGCCCTTAGGTAGTTTCCCTCTGTAGATCTCCATATGGCATTAACGCGATAACCGAGCAGCTTCTGCTGTCCCCCGGTCGCGGGTCGCGATAGCAGCCGATTTTGCGAATGCTTGGGATCCGATCGTGGAAAATCTGTCACCGTCTGCACCGGCCAGCCCCGGCGTGGCTGCCGTGCTGTCCTCGCTGGAACGCGAACTGGTCAATCTCGACCGGTTCGGTGCGCATATCGCAGCCGCGCATCTCGATGCGGCAATCCAGCAATTGCGGCTCGACCAGGCGCGGCGGCGCAGCTAGCGCTTTCTCATGAATTCCCCTGCTTGAACAGAGCTCTGCGTAGTTGTCCGTAAAGTCATAAGGCCGCAGCAGCCCTATTGGGGCGCGCGGGGCAAGACCCGGCCAGAGCTGCTCGCACGTTCATGTAACGGGGTAGGCAGGATGACACGCGCGGCGCGGGAGCAGAGCGGGAGCGGGGTCCGATGGATGCGGCGCTGTCGTTCGCGCCGCTTGCCGAGGAATTGCTGGCGATCGCTATGCGGCTGCGCGATGCGGCCGAGCAGGACGCGGGAGCCTACAGCCCCGCCTCTGGCCCGGCCCCGGCCCCGGCAGGCCAGCACCACTCCCTTCGCCGTCCGTCGCGGCACAGCCATCTTGCATTGGCGCGCAAGGCCTATGCCCTGCGCCGCAAGCGGGACAGCCTGTTCGGCAATCCGGACCTGTTCGGGGAACCGGCGTGGGACATCCTGCTCGACCTGTTCATAGCGCAGGGCGAAGGCAAGCGGGTTTCGGTCTCGAGCGCCTGCATCGGTTCGGCCGCTCCCCCAACAACCGGCCTGCGCTGGCTCGGGGTGCTCGCCGAGCAGGGACTGGTAGTGCGCGAGAACGATCCCGACGACCACCGCCGCGTGCTGGTCAGGCTGACGCCTGCCGGCACGGCCGCGATGGAACGCTTTTTCGAACAGGCCGAATAGGCCCGGCTCCTCAGGCGCGCGCGCCGAAGCACCCGCGCCCGGCATAGAGCGCGCTGTCGCCCAGCTCTTCCTCGATGCGGATCAGCTGGTTGTACTTGGCGAGCCGGTCCGAACGGGCGAGGCTGCCGGTCTTGATCTGCCCGCAATTGGTGGCGACCGCGAGATCGGCGATGGTCGCATCCTCGGTCTCGCCCGAACGGTGGCTCATCACGCAGGTGTAGCGGGCGCGGTGGGCCATATCGACCGCGGCGAGCGTCTCGGTGAGCGTGCCGATCTGATTGACCTTGACCAGCAGCGAATTGGCAAGGCCGCGCCCGATCCCGTCCTTGAGACGCGCCGGATTGGTGACGAAGAGATCGTCGCCCACCAGCTGAACCTTGTCGCCGAGCAGGCCGGTGAGCGCCGCCCAGCCCTCGAAATCGTCCTCGCTCATGCCGTCCTCGACCGAGCGGATCGGATAATCGGCACAGAGCTTGCCGAGGTAATCGGCCATCTCCTGCGGGGAGAGGCTCAGGCCCTCGCCCGAGATCTCGTACTTGCCGCCCTTGAAGAACTCGGTCGCCGCGCAGTCGAGCGCGAGCACGATGTCCTCGCCCGGCTTGAAGCCGGCTTTAGTGACGCTCTCCATGATGAAGTCGAGCGCGGCGCGGGTGCTGGCAAGATCGGGGGCAAAGCCGCCCTCGTCGCCGACGCTGGTGGCCAGACCCTTCTGATGCAGCCCCTTCTTCAGGGTCTGGAAGACCTCCGCGCCCCAGCGCACCGCTTCGGCCAGCGAGTCCGCGCCGACCGGCATGATCATGAATTCCTGAATGTCGATCGGGTTGTCGGCATGCTCGCCGCCATTGATGATGTTCATCATCGGCACCGGCAGCATGTGCGCCGAGACCCCGCCAAGATAGGAATAGAGCGGCAGGCCGCGGGCATTGGCAGCCGCCTTGGCCACCGCCAGCGAGGTGCCGAGGATCGCATTCGCGCCGAGCCGCGACTTGTTGGCCGTCCCGTCAAGCGCGATCAGCGACAGGTCGATGTCGCGCTGGTCCTCGGCATCGAAGTTCTCGATCAGGAGTTCGCGGATCTCGGTGTTGACCGCCTCGACCGCTTTCAGCACGCCCTTGCCCATGTAGCGTGCGGCATCCCCGTCGCGCAGTTCCACCGCCTCGTGCGCCCCGGTCGAGGCGCCCGAGGGCACGGCGGCACGGCCGAAGCTGCCGTCGTCGAGCAGGACATCGACTTCGACGGTCGGATTGCCCCGGCTGTCGAGAATTTCGCGTCCGTGGATGTCGATGATCGCGGTCATGTTTGGCTCCGGCTGTAATGTGGTTTAGAGTGTTAAGACACTTGCGCCCTAGGTATCGGGAACGGCATGATTCTGGCGTGACGATTCCGCCGAACGGCGCCCGCGTGACGTCCCTATGCGCGGGAACTGCCGTGCGCAAGCGGATGCGCCGGGCAATCGGGGGCAAGGCCCGCGGATCGCACGGAAAGACAATTGAAGTGACATGGAGACCATCGATGGCTGACAGCACCACTCCGGAAAAGAGCCCGGCGAAGAAGACCCCCGCCAAGCCCGCCAAGGGCGGTGCGGCAGCCGGGGCAGCGCCGACAAGGGCCGCCTCGCGCAAGACCGCAGCCACGGCCGCCGCACCTGCGGCCGCTGCTGCTGCTGCCCCTGCCTCGACCCAGGTGATCGAGGCCAAGAGCCGCTTCAACGCCGCCCTCGAGGAAGCCAAGGCCGGCGCTGCCGCGCTGCGCGCCGAAGCCGGGAACCGCCTCACTGCCGTCGGCGGCCAGGCCAAGGGCAAGAGCACCGATCTGGTCGCCGAGGCCAAGGCCTATGGCGAGACCGCAAAGGTCAGGGCCAGCGAGCTCGCGGTCGAGAGCAAGCAGGTCGCAAGCGATGCCATCGCCTCGCTCGGCAAGGTGGTGGGCGACACCGCCACCCAGATCGACGAGAAATTCGGCGAGCAATATGGCGACTATGCCCGCAAGGCCTCGCGCTCGCTCGTGGAAACCTCGGCCAAGCTCGAATCCAAGAGCGTCGAGGAAATCGGCGAGGATGCGCGCGCGATGGTGCGCAAGAGCCCCGGCATGGCGGTCGGCATTGCCGCCGTGGTCGGCTTCTTCCTTGCGCGGATGCTGGGCGGGAAGCGGAGCTGACCCTTCCCCTGCCGGGAGACCGAGCCCATGCATGACACCGATCCCGGCCTTGCGCCGCTGCCCGAGGGCGATGCTTCCGAAACACCGGAGGCACCCGGGCCTGCGGCCGCGGACACCAGCTTCTCTGCCCTGCGCGACGATGTCGCCGCGCTGGTCGAGGATGCGCGCACTTATGCCGAGGCCGAGATCGCCTTCCAGAAGACCCGCGCAGGGCTTGCCGGCCGGCACGGCGCACGGGCGCTGGTGCTGCTGGTGCTGGCGCTGGTGCTGCTCCACATTGCCCTGATCGCGCTGGCGGTGGGGGCGGTGATCGCGCTGGCTCCGCTGGTGACGATCTGGGGCGCGATCGCGATCGTGGTCGGCGTCCTGCTGCTCGGCGTCGTGCTGCTGGTGGCAAGCGCGCGCAAGGACGGGCGGCTGCTCGGCGCGATGTTCGGATCGGGAGAGACGCAGTGACCCGTCTGCCCGACCGCTTCATCGAGGACCGCGCGATCCGCGATGCCGCGCGCGAGGTGCTGGCAGAGGATATCGAACTCCTGCGCGCAAGTCTTGCCGAGCAGGGCATCGCGAGCCGCGTGTCCTCGGGCGTCACCGCGACCATCTCGGACCGCCTGCGCGCAGGGGCACAGGATGTCTTTGAAGAGATCAAGACCCAGACCGGCGAGCGCAAGGGGGTGCTGGCGCTGCTGCTCGCCGCGATCGTCCTGTGGTTCTCGCGCGGGGCGGTGCTCGATGTGATCGAGAACCTGCTCGAAAGCGACTTCGAGGACGAGGATAGTGTTCCCGAGCAAGCCGCGCCCCCGCAGGCGCCCCACGAGGAAGAACCGCAATGACCGAGACCTCCACGCCCTCCCCCATTGACCAGCGCGATGCCCTGCGCGCCCGGATCGAGGCGGCAGAACGCCGCAATGCCGATCGCACCCTTGGCGACCAGGCCCGCGCCGCGGCCGATGCGGCAATCGAGTACACCCGCGCCAATCCGCTCACCGTGATCGGCGGGGCGGTGGCTGCCGGCCTCGTGCTCGGCCTGCTCACCCGCCCCGGTCGCCGGGTGGCGGGCAAGGCGCTCGGCTCGGCCGGGGAGGCAATCTCGGGGGCGGCGGTAAGTGCCACATCGGGCGTAAAATCCGCCACGGCGCGCGGCGGATCGCGGCTCGGCACGATGATCGGCGAGGCGGCGATCGCCTACGCGATGAGCGTGATCGACAATGTCGTGGAGGCCGCGCGCGAGGGCAAATTGGGGCCCGATAGCCTCGGCGAGACAGCGTCGGATGCGGCCCGCTCGGCGGTGGACAGCACCCGCGCCCGTGCCCGCAAGACGCGCGATGCCGCGCTCGGTGTGGTGCGTGATCTGCGGCGTCAGACCCGGGGTTGATCCGCACCTGCCCGCAGGAGACTTGCCCTTAGCGAGAAGCGCGCTAATGGGCGCGCATCGTTCCTCCCCAAGGGCAGAAAATCATGGCAGAAACCACCCCCACCCAGCGGCTCCACCTCGTCATGGGCGGCCGCGTCAAGGACCCGCGCGGGCTCGAGTTCCAGGACCCCGAGAGCATCCACGTCGTCGGCGTCTACAGCTCCTATGATGCCGCCGTCGATGCCTGGCGCGCGCAGGCACAGCGCACGGTTGACGATGCCGAAATGAAGTATGTGGTGGTCCACATCCACAAGCTGCTGACCCCGGAAGACTGACGCCCCCCCCGCCCGGTGTTTCACGTGAAACAGCGGGCGCAGGCCGTTCCGGAAGGGGTCTGGGCCGCTCTAACAGCGGGCAAGACTGGTCTGACGCCGGGGCTGCAAAGCCCGGCTCAGCGAAGTGCCGCTGCCGCCGCCACCACGCCCACAGCCAGCAGCGCGAGCATCGTCCGCGTCCGCCGGTTCGAGCGGCGTCCGGACCAGCGTTCCTCGTCGAGCCACCACTTGCCCTGCCCGTCGGTCCTGAGCACATCGGCACCCTTCAGCCGCTCGAAAGCGCGCTGGCGGCTCGGGCGGGCGGGCGCATAGGGGATCGCGTCGGCCATGCTGACCGCGCCGGCTTCGAGGAAATGGGCCGCGACCTTGCGTTCGGTCAGCGGCCGGACAGGCGCGTCGGCCACCCTCGTCTGCCTCAGATGAACTCGATCTTGTCGACGAGGTAGAACTTCTCGCCCGAGGGCACCGTCACCTCGATCTCGTCACCGACCTGCTTGCCGATCAGCGCGCGCGCCAGCGGCGAGTTGTAGCTGATGCGGCCCTTGTTGGCGTCGGCCTCGGTCTGGCCGCAGATCTGGTAGCGCACCGGCTTGTCGTTCTCGTCGAGCAACGTGACAGTCGCGCCGAAGATGATCTTGTCGCCCGACAGCGTGGTCGGATCGATGATCTGCGCGCGGCTGACCCGGTCCTCGATCTCGGCGATCTGCGCCTCGACCTGGCCCTGGCGTTCCTTGGCGGCGTGATACTCGGCGTTCTCGGAAAGATCGCCGTGCGCGCGCGCCTCCTCGATGGCCTCGACGATCTTCGGGCGTTCCTCGCGCAGCGCCTTGAGGTCGGCGGTCAGCCGCTCGTAACCCTCGGCCAGCATCGGGACCTTTTCCATCGTCGCCATCTTTCTTGTCTTTCTGCCTGTTACCCGTCGCCCCGCCCCGAAGGGAAAAAGAAAGCTCCGGTCGCCGTCCCGAACAGCACGACGCCAGTCACTTTCGATTTCGGGGGAAGATCAATCAGACACGATAATAGTCCTGCAAGCTGCGGACTTCAAGCTGGTCGGGCCGGATCGCCGAAATCGCCGCCGCTGCCGCCACCGAAGCGGCCGCGGTGGTGTAATAGGGCACCTTGCCCGCCAGCGCCGCCTGACGGATCGACTTGCTGTCGAGCAGCGATTGCCAGCCTTCGGTGGTGTTGAAGATCAGCGCGATATCGCCGTCGATGATCCTGTCGACGATATGCGGCTGCCCTTCAGCCACCTTGTTGACGCGCTCTACCGCCAGCCCCTGCTCGGCGAGATAGGACTGGGTGCCGCCCGTGGCGACGACGCGGAAGCCATGTTCGAGCAGGCGGCGCACGCCCGGCACGATCACGGCCTTGTCGGTGTTCTTGACGCTGACGAAGACCGTGCCCGATTGCGGCAGGACCGAGCCCGCCCCGAGCTGCGACTTGAGGAAGGCCGCCTCGAAGGTGGCATCGATCCCCATCACCTCGCCGGTCGACTTCATTTCAGGCGAAAGCACCGGATCGGCGCCGGGGAAGCGCGCGAACGGGAACACCGCTTCCTTGACCGCCATATAGGGCAGGTCGCGCTTGAACGGCTCGAAATTGGCGAGCGGCTCGCCCGCCATGACGCGGGCGGCGATCTTGGCCACGGGTTGCCCGATCGCCTTGGCGACGAAGGGCACCGTGCGGCTCGCCCGCGGGTTGACCTCGATCAGGTAAACCACACCGTCCTTCACCGCGAACTGGATGTTCATCAGCCCCTTGACGCCAAGCGCAAAGGCCAGTGCCTCGGCCTGACGCTCCATCTCCTCGATGATTTCGGGCGGGAGCGAATAGGGCGGCAGGGTGCAGGCACTGTCGCCCGAGTGGACGCCGGCCTCCTCGATATGCTGCATCACGCCCGCGATCCGGACCTCGTTGCCGTCGCACAGGGCATCGACATCGCACTCGATCGCATCGCGCAGATACTGGTCGATCAGCACCGGACTGTCGCCCGACACGTTCACTGCGGTGGCGATGTAGCTGTCGAGCTGGGCTTCGCTGTCGACGATCTCCATCGCCCGCCCGCCCAGCACATAGGAGGGGCGCAGCAGCACCGGATAGCCGATCCGCGCGGCGACGGCGGCGGCCTCGTCGCGGCTGCGGGCGATGCCGTTCTCGGGCTGGCGCAGCTTGAGCTTGCTCACCAGCTTGGCAAAACGCTCGCGGTCTTCGGCAAGGTCGATCGCATCGGGCGAGGTGCCGAGGATCGGGATGCCCGCATCCTCCAGCGCCTGCGCGAGCTTCAGCGGGGTCTGCCCGCCGAACTGGACGATCACGCCCACCAGCGTGCCGTTCTGCTGCTCGACGCGCAGTATCTCGAGCACATCCTCGTCGGTCAGCGGCTCGAAATAAAGGCGGTCGGAAGTGTCGTAATCGGTCGAGACGGTCTCGGGATTGCAGTTGACCATGATCGTTTCGAAGCCCTGCTCGGCAAGCGCGAAGCAGGCATGGACGCAGCAATAGTCGAACTCGATGCCCTGCCCGATGCGGTTGGGGCCGCCGCCGAGGATGACGATCTTCTTTCGGTCGGACGGGGCCGCCTCGCATTCGGGTTCGCCGAAGGTCGGGGCCTCATAGGTCGAATACATGTAGGGCGTGATTGCCTCGAATTCGGCAGCGCAGCTGTCGATGCGCTTGAACACGGGGACCACGCCTAGCTTGTGGCGCAGAGCGCGCACTTCGTCGGCACTGGTCGCCCCGGCCATGGCGACGAGTGCATCGTGGAGCAGGCCGGAACGCTTGGCCTGGGTTTCGGCGAGCCCGCCCGCCACACCGACCGAGCGCACCGCGAGGGTGGCAAGGCGCTTGTCGGAAAAGCCCATCGCCTTGAGGCGGCGCAGGCTTGCGGCATCGCGCGGCAGGCCGTCCTTCTGCAATTCCTTCTCGGCGGCGATGATGGCCTCGATCTGGCGCAGGAACCACGGATCGTAGAAGGTGACGGCGGCGATCTCCTCGACGCTCAGCCCCTCGCGGAAGGCTTGTCCCACCTTGAGCAGGCGGTCGGGCGTGCGGCGCGAGAGCGCGGCGGTGAGGACCTCGCGACCTGCCCCTTCAAGTTCGGGGACGCGGTTGAAGCCGTCGAGCCCGGTCTCGAGCCCGCGCAGAGCCTTCTGCACCGACTCCTGGAAATTGCGCCCGATTGCCATGACTTCGCCGACGCTCTTCATGGCGGTCGAGAGGTCGTTGGCCGCGCCCTTGAACTTCTCGAAGGCAAAGCGCGGGATCTTGGTCACGACGTAATCGATGGTCGGCTCGAAGCTGGCAGGCGTGGCGCCGGTGATCTCGTTGGTGAGCTCGTCGAGGGTGTAGCCGACCGCGAGCTTGGCAGCGACGCGGGCGATCGGGAAGCCGGTTGCCTTCGATGCCAGCGCCGAGGAGCGGCTGACGCGCGGGTTCATCTCGATCACGATCAGGCGGCCATCCTTGGGATTGACCGCGA
>VFQM010002977.1_pt1 | contig 11531 bp, 10 predicted proteins | sample 3512391 | NCBI WGS metagenome assembly VFQM01 (sample SAMN10412369, study PRJNA504923) | tailings metagenome | isolation source: Replicate 1 from Balatoc abandoned mine | place: Philippines
ACGACGTCATGAACGTCTCCGGCCACCGCCTGTCGACCATGGAGATCGAGTCGGCTCTCGTCTCGCACCCGATCGTCGCCGAGGCCGCGGTCGTCGGAGCGAGCGACGACACGACCGGGCAGGCGGTCGTCGCCTTCGTGATCCTGCGCTCGAAGAAGGCGAAGGACATCTCGGCGACCGAGGCGAGCCAGCTGCTGCGCGCGCACGTCGCCGAGCAGATCGGCGCGATCGCCCGCCCGCGCGAGATCTTCGTCGTCGCCGAGCTGCCCAAGACGCGCTCGGGCAAGATCATGCGCCGCCTGCTGCGCGACGTCGCCGAGGGCCGGGAGGTCGGCGACACGACGACGCTCACCGACTCGACCGTCATCACCGTCATCACGGACACGATGCGCTGAGCGCTCAGCGGCCGCGCGGCCGCCGAGGACGACGAACGGGGCCCCTGCCAGGCGGGGGCCCCGTTTCTCGTCTCTCGGGCGGTCTAGGCGAACTCGACGACGAGCTCGACCTCGACGGGCGCGTCGAGCGGGAGCACCGCGACGCCGACCGCGCTGCGCGCGTGCGCGCCGATCTCGTCGCCGAAGATCTCACCGAGCAGCGTGCTCGCGCCGTTGAGGACGACGGGCTGACCGGTGAAGTCGGGGGCCGAGGCGACGAAGCCGGTGACCTTGACGATCCGAGTGATGCGGTCGAGCGAGCCGATGACGCTCTGCACCGCCGCGAGCGCGTTGAGGACGCACCGGCCGGCGTAGCCGGCCGCATCCTCTGCCGAGACCGCGTCGCCGACCTTGCCGGTCGCCGGCAGCGCGCCGTCGACGAACGGCAGCTGGCCGGCCGTGAAGACGAGGTGACCGGAGATCGTCGCGGGCACGTAGGCCGCGACCGGCTTCGCCACGGCGGGGATGCTCAGCCCGAGCTCGGCGAGGCGCGCGTCGATGCGGCTCATCTCACGCCGCCTTGGGGCGCTTGAGGTACGCCACGAGACCGCCCTCGGGGCCGGTGACGATCTGCACGAGCTCCCAGCCCTGCTCGCCCCAGTTGTTGAGGATGGCGGTCGTGCTGTGGATGAGGAGCGGAGTGGTCGTGTACTCCCATTGAGTCATCGTCGGATCCTTCGGTCTTCCTCATAGGGTCATCGCGTACCCTTGAGTCTATGTCTGCGCAGAATCAAGGGGCTCCTGGCGCGATCCGCGCACTCTTCGGGATGGTGGCCCTGTCGGCCGTCGCCGGAGTGCTCGCCACCGTCATGGTCACGCCCGCGATCGCCCTGACCGGGATCGCCGCGAGCAACACCATCGGGATCTTCGACAGCCTTCCCGAGTACATCGAGATCAACGAGTTCCCCGGGCGCAACGCGCTCTACGCGCAGAAGACCGCGAACCCGGAGGACGGCTACCAGCAGATCGCGACCGTCTTCGCGCAGAACCGCGAAGAGGTCGCGTTCGATCAGATCAACGACTTCGTGAAGAATGCGACCCTCGCCGGTGAGGATCGCCGGTTCTACGAGCACAACGGCGTCGACGTGCAGTCGGTCGTCCGCGCCGCCGTCGGCAACGTGGTCTCCGGCGGCATCGAATCGGGCGCCTCGACCCTGACCATGCAGCTCGTCAAGAACATCTGCATCCAGGAGGCGCTCAACACCGAGGATGTCGACCGCGAGGCCGCCCTCGCCGGCGTCGCGGACTGCCAGGTGTCGAGCCTCGAGCGCAAGCTCAACGAAGCGAAGCTCGCCATCAACCTGGAGAAGGAGTTCACGAAGGACGAGATCCTCCTGGGCTACCTCAACATCGCCGGGTTCGGCGGGAACACCTACGGCATCCAGGCGGCCGCCCAGGAGTACTTCAGCGTCAATGCGATCGACCTCACGCTCCCGCAGGCGGCGAGCCTCATCGCGATCGTGCAGCAGCCCGGTGCTCGCTCCCTCAAGACTCCGGAGAACTTCGCGGCCAATCAGGAGCGTCGCGACGTCATCCTCGGCAACATGCTCGCCTACGAGATGATCACGCAGGAGGAGTACGACGCCGCCGTCGCCATCCCGGTCGACGAGAGCTTCGTCCTGCCCCAGCCGCCGCGCAACGGGTGCATCGCGGCGAACGACTACGCCCGGTTCTTCTGCGACTACGTCGTCCGGAACGTCGCCAACTTCGAGTCCCTCGGGCCCGACGCCGAGTCCCGCCTCGCCGCCTGGAAGACCGGCGGCATCGACGTGTACACCACGATCAACATGTCCCTGCAGCAGGTGGCCTACGACGCCGTGCTGCGGTACGCGCCGGCGAACGAGACGCGCCTCCAGCTCGGGGCGGTCGCGGTCTCCGTGGAACCCGGCACCGGGCGCATCCTGACCATGACGCAGAACAAGCTCTTCGACAACAGCGAGGCGCCGCCCGGGCCCGAGTACACGGCGGTGAACTTCAACACCGATCGTGCCTACGGCGGATCGAGCGGCTTCCAGCCGGGCTCGACGTACAAGATGTTCACCCTCCTGGAGTGGCTGAACCAGGGCCGCGGGCTCCGAGAGGTCGTCGATGCGTCGACCTTCGAGTACCCGTTCTCGGCATTCACCGACTCCTGCAACGGCGTCGACCCCGGCCAGACCTTCCCGTTCGGGAACGACGAGGCCGCGGCGGGCTCGATGGACCCGATTCAGGCCACTCGCCGCTCCGTGAACTCAGCCTTCGTCTCCATGGCGACTCAACTCGACCTGTGTGAGATTCGGAACCGCGCGGCCGACCTCGGTGTGCACCGCGCCGATGGCGGTGAACTCCAGACCAATCCCGCGTCGGTCCTGGGCACCAATGAGATCGCACCGCTCTCGATGGCCGCTGCCTACGCGGGAATCGCCAATGGCGGTCAGTACTGCGAGCCCATCATGGTGGATCGCTTCGTCACCCGCGAGGGCGAGGAGCTTCCGGGTCAGGCCCCGAAGTGCGACCAGGGCATTGACCCCGAGGTCGCGGCCGCCGCCTCCTTCGCGATGGGCTCCACGATGGTCGACGGCGGCACCGCGGTCGCGAGCAACCCGTTCGACGGCACGCCGATCATCGGAAAGACCGGAACCACGGACCAGTCGAAGGACACCTGGGTGATCACCTCCACCACGGAGTTCGCGACGGCGGTCTGGGTCGGCAACATCGTCGGCGACGCCCGCATCCGTCAGTACCAGAACCCCGAGGGGTTCTGGGGCGGCGAGCTGCGCCACCGGATCATGCGCGAGATTCTCGGCGCGGCCAACGCGCAGTACGGCGGCGCCGCGTTCCCCGAGCCGCCGGCTCGCCTGATCCGCGGAAGCGGCATCGAGCTGCCGAACCTGATCGGGCAGTCGCCGTCGCAGGCGCGCGCCATCCTCGAGGGTCTCGGCCTGCGCTACGGCGAGGGCGGCACGATCGACTCCGGCCAGCCCCAGGGCACGGTCGCCGCGACCTCGCCGTCGCCCGGCGCCGTCGTCGGCCGCGGCCTCATCGTGCGCGTCCAGCTCAGCAACGGCAACCTCGGCACGGTGCCCGACGTGACGAGCGCCGGGTACGACGAGGCGCAGGCACGAGCCGCCCTGCAGGGAGCCGGCTTCAGCAACATCGCGACGTCCTGCGTCCCGATCAACGGCGGCCCCGACCCCGCTCGGGAGGGCATCGTCGAGTCGCAGAACCCCGCGGCCGGGACGTCCACCAGCAGGAGCACGCTCATCACCCTCGGCGTCGCGAGCGAGCGATGCGGCTCCGGCGGCGGCGGTGGCAACGGCGGCGGCTCACCCACCCCGACCCCGGACCCCGGTGACGGCGATTAGCGCCCGGCTGGCGGCCGTCGCGGCTCTCGGAGCAGCGACGGCCGTCGCCGTGTACGCAACGGCGGTCGAGCGCCGCGCCTACGGGCTGCGCCGCGAGACCGTGCCCGTGCTCTCCCCCGGCGCCGATCCCATCCGGATCCTCCACCTCAGCGATCTGCACCTCGCGCCCTGGCAGTTCGACCGCATCGACTTCGTCCGATCCCTCACCGACCTGCGCCCCGACCTCATCGTCAACACGGGCGACAGCATGGGTCACGTCGACGCACTGCCTGCCCTCGAGGATGCGCTCTCGGTGTTCGACGGCGTGCCCGGCGTCTTCGTGCACGGCTCGAACGACTACTTCGCGCCGAGCTTCAAGAACCCGCTCGGGTACTTGACCGGGCCGTCCGGTTCCGGCGCGGTGTCCGAGCCCGTGCGACTCGATGTCGACGCTCTCGAGCGCCTCTACACCGAGCGCTTCGGGTGGCACTCGCTCAACAACGACGTCGCGCAGCTCACGATCAACGGCTCGATCCTGGAGTTCATGGGGACGAACGACGCGCACCGCGGCTGGGATCGCCTCGATGCGCTTCCGGGTCTCGTGGATGCTCTGCGCGAGCTCGATGAGGACGACAGCGACGACCCGGCGGTCATGATCGGCGTGACGCACGCCCCGTATCAGCGCGTGCTCAACGCCTTCACGACGCAGGCCGCCGACGTGATCTTCGCCGGCCACACCCATGGCGGCCAGGTCGCCCTCCCCGGCTATGGCGCGATCATCACGAACTGCGACATCCCGCGCGAGCGCGCCCGCGGCCTGAGCATGTGGCATCACGCTCACCGTGCGGCATTCCTCAACGTCTCGGCGGGGCTCGGTCACTCCATCTACGCACCGTTCCGCTTCGCCTGCCCGCCCGAGGCGGTGCTCGTGACGCTCGTGCCCGACGACATCGGCTATTCTTGACGAGTTGCCGCTCGCGCGGCGCACCGGGGTATGGCGCAGCTTGGTAGCGCGCGTCGTTCGGGACGACGAGGCCGCAGGTTCAAATCCTGTTACCCCGACTGAATGTGAAAGGGACCGCCCTCTGGGCGGTCCCTTTCACATTGGGTCCGGAGTATCCGGATGCGAAGCTGCACCCAGCAGGTGGGCCCACGTCGCCCGTCACGGCGCAGCGCGAAGCGCTGTGCCGTCGGTGCGATGGGGACAAATCCAGTGACGCGAGCAGGAGCGTCGCGGGGCCCGCGCTCCGAAGCCGCGCGCATCCGACGGCGGCCGCACCGCGGCAGCCGCCCCGCGAGCCTCTTCAGAGCAACTACGCGAAATCCGGATCCGGCCCGAGCTCCGACGCACCGCCGAGCGCCACCGGCGCCCTCCACCCCGACGCGAGCGAGTCGCCCGACTCGTCGAGGTAGCACGCTCCGCACAGGCTCTCGTACGTGACATCCGCCCCGTCGATCGCGACCTGGTCGCCGTCGAAGACGAACACGCCCCCGATGGTGCGCGCGTTGAAGACGGCTTTGCGGCCGCAGCGGCAGATGGTCTTGAGCTCCTCGAGGGAGTGCGCGATCTCGAGCAGGCGGCGGCTGCCCGGGAAGGCCGCGGTCTGGAAGTCGGTGCGGATGCCGTAGGCGAGGACGGGGATGTCCTCGCGGATGGCGATGCGCAGGAGGTCGTCGACCTGCTGGGGGCTGAGGAACTGCGACTCGTCGAGCAGGAGGCACGAGACGTCGCGGCCGGTGCCGCGGATGACCGCCTCGCGCTCGCGCTGGAAGATCGCGTAGATGTCGTCGTCCGGGCCGATCGTGAAGTCGACCTGCCGCGTGACGCCGAGCCGCGACACGATGAGCTGGTCGCCCTTGGTGTCGATGCGCGGTTTGGCGAGCAGCACCTGCTGCCCGCGCTCCTCGTAGTTGTAGGCGGCTTGGAGCAGCGCGGTGCTCTTGCCGCTGTTCATCGCCCCGTATCGGAAGTACAGCTTCGCCATCAGCGCAGGTGCCCGTCTTCTGCTGCTCGTCGGATGAGGTCGGTCTTGGTGCTCGCGGGCCTGCCGGCGCGCGCGTACTTCTCGCGCACTCGCCGCAGGTAGGTCTTCGCGGTCTCGTACTGCACGTGCATCTGGCGCGCGACCTCGGAGGTCGAGTTGCCGTTGACGTACAGCACGAGGGCCTCGCGCTCGCTCGTGGAGAGCTTGGGGCGAGCGGGGTGCTGAGCCCCCGAGGGGAGGGGACGCCAGTCGCGCGCGGGCTCGCCGGAGGACTCCATGCCCATGACGCGCCGAGCGGTCTCCATGACCTCCCCGAGGGGCAGGGCCTTGGAGAGGAAGGCGGAGGCGCCGGCGTCGAACGCGCGGTCGCGGTCGTCGGCGGTCTCGAGGCTCGAGAGCACGATGACCTTCGCGCCGGCGGCCCGGCAGGTCCGCACGCGTGCCTCGATCGACACGGGCTCCTGCAGCTGGAAATCGATGAGGACGAGATCGGTCGGGAAGCGGTCGCTCTGCACGAGCCCGAACCACGTGGACGCCGTGAGCACGAGGTCGAAGTCGGGGGCGTTGGCCGAGATCCACGAGGCGATGCTGTCGAGGAGGAGCTCGTGATCGTCGAGGATCGCAAGCCGCACGGGGGGGTGCGCGCTCGGGTCCATGAGTCGACTCTAGAACCTCCGCCGCGCCGCGCGGGCTCGCCGCGCACTGCGGAGCCGCGCCCGTCCGCCGCGCACGTCAGAACAGCGTCGGGACGCCCGCGCTCACGACGGACCCGACGGACCGCTCGTCGCCGGGCCGCGCGGAGTCCGCCGCGAGCGCGCGGCTGCGCACCGTGCCGGTCGCCGCGTCGAGCGGTCGCGAGGTGAGCCCGTGCCGAGCGCGCAGCTCGCGCACGCGCGCGGCGAGCCACTCGCGGTAGCCGGCGGGCGCATAGGGCCCGGCCGCGTAGAGCGCGCGGTAGCGGGCGACGAGCTCCGGATGCTCGCGCTCGAGCCAGGCGAACCACCACTCGCGCACGCCGGGCTTGAGGTGCAGCGCGGAGGTCATGACCGTGGTCGCTCCGGTCTCGCGAATGCGGGCGAACGCCTCGTCGAGGTGCGCCCGGGTGTCGGTGAGATGGGGCAGCACCGGCATGAGGAACACGGCGGGGTCGAGCCCCGCGGCGACGGCGGCGGCGACCGTCGCGAGCCGGGCATCCGTCGAGGGAGTGCCCGGCTCGATCGAGCGCTGCAGCGCGTCGTCGTAGATGGCGATCGACATCGCGACGTCGACGGGGACGAGCTCGGCCGCGCGCGCGAGCAGCGGCAGGTCGCGGCGCAGGAGCGTGCCTTTCGTGAGGATGCTGAGGGGCGTGCCGCTCTCGGCGAGCGCCGTGATGATGCCGGGCATCAGCGCGTACCGGCCCTCGGCCCGCTGATACGGGTCGGTGTTGGTGCCGAGCGCGACGGGGTGCCGCCCCCACGAGGCGCGGCGCACCTCGCGCGCGAGCACGTCGGCGACGTTGATCTTGACGACGATCTCGCGGTCGAAGCCCTCACCCGTGTCGAGGTCGAGGTAGGCGTGCGTGGGCCGGGCGAAGCAGTAGACGCACGCGTGCGCGCAGCCGCGGTAGGGGTTCACCGTGTGGCCGAACGGCAGCGCCCCTCCCCCGCCGGGCACGCGGTTGAGCGCGCTCTTCGCGAGCACCTCGTGGAAGACGAGCGCCGCGAACTCGGGCGGCCGCACCGTGCGCTGCAGGCCGGACATCCGCGCGATCGCCGCCGTGCTGCCGAGCTCGGGCAGCGCGTCGGGGGTCGTCGTGCTCGTTGCCTGGCCGCTCCACCGCATGGCCGACATTCGAACACATGTTCGACTGTTTCGCAAGGGGCCAGCTCCCCGCGGCCGCGCGCGTCGTAGGCTCGCAGCATGCCCGCCATCGACCTCAACAGCGACCTCGGCGAGTCGTGGCTGCCCGAGATCGTGGGCGACGACGAGGCCATGCTCGCCCTCGTCTCGAGCGCGAATCTCGCCTGCGGAGCCCACGGCGGCGACCCCTCCACGATGGCCGCCGCGTGCCGCTCGGCGGTCGCCCGCGGCGTCGTGATCGGCGCGCATCCCTCGTACGACGACCGGGAAGGATTCGGCCGGCGGGACCTCGAGGTCGCTCCCTCCGTGCCCGAGGCGCAGCTGCGCGAGCAGGCCGCGCGCCTCGCCGACGCCGCCCGGGCGGCAGGCGGCGCCGCCCGGTACCGCAAGCCGCACGGCGCGCTCTACAACCGCATCGTGCGCGATGCGGAGCGGGCCGAGGTCGTCGCGGGCGTCGCGGCCGCGGCCGGGCTTCCGGTGATGGGGATGCCCGGGTCGGCGATCGAGCGCGCCTCGCGGGCGGCGGGCATCCGCTTCGTGACCGAGGCCTTCGTCGATCGGGCGTACCGCGCCGACGGCTCGCTCGTGCCGCGGACGGAGCCGGGCGCCGTGCTGCACGACGTCTCGGCGGTCGCGGCGCGCGCGGTGCGGCTCGCCGTCGAGGGCTCCGTGATCGCGGTCGACGGGGCGGTCGTGCGGGTGGAGGCCGAGTCACTGTGCGTGCACGGCGACACTCCGGGAGCGGTCGCGATGGCCCGCGCCGTGCGCGACGCGCTCGCGGAGGCGGGCGTCGACGTGCGGCCCGTGCTCGAGGCGCCGTGAGCGACGGGGCGGAGGCAAGCGCGAGGGCGGGACTCGCGGCGCGCATCCTGCCCTGCGGAGACCGCGCGCTGCTCGTCGAGGTCGACGCGCTCGAGCAGGCGCTCGCGGCCCACGCCGCACTCGCGGCGACCGCGCCCGACGGAGTGCTCGAGCTCGTGCCCGCCGCGCGCACCGTGCTCGTGCGGCTCGACCCGCGCGTGCTCGGCCTCACGCACGCCGAGCACTGGCTGCGATCCGCGCTCGCCGACGCCGACCCCCGGGCCCCGCTGCCGGAGGGGCCGCCCGTCGAGCTGCCCGTCGTCTACGACGGTGACGACCTCGAGGCGGTCGCCGCGCTGTGGGGGTGCTCGCCCGCCGAGGTCGTCGAGCGTCATGCCCGCACCGACTGGCGCTGCGCGTTCGTCGGGTTCGCGCCGGGCTTCCCGTACCTCGTGCCCTCCGAGCCGACCGAGGCCCTCCCGCCGATCCCGCGCCGCGCGACCTCGCGCCCCGTCGTGCCCGCCGGCGCCGTCGCCCTCGCCGCCGAGTACACGGGCGTGTATCCGCGCAGCTCTCCCGGTGGCTGGCAGCTCATCGGCCGCACCGACGCGGTGCTGTGGGATGCCCGCCGCGACCCTCCCGCGCTCGTCCCGCCGGGCGCGCGCGTGCGCTTCGTCCCCGTGCGGGCGCTCGGCGCGACAGCGAGCACGGTGGCGGGCGCCGCGGCGAGCGCCGTGGCGAGCGCCGAGCCCGCGGCTCCCGCTCCGCCGGTCGCCGCCGGTCGCGCGATCGAGCTCGTCGACCCCGGGGCGCTCACGCTCGTGCAGGATCTCGGGCGCCCCGGCCGCGCGGCCCTCGGCGTGGGCGCCGCGGGCGCGTTCGATCGCGCGGCCCACCGGCTCGCGAACCGGCTCGTCGGGAACGACGAGGCGGCAGCCGCCCTCGAGGTGCTCCTCGGCGGGCTGACCCTCGCGCTGCCGGCGGGCACCTGGGTCGCGGTCGCGGGCGGCTCGGGCCCCGTGACGCTCGACAACGCGAGCGTGCCTCCGCGCACCGCCGTGCGCGCCGAGCGCGACGGGGCGCTCCTGCGCCTCGGCCGACTCGACGCGGGCCTGCGCGCGACCGTCGCCGTCCGCGGCGGGGTCGACGCCCCGCTCGAGCTCGGGTCGCGATCGCGCGACACGCTCTCGGGGATCGGGCCGGATCCGCTCGCGGCCGGGGGCATCCTCGCGATCGGCGACGCGATCGCCGGGCCGGTGCCGAGCGTCGACCTCGTGCCCGTCGACCTACCCGGCGACGGCCCGCTCGACCTCGCCGTCCGCCCCGGACCGCGCCGCGACTGGTTCGGCGACGAGGCGTGGCAGACCCTGCTCGACGCCGAGTGGCGCGTCTCGGCGCGCTCCGACCGGACGGGCGTGCGTCTCGAGGGTCCCGCGCTCGAGCGCGCAGCAGCGGCGAGCGGACGCGAGCTGCCGAGCGAGGGCATGCTGCCCGGCAGCATCCAGGTCTCGCCCGACGGCGCGCCCACCATCCTCGGCCCCGACGCGCCCGTCACGGGCGGCTACCCGGTGATCGCGGTCGTCGCGGATGCCGCGCTCGACTCCCTCGCGCAGGCGCGGCCCGGGCAGGCGGTGCGCCTGCGCCTCGCCACGGGTCGCCCGTAGGCGCGAGCGGGAAGAGCTGCCCGACGCCTAGACCCCCGCGGCGCGCTCCGCCGTCTCGACGACGTTCGCGAGCAGCAGCGCGCGCGTCATCGGCCCGACCCCGCCGGGGTTCGGCGAGACCCAGGCGGCGACCGAGCGCACGTCGCGGGCGACGTCGCCCGCGATGCGCGACTGCCCCGTCTCGGGGTCGGTCAGGCGCGAGACGCCGACGTCGAGCACGATCGCGCCCGGCTTGACGTCCGCGGCCGCGACGATTCCGGGCACGCCCGCGGCGGCGACGATCACGTCGGCGCGACGCAGGTGGGCGGCGAGATCGCGCGTGCCGGTGTGCGTGAGGGTGACGGTCGCGTTGTACTCGCGCCGCGTGAGGAGCGCGCCGATCGCGCGGCCGACGGTGACGCCGCGGCCGACGACCACGACATCCGTGCCCGCCCACGACAGCCCGTGCCGCTCGACGAGCTCGATGACGCCGCGCGGCGTGCACGGCAGGGGCGTGTCGATCGCGCGGTCGACGCGCAGCACGAGGCGGCCGAGGTTCGTCGGGTGGAGGCCGTCGGCGTCCTTCTCCGGGGCCACGCGCTCGAGGATCGCGTCGGTGTCGATGTGCTTCGGCAGCGGCAGCTGGACGATGAAGCCCGCGACGGCGGGGTCGGCGTTGAGCTCGTCGATGACGGCCTCGAGCTCGGCCTGCGTGGTCGACTCGGGCAGGTCGCGGCGGATCGACTCGATGCCGACCTCGGCGCAGTCCTTGTGCTTTCCCGCGACGTACCAGCGCGAGCCCGGGTCGTCGCCCACGAGCACGGTCGCGAGTCCGGGCACGATGCCGCGCTCGCGCAGCGCCGACACCCGCGTCGTGAGCTCGGCCTTGATGGCGCGAGCGGTCGCGGTGCCGTCGAGGAGCTGGGCGGATGCGCCGGCGGGCCGGGGATCCGTCATGCTCACAGCCCCGGGTAGAGGGGGAACGCGCCGGTGAGGGCGTCGACCCGGCCGCGCAGGGCCGCGATGTCGGGGCTCGGCATGAGGGTGTGCGCGATGATGTCGGCCACCTCGGTGAACTCGGCCTCGCCGAAGCCGCGCGTCGCGAGCGCGGGAGTGCCGATGCGCACGCCGCTCGTGACCATCGGCGGGCGCGGGTCGAAGGGCACGCCGTTGCGGTTGACGGTGATGCCGACCTCGTGGAGGAGGTCCTCCGCCTCCTGGCCGTTGATCGGCGAGGTGCGCAGGTCGACGAGCGCGAGGTGCACGTCGGTGCCGCCGGTGAGCACGTTCACGCCGGCCGCGATCGCGTCGTCCTGCGTCAGGCGATCGGCGAGGATGCGCGCGCCCGCGATCGTGCGCTCCTGGCGCTCCACGAACTCCGGCAGGGCCGCGAGCTTGAACGCGACGGCCTTCGCGGCGATCACGTGCATGAGCGGGCCGCCCTGCTGGCCGGGGAAGACGGCCGAGTTGAGCTTCTTGAACAGCTCCTCCTCGTTGCTGAGG
>VFQM010002978.1_pt1 | contig 11530 bp, 9 predicted proteins | sample 3512391 | NCBI WGS metagenome assembly VFQM01 (sample SAMN10412369, study PRJNA504923) | tailings metagenome | isolation source: Replicate 1 from Balatoc abandoned mine | place: Philippines
TCGCCGACCCCGTGCTGGCGGAGGCAGCCGCACGCGGCTGGACCATCACCGACATCTGGAACACCCATTGGCACCCCGACCACACGGGCGGCAACGCGGCGATCAAGGAAGCGACCGGCTGCACCATCACCGGGCCCGTTGCAGAAGCCGCGCGGATTCCGTCGCTCGAACGGCTGGTCGCGGGCGGCGACACGGTGATGCTGGGCAATGTCGCGGCGCAAGTGTGGGACGTGCCCGCGCATACGGCGGGGCATATCGCTTATCACTTCGCTGATGATGCCGCGATCTTTGTCGGCGACACGATGTTCGCGATGGGCTGTGGGCGCCTGTTCGAAGGCACGGCGGAGCAGATGTTCGCCAATATGCAGGCGCTAGGCGCGCTGCCGGACGATACACGCGTTTATTGCGCGCACGAATATACGCTGTCGAACGCACGCTTTGCGGTGACGGTGGAGCCCGACAATGCGGCGCTCGTGGCGCGGTTGGCGGCGGTGGAGGCAGCACGCGCCGCAGGCGAGGCAACGGTGCCAACCAGCATCGGCGCCGAGCGCGCAACCAATCCCTTCCTGCGCGCGCCTACAGCTGCGCGGCTGGGCGAAATTCGCAGCGCAAAGGACGCAGCGTAGCGCTTCAGCGCGGGTTAAGGCTGGGTGGTTCAGCAGGAACGAAACACAGGAGTCGGGTCATGACGCTGAAAACTTTGCCTTTGGTCACAATTGGTGCCGCCATGCTGCTCGCGGGCTGCGCGCCCGCCGGATCGGCCGAGCCGCGCGCCGAGGCGCTGACGCCCAAGCAGATGGAAATCATGGACAAACAGCTCGCTGGCAAGGTCGCTGGGCCGCCGGTCAACTGCCTGAACAGCAACAGCCGCAGTTACCAGACGATCCGCGTGTCGGATGATGTGCTGCTGTACCGCGCGTCCGGCAATCTGGTTTACCGCAACCAGCTGAAGGGCAGTTGCCCCGGGCTGGCGCGCGACAATGACATCATGGTCATCCGCAGCTACGGCACCGGCACGTGCAAGGGCGATTTCTTCCATCTGGTCGACCGGACCAGCGGCATCCGCGGCCCGACCTGCGTGTTCGGGGAATTTGTGCCGTATCGGAAAGCGCCAGACGCGGCGGGGCGTTGATCAAACTTCGTCATTGCGAGCGCAGCGAAGCAATCCAGAGCTGGTTCAAGCCACTCCGGATTGCTTCGGCGCACTCGCAATGACGGGGTGCTCTACCCCCCGTATAACCCTGCAATCCGCGCGCCATAAATCTCGCGCAGCACGTGGCGGCGGATTTTCATTGACGGGGTCATCTGTTCATTTTCGATGGTGAAGGCTTCGTCGGCGAAGTCGAATTTGCGCACTTTTTCGATGACTGACAATTGTTCGTTGACGCGGTCGACCGCAGCGCGGACGGCCGTGCGGAACTTGTCATGTTCGCGCAGCAGCGCATAATCGTGCGGCAGGCCATTGGCCTCGGCCCATTCGTTCATCCATTCGGGATCGGGCATGATGATACCGACCAGGTGCGGGCGCTTGTCGCCATAGACCATCGCCTGCAAAATTTCGGGTTGCAGCGTCAGCATGCCCTCCACCCGCTGCGGCGAGACATTGTCGCCCTTGTCGTTGACGATCAAATCCTTCTTACGGTCGGTGATGACGATGCGGCCCGCCTCGTCGATATGGCCGATGTCGCCGGTGTGGAGCCACGGGCCTTTGTCCGGTTCGGCCGGATCAGGGATCAGCACGCGCGCGCTTTCGGCTTCGTTGCGCCAATAGCCGTGCATAACCAGTTCGCCGCGCACGCAGATTTCACCGTCATCGGCAATGCGTACCTCGGTGTTCATCAGCGGCGGGCCGACGGTGTCCATCTTGATGCCCACGCTGGGGCGGTTGCAGCTGATCACCGGACCCGCCTCGGTCTGGCCATAGCCTTGCAGCAGGGTCAGGCCGATCGAGTGGAAAAAGACGCCGATATCGGGGTTTAGCCGCGCACCGCCCGAGACCAGCGCCTTCAGCCGCCCGCCGAATTTCTGCTGGATTTTTGGGCGGAACATCCGGTCGAGCAATTTGTCGAGCGGGCGGTCGAGCAGCCCCATGCGGCGCTCATAGTCCTTGGCGCCGACGCGCATCGCCTGTTTCAGCATGAAATTGGCGAGCTTGCCCTGTTTCTCAACGCTCTTGATCATGCGCGCGCGGATGACTTCGAACAGGCGCGGGACCACGACCATGATGGTCGGGCGCGTTTCCTCGATGTTCGAGACGAGCTTTTCCAAACCCTCGCTGTAATAGATTTGCGCACCAACCATGATCGGCAGGAATTGACCGCCCGAATGTTCATAGGCGTGGCTGAGTGGCAGGAAGGACAAAAACGCTTCCTCATCCCCGATCCCGAAATCATTGACCAGCACCTCGGCCGCTCCCGCCGCATTGTGCAGGATCGCACCATGGTGCTGCATCACGCCCCGCGGCGCGCCCCCGGTACCGCTGGTATAGATCAGGCAGGCGAGGTCGCTGCGCTGCATCGCCTTGCCGCGCGCAACCGCGGCCTCAAGCCATGCCGCACCGCCGGTGACGAGCGGGGCCCAGTCATACACCGCGACGTCACCCTGTTGCCCAACGCGCAGGCTTTCCATCGTGATGACGATGCTCGCGTCCGATCGGGTGACCGCGGGCATCAGGCTGCGCGCCAGCTTGGCGGTAGAAACAATCACCGCACGCGCGCCGCTGTTGTCGAGGATGTGCTGGTGATCGCGCTCGGTATTGGTCGTGTAGGTCGGCACGGTGACGCAGCCCGCCGCCATGATGCCGAGGTCGGCAATGCACCATTCGGGGCGGTTTTCGCTGACCAGCACGACACGGTCGCCCGGCTTCAGCCCCAGTTCGCGCAGGTTGTGCGCCAGCGCGGCGACCTGATTGGCGACTTGCCGCCAACTTAAAGGCTGCCAGACGCGGTCGGCCTTGCGCCACAGAAAAGGGCTTTCGCTGCCCTTTTCTGCGCGGTCGAAAAACATCGCGACCAGACTGGGGAACTGGTCGAGGTGCGGATTGTCTAAATGCATTTTGTCCTGCTCTCCCGGTGGACGGATATTGCTATAGACCGTAGCCCTGAGCTTGTCGAAGGGCGTGGCACGTTACTGAGCCAGTGTTTAGACCCGCGCCACGTGCTTCGACAAGCTCAGCACTACGGTGATGTGGAGAACGAGCCACGCATCGTGTTGTTTCGCTTGCTTCACCCCTGCGGCGGGGCGTCGTCGACTGCTGAACTTCCAGGGCCGCGCGGGTCTGCGGCACCGCGCCAGACATCGCCGACGCGTTCCACCGCGTTGAGTTTCGAACCAAGGTCGGTCGGTGTGACGGTGTAGCCGAAGGGCTTCATCTTCTCGACAAGCGCCTTCCCTGCCGCATCGTCCTCGATCAGCACGCCAGCACGGCCGAAATAGATGTTGGGCAGCTTGATGGCCTCGTCCGCCGAAAGGCCCCAGTCGAGCACACCAATTAGGGTTTTGGTGACGTGCATGATGATGCGCTTGCCGCCCGCCGAACCGACCGCGAGGATGACCTTGCCATCGGGGCCATAAACGATGGTTGGCGACATCGATGACAAGGGCCGCTTGCCCGGCGCGACGCGGTTTGCGGCGGGCGCGCCGTCACGGGCATTGACCGGGCTGTGGTCGAAATCGGTGAGTTCATTGTTGAGGAAATAACCGTTGGCGATGAGGTGGCTGCCGAACACGCTTTCGATGGTAGAGGTGTAGCTGGCAACGTTGCCGAATTTGTCGGTGGCGACGAAGTGGGTGGTGCCGGCTTCATCGACTGGCCCGGACCGCGTGCGCGGCTCAGCTCCGGGAGGTGCCCCGGGAGCATAGCTGCCCGCGCCGCCAAAGGGGGAAATGGCGCTGGCGCGGCCCGCGAGATAGGCTTTGTCGAGCAGGCCCGCGACCGGAACTTTCACGAAATCGGCATCGCCCAGATAGGTTTCACGGTCGGCGTAGGCGAGCTGCATCGCCTCGGCCAGCACGTGCCAGCTCATCGGGCTGTCCTTGCCCATCGCTTTCATGTCGAACCCTTCGAGCATGCCGAGGATACCGAACACGGTGGTCGCGCCCGACGAGGGTGGGCCCATCCCGCAGACCTTGTAAACCCGGTAGGTGGTGCAAACGGCCTCACGCGGTTTGGCTTGATAGTCGGCAAGGTCCTTGGCGGTCAGGGCCGCTGGATTGCGCGGCGCTTTGGCAACCGCATCGCTGATCGCGCGCGCGTTAGCACCAGCGTAAAAAGCGTTGGGGCCACGCTTTGCCACATCGCGCAGCAGCGCGGCATAAGCAGGATTGCGGATGCGCGTGCCGACGGGGGCGGGTTTCCCATCGACATAATAAAGCGCGCGGGCGTCGGGAAAATCCTTCCACAGCGGCTCGAACCGGGTGAGCCAGCCGTGGAGGACAGGCGTCACACCAAACCCCTCATCCGCGAGCTTGATCGCCGGCGCGAACAGGTCGGCCCAGGCGAGCTTTCCCCATTGTTTGTGTGCCAGCTCGGCGAGGCGGATATTGCCCGGCACGCCGACCGAAAGCCCGCCGGGAACGACGTCCATAAAGCCGCGCGGCTTGCCGTCTGGGCCGAGGAAGCGATCCGGCGTCGCGGCAGCAGGGGCGGTTTCGCGGCCGTCGATGGTCGCAATCTTGTTGTCGGCCGCGCTGTGGTGGACAAGGAATCCGCCGCCGCCAACACCGCTGGACTGCGGCTCGACGAGGGTCAGCACCAGCATCATCGCTAGCGCTGCGTCGGTTGCAGAGCCGCCCTTGGCCAGGATTTCTCGGCCCGCCTGCGTCGCGCGCGGGTCAGCGCTGCTGGTAACGCCCTGAGCAAAGGCAAGCTGCGGCAGGGCGAGCAGGAGCGGCGCGACGAGCGCAAAGAGTTTCTTTGTCATCGCGCAACCTTGGCGCGCTGCGGCGAACAGCGCAACCCCGTCAGCCATCGACCCCAACCGCATCGGCCACCCGCACGAAGCCATCGCGCCGGGCCAAGGCTTCCAGCCCGCGCGCGATGCGGCCGGCCAGACCCGGACCTTCGAACACCAAAGCCGAATAAAGCTGGACCAACGATGCGCCTGCGCGGATGCGGGCCCAGGCGTCGTCGGCGCTGGCAATGCCGCCGACGCCGATCAGCGGGATCGCTCCGCCGCTGGCCTTACGAAAATCGGCGAGGCGCTGTTGCGCCAGATCGCGTAGGGGCGCGCCAGACAGGCCGCCGGCTTCCTCCGCCTGCGCGTCGGTGAGCGGCGGGCGGGTGACGGTGGTGTTGCTGACGATAAGCGCGTCGAGCCGCTGGTCCATCGCCACCGCGACAATATCGTCGATGTCGGCGGGTTCGAGGTCGGGCGCGACCTTCAGGAAAATGGGTTTGGGCGTTGTTGCGGATGCGCGCACCGCCGCGAGCAGGGCTTCGAGCGCGCCTTTATCCTGCAACGCACGCAGGCCCGGTGTATTGGGCGATGAAATATTCACGGTGATATAGTCGGCGAGCGGGGCCATCGCCGCCATGCCGCGCGCATAGTCAGCGATGCGATCCGTGCTGTCCTTGTTCGCGCCGATATTGATGCCAAGCGGAACGATCGACGCAAGGCGGCGCATGCGTTCAATCCGGCGGATGGCCGCGTCCTGCCCGCCGTTGTTGAAGCCCAGCCGGTTGATAACTGCCCGGTCCTTGGTCAGGCGGAAAACGCGCGGGCGCGGGTTCCCGTCCTGCGGCAGCGGGGTGAGCGTGCCCACCTCGACAAAGCCAAAGCCGAAATGCGGCATTTGCGCGGGCACGCGCGCGTCCTTGTCGAACCCCGGCGCAAGACCGACAGGATTGGGGAAGTCGATGCCCGCGAGCGTGGTTGCCAATATTGGCGAAGTTACGGCGCAGCGTGCAGGTGGGAGGCGTTCGAGGGCGGTGATGGTGAGGCTGTGCGCCGCTTCGGCGTCGGTGGCGTGCACGACCGGGCGGGCGAGCGCGAACAGGGTGTCGGCCAAGGTGGCAAGCATCGTCATGGCGCGGCCATTGCGCGACAGGGGGGGCTATGGCAAGCCTTGAGGCATCAGAACATCGGAGAGAAAAATGTCGCCCATTCGCTTGATTGCTGTTTCCACGCTGGCGCTCGCGCTGGGTGCTTGCGCGGCACCAGATAGCACGCCTAGCAGCACACCTGTCGCCCCTAGTTCCGCGCCGCAAGGCGCTGGTCTTGCTGCCTTTTTCAACGCCTATGACGCGGCGCAACTGTCCATGTCGCCCCAGTCCAAATCCTATCGCGGCGTGCGCGACGATGATTATGGGCGATGGGACAGCGTCGGCGACGAGGCCGAAGTGGCGCGCGAAAAATTGCTGCAAGCAACCGCGTCGGCCATGCGGACCAGCTTTGACCCGGCCAGCCTGTCGCCCGACGAGCAACTGTCGGTCCAGCTGTTCGATGACATTGCCAAGCGGTCGGCATCGCTGTTCGCCTATCGCAATCACGATTATGTTTTTGACCAGATGAATGGTGCGCACAGCCAGTTGCCCGCGTTCCTGATCAATATTCACCGCGTCGCCAACGAGGCCGAGGCCTATATCAGCCGCTTGGGCGCGCTGGGGCCGCAGATTGATGCGCTGACCGCCGAGAGCGCCAAGCGTTTTGCCGCCGGCATCCAGCCGCCGAAATGGGTCTATCCCTATGTCATCAGCGACATCGACAATCTGTCGCGGTCGGGGCGCGACATGCAATTGTCGGGGCAGACGCTGCTCGATGATTTCCGCGGAAAGATCGCCAAACTGGAAGTTACCCCCGAACGCCGGCAGGCGCTGAACATGGCGGCGGTGAAGGCGTGGAGCGAGAGCGCCGCCCCGGCCTATCGCCGCTTGCGCACCGAGATGGAGCGGCAAATGGCCGCCGCGCCCACGGACGACGGCGTGTGGCGGTTGCCCGATGGGGCCAATTATTACCGTGCCCTGCTGGCGAGCTATACCACCACCGACATGACTGCGAGCCAGATCCATGATCTGGGGCTTTCGGAAGTGAAGCGCATCCATGGCGAGATGCGCGCCATCATGGCCAAGGTCGGCTTTAAGGGGACGTTGCAGGAATTTTTCACTTACGTCCGTACCGACCCCAAATTTTATCACACCAGCCGCGAGGATTATATCGCCGAGGCCGAAGCACGGATGGCGGCGATGCAGGCGAAATTGCCCGATTATTTCGGCGTGCTGCCCAAGTCGCCGCTGAGCATCAAGGCGGTCGAGGCGTTCCGTGAGAAATCGGCGGGCAAGGCCTTTTACCAGTCGCCCGCGCCCGATGGATCGCGCCCCGGCGTCTATTATGTGAACCTTTATAATTTGCGCGACATGCCCAAGACCGAGCTGGAAGCGCTCGCCTATCATGAAGGGGTGCCCGGGCATCATTTGCAGCGCGCGGTGCAAACCGAGCTCAAGGATGTACCGCCGTTCCGCCGCTTTGCCGGTTTCACCGCCTATACCGAGGGTTGGGGCCTCTATACCGAGGAACTGGGCAAGGACATGGGCTTCTATACCGACCCCTATAGCGATTTCGGGCGGCTGGGGATGGAGCTGTGGCGTGCGTGCCGGCTGGTCGTCGATACCGGCATCCACGACAAGCGCTGGAGCCGCGAGAAGGCCATTCAGTATCTGAAGGACAATACGCCCAACCCCGAGGGCGATATTGTCAAGGCAATTGAACGCTATATCGTCTATCCGGGCCAAGCCACGGCCTATACCGTCGGCAAGCTGAAAATCATGGAATTGCGCCAGCGCGCCATGAACCGGCTGGGCAAAAAGTTCGACTGGCGGGGTTTCCATGATGTGGTGCTGACCGGCGGACCGATGCCGCTGGCGGTGCTCGACCGGCGCGTCGAGGCGTGGATCAAGGCGCAGGAGTGACGGCTTAAGGCGGCGTCCATCATCTGCTTCAATTTGAAGCATTTCATAGTGAAACGCGTTTCTGTCGATTCTGTCCTATGGCGAATCGACTAAGCCATGACATGCGCCCTCTGCGACCCGGGGGGGACCAGACCGTTGGACGGTGTGGAACCTTCCACCCTCCAGCGCCCGGCGGGGCATTCCCCTGCCGGGTGCCTTTTTGGCTTTTCTTTGTTCGCCAGATGCTTATGGCTGTCGTCACGCTATGGGGCGTCGACGGGCAACGGCGATGAGCGAACAACAGGGTCAACCCATCCGCTATTTCCTGCCGGACGCCGATCTGGCCGAGCTGATTTCCACCTTTTACATCGCGGACATGCCGGTCGCGCATTTCGACGAGCTGGAACGTGCCGACCGGCCGCAATTCCGGCTGCGGTTGAACGCCAGTCCTGGCGAATATCATTTCGCCAATGGACTGGTATGCGAGGCGTGGGGCGCGACCATCATCGGCCCGACGACTGCGCCGGTGCGCGCCATCTGTCATGGCCCCGTGCATCTTTGCGGTATGGGATTTATGCCGGGCGGCTGGGCGACGCTGATGGGGCCGGAAGCCGACAAGTTTACCGATCGGGCGCTCCCCGCGCATGAACTGTTCGGCGACTGGATTTACGAAGTGGCCAAGGCGATCGCCAATGCGGAATGTGATATAGCCCGGCTTGGCATGCTGCAAAAATTGGCGCGCGAAATGATGCGCCGCGGCGACCCCGCGCCGCTGTGGTTCACCCGCACGGTGGACCAGTGGCTGATGGCCAATCTGTCACCACAAATCGAAGATCTGGTCGCCGCGACGGGCATGTCGGCGCGCTCGGTCGAGCGGATGACCAAGCGCTTTTACGGCGTGTCGCCCAAGATGCTGGCGCGCAAATATCGCGCGCTGCGCGCGGCGTCGGCGCTGGCGCGCGGCGTGAAACTGGACGATGCGGCGCTGGCCGAGGCGTTTTATGACCAGTCGCACCTGATCCGCGAAGTAAAGCGCTTTGCCGGGCTGACGCCGGGACAATTGGCGAAGCCCAGCGCCTATACCACCGCTACAACCGAAGGCCGGAACCAATTGCGCGGCAAGGTCAGTCCGCTGATTACGGACACGTGAATTGGAAACCGCAGCCCTGAGCGTGTCGAAGGGGGCGCGCCTAAGGCTGGAACGTTGGTGCCGTCCAGTGCGACGTGCTTCGACCAGCTCAGCACTGCGGTGTTTGTCGCAGTCGCGCGCGCTTGCACCTCCGCCCCCTTTCGCCTATCTAATCGGATGAAATTGGTCTGATTGACCAGCGAGTCGCAAAACCAAGGAAAAACATGCGCCTGTCGCAGCTTGCCGATTATGCCGTAGTGTTGATGAGCGCCGCCGCGCGTCATTGCGGCGGGACCAAGGCCAATGCGGGGACGCTGGCCGAGGAGACCGGCGTGCCACTCCCCACCGCGCAAAAGCTGGTGAGCCTGCTCACACGCGCGGGATTGATGACATCGACGCGCGGCACCGGCGGTGGCATCCGCCTCGCCCGGCCGGCGGCGGCGATTTCGCTGGCCGACATTATCGAGGCGGTCGAAGGGCCGATTGCGATGACCGCCTGCGTGGACGAGACGCGTCACGATTGCGCGCTGGAGGGCAATTGCCGCGTCCAGCCGCATTGGGGCGTGGTCAATGGCGCGGTGCGCGGGGCGCTGGATGGGGTGAGTTTGGCGAGTTTGGTTAAGCCCCTCCCGCTTGCGGGAGGGGTTTGGGGTGGGCCTGAACCACAAGCTGCGCTTTCAGACTGGCCCACCCCCGACCCCTCCCGCAAGCGGGAGGGGAGGATTTTGTTATGACCGACACCCCCATCAAAGACGCCGCCGCGCATGAGGCCGCCGCCAAGGTCGCCGATTACGAGCATGGCTGGGCCAGCGACATCGAAACCGATTTCGCGCCCAAGGGCCTGACCGAGGATACAGTCCGCTTCATCAGCGCGAAGAAGAACGAGCCCGAGTGGATGCTCGACTGGCGGCTGAAGGCGTTCGCCATGTGGCAGACGATGACGCCGCCCGACTGGGCCAAGCTGAACGTCCCGCCGATCGATTATCAGGACGCCTATTATTACGCCGCGCCCAAGGCCAAGCCAAAGCTAGGATCGCTCGATGAGGTCGATCCCGAAATCCTGCGCGTTTACGAAAAGCTGGGCATTCCCATCGAGGAGCAGAAGGTGCTCGCGGGCGTCGAGGGCGCGCGCAAGGTGGCGGTCGACGCGGTGTTCGACAGCGTGTCCGTCGCCACGACCTTCCGCGCCGAGCTGGAGCGCGCCGGCGTCATTTTCCGCAGTATTTCCGAAGCCATCCGCGAATATCCCGAGCTGGTGAAAAAGTGGCTCGGCAAGGTTGTGCCGATGCACGATAACTATTTTGCGACATTGAACTGCGCGGTCTTTTCGGATGGGACGTTCGTTTACATCCCCGAAGGCGTGCGCTGCCCGATGGAGCTGTCGACCTATTTCCGCATCAATGCGGAGAATACGGGGCAGTTTGAACGCACGCTGATCGTCGCCGATAAGGGCAGCTATGTCAGCTATCTCGAAGGCTGCACCGCGCCGATGCGCGACGAGAACCAGCTGCACGCCGCGGTGGTTGAACTGGTCGCATTGGACGATGCCGAGATCAAATATTCGACCGTGCAGAACTGGTACCCCGGCGACGCCGAGGGCAAGGGCGGCATCTATAATTTCGTGACCAAGCGCGCTTTGTGCCAGGGCGCGCGGAGCAAGGTGAGCTGGACGCAGGTCGAAACGGGCAGTGCGGTGACGTGGAAATATCCCAGCTGCGTGCTCAACGGCGACGACAGCGTCGGCGAATTTTACTCGGTCGCGGTGACCAACAATTACCAGCAGGCCGACACCGGCACCAAGATGATCCACAATGGGCGGCGCACGCGCTCGACCATCGTGTCAAAGGGGATCAGCGCGGGTCACAGCAACAACACCTATCGCGGGCTCGTGCGCGTGGCACCGAATGCCGAGGGCGTGCGGAACTTCACGCAGTGCGACAGCCTGCTGCTGGGGAGCCTAAGCGGCGCCCACACCGTGCCGTATATCGAGGTGCGCAACCCTTCGGCGCAGATCGAGCATGAGGCGACGACGAGCAAGATTTCCGACGACCAGCTGTTCTACGCGATGCAACGCGGGCTGGGTCAGGAGGAGGCGGTGGCGTTGATCGTCAACGGCTTCGCCAAGGAAGTGTTGCAACAACTGCCGATGGAATTTGCGGTGGAGGCGCAGAAGTTGCTGGGGATCAGCCTTGAGGGGAGTGTGGGGTGAATAAAGACAACGCTCCATTTGATGATTTGCGCGAGCAGCTCGCGCAAGTGATCGAGCGGCTGGACTCGTTGGGGGCTGACTATGCTTCCGCCCGCGCCAGCCTCCACGCGATGGATGGTGGCCTCGGCCGATACGCCGATATCTTCTATCCAATGCCCTATAAGCGGCCGGACAATGAAGTACTGGATATGGCTCGCGCGGCGATTCAAGCGATCAATGATCTGACAGAGAAACTGAAGTAGATGCTCCAAATCCATAACCTCCACGCCACCGTCGCCGACAAGCCGATCCTCAAGGGCCTATCGCT
>VFQM010002980.1_pt1 | contig 11520 bp, 13 predicted proteins | sample 3512391 | NCBI WGS metagenome assembly VFQM01 (sample SAMN10412369, study PRJNA504923) | tailings metagenome | isolation source: Replicate 1 from Balatoc abandoned mine | place: Philippines
GCGTGATGCTCAACAAGGCCACCATGAGCAAGTTCGGCATCCGCCTCGGCGAAGTCACGCTGAGCTTCGTGAAGCGATCGGCATGAGCACCCGCCCCGCCACCGTGGAACGCCGCGCCGATGCCCCGGCCATGCCCCCACGCGCGCCCGGCCTGTTCGGCCCCATGAACCCACCCATCAGCGACTGGCGCGGCCAGCGCGTGTGGCTGGTCGGCGCCTCCAGCGGCATCGGCGCGGCCATCGCCCACGCACTGCATGCGCGCGGCGCGCAGGTGCTGGTGTCGGCGCGCGGTGCAGCGGCGCTCGACGCCTTCGTGCAGGCCCACCCGGGCGCGCAGGCCTGGCCGCTGGACGTGACCGACGCCGAGGCGGTGGCGCGCAGCGCGCGCGCCATCCTGGCCCAGGGCCCGGTGGACCTGATGCTGTATTGCGCCGGCCACTACCGCGGCATGCGCGCCACCGCACTCGACCTGCCGGATCTGCGGCGCCACCTCGCCATCAACTACGAAGGTGCGCTGAACGTGCTGCACGCGCTGCTGCCGGCGCTGCTGACGCGCGGGCGCGGCCACATCAGTCTGGTGAGCAGCGTGGCGGGCTTTCGCGGCCTGCCCAAGAGCCTGGCCTACGGCCCGACCAAGGCCGCGCTCACGCACCTGGCGGAGAATCTGTACCTGGATCTTGCGCCGCAGGGCCTGGGCGTGAGCGTGGTGCACCCCGGTTTCGTGCAGACGCCGCTGACGGCGCAGAACGACTTCGAGATGCCTGCGCTGATCACCCCCGAGCAAGCGGCGCAGGCCATGCTCGACGACTGGGCACGCGGCCGCTTCGAGATCCACTTCCCCAAGCGCTTCACACACTGGATGAAACTCTTGCGCCTGCTGCCCTACCGCCCCTTCTTCGCGCTGGTGCGCCGCGCCACCGGCCTGTGAACGCGCCCGCCGACCCGCGCGCCGCGGTCGAGCGCATCGTCGGCTTCTACGAATCGCTGTCGCCCGACGCGCTGGATAGGCTCGGTGAGCTCTACACCGATGGCGCGCGCTTCAAGGACCCGTTCAACGAGGTGCGCGGCGTGGCCGCCATCCGCGGCGTGTTCGAGCACATGTACACCAGCCTGCACGAACCGCGCTTCGTGGTGACGCAGCGAGTGGTCGACGGTGCGCAGTGTTTTCTGGTGTGGGAGTTCCGCTTCCGCTTCCGACGCTTCGACACGCAGACGGAGCAGGTGGTGCGCGGCGGCTCGCACCTGCAGCTTGCGACGGACGGCCGCATCGCCGACCACCGCGACTACTGGGACGCGGCCGAAGAGCTGTACGAGAAGCTGCCCGCTGTGGGCGCGCTGATGCGCTGGCTCAAGCGCCGCGCGAACCAGTGAACCGCCGCGGGCTCAGGCGGGCTTGGAGTCGATGAAGCTCTGGCGCTGCACCAGCTTGTCGTTCAGGCGCGCCAGGTTGGGGAAGTCGTCGCGCCAGGCGATCACCGGGAAGCGGAAATCGAGGTAGCCCAGCGCGCAGCCCACCGCCACATCGGACAGGCTGAAGTGAATGCCCGAGCAGAAGGGCTTGTCGCCCAGGCCCTGGGCCATGGACTTGAGCGCCGCGTGGATCTTGCCCATCTGGCGGTCGATCCAGGCCTGGCTGCGCTGCTCGGCCGTGCGGTGCGGCCAGGTGGCTTCCAGGCGCGCCAGGATCGCGGCGTCCAGCACACCATCGGCCAGCGCCTCCCAGGTCTTCACCTCGGCGCGCTCGCGCCCCGACGGCGGGATGAGTTTGCCCACGGGCGAAAGTCCATCGAGGTACTCGACGATCACGCGCGAATCGAACACCGCTTCGCCCCCTTCCATCACCAGACAGGGCACCTTGCCCAGCGGGTTGGACGCACCGATGCTGGTGTCGGCAGACCAGACGTCTTCCTGGATGAACTGGTAGTCCAGCTTCTTCTCGGCCATGACGATGCGCACTTTGCGGACGTAGGGACTGGTGATGGCACCGATGAGTTTCATGGTCTGTGGGGCGTGTCGTATCGGGCGACGATTCTAGCCAGCGGCACCGCGTGCGCGCCTGACGCGCACGGCGCAGCCCGGCCCCGGCGCGCGGGCGACTCCTACAATCACGGGATGCGTTCGACCCCTGCCACCCCCGCACCCACCGGCGCGGAGCTCTCCCCGATTTCCGCCCTCTCGCCGCTGGACGGCCGCTACGCGGGGCGCCTGGCGCCGCTGCGCCCGTTCATGAGCGAACTGGGCTACATGCACCGGCGCGTGCAGGTCGAGATCGCCTGGTTCATTGCGCTGTCCGATGCCGGCTTCGACGAGTTCAAGCCGCTGTCGCCCGGTGCGCGCACTTACTTGCTGGGCCTGGTGAAGAACTTCAGCGAGGCCGATGGCGAAGCCATCAAGGCGATCGAGAAGACCACCAACCACGACGTGAAGGCGGTCGAGTACTGGATCAAGTCGAAGTTCGAGGCACGGCCCGAACTGGAGCGCGCGGCCGAGTTCGTGCACTTCGCCTGCACCAGCGAGGACATCAACAACACCAGCCACGCGCTGCAGCTCAAGGGCGCGCGCGAGCAGGTGCTGCTGCCAGCGCTGGACGCGGTGATCGCCAAGCTGCGCGAGATGGCGCACGCCATGGCCGACGTGCCCATGCTCAGCCGCACGCACGGACAGACGGCAAGCCCCACCACCGTGGGCAAGGAGATCGCCAACGTGGTGGTGCGGTTGAACACCGCGCGCGAGCGGATTGCCGGCGTGAAGCTGCTGGGCAAGATGAACGGCGCGGTGGGCAACTACAACGCCCACCTGGCCGCCTGGCCCGATTTCGATTGGGAAGCCTTCAGCCGCAAGGTGGTGGAGACACCCGAACCGCTGGGCCTGGGCCTGAGCTTCCAGCCCTACAGCATCCAGATCGAGCCGCACGACTACATGGCCGAGCTGTTCGACGCCGTGGCGCGCACCAACACCATCCTGATCGACCTGGCGCGCGACGTCTGGGGCTATGTGAGCCTGGGCTATTTCAAGCAGCGGCTCAAGGCGGGCGAGATCGGCTCCTCGACCATGCCGCACAAGGTCAACCCGATCGACTTCGAGAACGCCGAAGGCAACCTGGGCCTGGCCAACGCGCTGCTGCGCCACCTGAGCGAGAAGCTGCCGGTGAGCCGCTGGCAGCGCGACCTGACCGATTCGACCGTGCTGCGCAACATGGGGGTGGCGCTGGGCTACGCGGTGCTCGCGTACCACGCGCTGGGCGTGGGCCTGAACAAGCTCGAACTCAACGAGGAGGCCACCGCGGCCGACCTCGACGCCTCGTGGGAAGTGCTGGCCGAAGCCATCCAGACCGTGATGCGCCGCTACGGTGTGCAGGGCGCCTACGAGAAGCTCAAGGAAGTGACGCGCGGCAAGACCGTGCGCGCCGAGGACCTGCACGGCCTGGTGCGCTCGCTCGACATCCCCGAGACCGAGAAGCAGCGCCTGCTGGCCATGACGCCTGCGGGTTACACCGGCAAGGCCGCCGAGCTGGCCCGCCGGGTCTGATCGATCACCCGATCGCGCGTTCCTTGTAGCGGTTGAAGCGCCAGGCATCGCCCTCGATGGTGATGCGGCGCCAGCACTGGCGCTTTTCGGCCGGGCTCATCTCGGTCCAGCGCTGCACCTCGTCGAAACGGCGGCCGCAGCCCTTGCAGACGGGGTCGCCCTGGCTGGTCGAGCAGATCGCGATGCAGGGTGTGTCGGGCGTGGTGGCGTACCAGGCCAGCCAGGCCTCGCGGGCCTTGTCGGGCAGGGTGCTTTCGTCGGCCTCGGTCTCGTGGAAGAACACCATCAGCGCATAGACCTCGGCCAGCGCGCGCGTGGGCGCCGGCAGGGACACGCCGTCGGGCGAGGGCGAGCGCTCACGCCACCAGTTGATGGCCGCCTCGATGTCGGTGATGTGGATGCCGGCCATTGCGCGCAAACGGGGGAATGGGGAAGGGGGAAACGGGGCGCCGATGATAGCCAGCGTGCTGCGGTTAGTGCGTAGGCCGGGACAGGGGGCCATCGCTACAATGCCGGGTTTCGCGGAGGGGAGTAGCTCCAGGGACACGGCAGCGCCACGGCGCGGGTGTCAACGGTCAGCAGGTCGTCAAGACGTCGCCGGGCACACCGGCGACCGGCCTGCTGGGCAGGCGCCCGGTGGCGCCCGCGGGCAAGACCTTCGGAACCCTTCCCCCTCTTGGAGCCATTTCATGGAATTCATGTCCGCGGCCTGGTGGTCTGCCCTGCTGGCGATCATCCTCATCGACCTCGTGCTCGCCGGCGACAACGCGATCGTGATCGCGCTGGCCGCCCGCAACCTGCCCAAGGAGCACCAGAAAAAGGCCATCGTCTGGGGCACCGTCGGCGCCATCGTCGTGCGCTCGGCCATGACGCTGGTGGTGGTGTGGCTGCTGCGCATCCCGGGCCTGATGGCTGTCGGCGGCATCGCGCTGATGTGGATTGCCTACAAGCTCATCGCGGAAGACGAAGGCGGCGGAGAAGAACATGGCGGTGGTGCCACCACCTTCTGGGGCGCCATGAAGACCATCATCATCGCGGACGCGGTGATGGGCATCGACAACGTGCTCGGCGTGGCCGGTGCGGCCCAGGGCTCGTTCGACCTCGTGGTCATCGGTCTGCTCATCAGCATCCCGATCGTGGTGTTCGGCAGCACGCTGATCCTCAAGCTGGTCGAGAAGTACCCGTCCATCATGTACATCGGCGCCGGTGTGCTGGCCTTCACGGCCGGCAAGATGGTGGTCAACGAGAAGCTGCTCGCGCCCTGGTTCAAGGGCCCGGAGCCGTCGCACACGGCGGCCTACTGGGGCTTCGTGCTGGCCACCATCGTCATCGTGCTGGCGCTGGGCTGGATGCACAACCGCCGCGTCGCGCAGCGCGCCGCGATCGCCGCCGACAAGGCCTGACGCCCGATGAAGCTGCTTCTGCGCTGGCTGCTGGCGGCTTGTGCGCTGCTGCTGGTGGCCTACCTCTACAACGGGGTGCAGGTGCGCAGCTTCCCGTCGGCGCTGATCGCCGCCGCGGTCATCGGCCTGTTCTACCTGCTGCTGCGGCCGGTGCTCATCCTGCTCACGCTGCCGGTGACGGTGGTCACCTTCGGGCTGTTCCTGTTCGTCATCAACGCGCTGCTGTTCTGGGCTGCGGCCTCGCTGCTGGACGGCTTTCACGTGCGCGGTTTCTGGGCGGCGTTGCTCGGCTCGCTGATCTACTCGGTCATCATGATCGTGGTGGACTCGGCCCTTCGCGGGCTTCGCCTGCGCTGAGCCGGGCGCCGGCGCTCAGCGCCGCTCTTCGTCGCGCATCGCCTCGCGCAGGCGCAACTCCACGTCGCGACGGCGGCTGTCCACGATGGCCAGCTCGATCGGATCGGCGTTGCGCTGCGCGGGCGGCAGCGCCTGCGCCGCCTTGAAGCGCTCCAGCGCGCCGTCCCAGTCGAAGTGGGCGGCCCGGGCTTCGGCATCGGCCCGCACCGCACGCAGCGTCTGGCCCTGCGCCTGATACACCCGCGACAGCAGTTGCCAGGCAAGCGCATCGCGCGGGCGCTCCACCACCCAACCCTGCAGGCGCGCGGCGGCGCGCGGCGCCTGGCCGCTGGCCAGCGCCGCCTGCGCGCCCTGCAGCACCTGGGCGCGCCATTCGCCGCCCATGGCCGCGTCGCGCAACTCGGCCAGCAGGGCGGGGTTGGCGCTGGCGCCGGGCGACAGCAGCAGCTCGAGCGCGAGCGCATCGGCCAGGGCGCGCGCGTCGCTGCCGGCAGTGGCCTGGCGCAGCCGCGCCGCGAACTCCGCGGCGCGCGCGTGCTGGCCCAGCCGCTGGGCCGCCATGGCACCGGCATACAGCTCGGGCGCGCGGGCGCCCGGGGGCTGCGCCAGCTCGACCCAGGCCGCCCAGCGCGTGCTGTTGCGTTCGGCCAGCACGCGCGCGCGCGCGGCCGCCAGCGCGTGCAGGGCCGCCGACGGCAGCCCCACCGCCGCGCTGGCCGGCGCGTCGGCGCGCGGCCCGGTGGCGGCACTGGCCGCCGGCAGCCGGGCCTGCATGTCGGCGATGCGTTCGCTGTTGAGCGGGTGGCTGCGCAGGTAGGGAAAAGCGCCGTCGTCGTTCAGGCGCGAGGCCTGCTGCAGCTTGTCGAACATGCCGACGAAGCCCTGGCCGTCGAAGCCCGCGCCGGTCATCACGCCGAAGCCGATGCGGTCGGCCTCGCGCTCCATGTCGCGCGAGAAGTTCAGCGACTGTTGTGCCGCCACCGCCGTGCTGCCCGCGATCGCGGCGCCGGCCGCGTTCGGGTTGGAGCCCGCGGCCAGCGCGCCCAGGATCATCCCGGCGATCATCCAGGGCGCCATGCGCTGCTCGTTCGACATCAGCCGCGCGATGTGGCGCTGCGACACGTGACTGAGCTCGTGCGCCAGCACCGACGCGAGCTCCTCGGGCCGCTCGGTCACCGCCAGCAGGCCGAGGTTGACGCCGAGGTAGCCCCCGGGCAGCGCGAAGGCGTTGACGCGCCGGTCGCGCGAAATCATCAGCTCCCAGGCCAGGCGCTCGGCCAGCTCGGCCGGCACCTCGCCGCGCTGCCGCGCCGACGCCAGCAAAGGCTGCCAGAGCTGCTGCAGGTAGTCGCCCAGCACCGGGTCGTCCAGATAGTCCGGGTCGCGGTAGATGCTGCGCGCGATGCGGTCACCCAACCGGCGCTCGGCCGACACCGTGAGGTCTTCACCATCGCCCAGGCTGGGCAGGTTCTGCGGTGCGGCACCCGGCCTGGGTGCCGCACCGGGGGCCTGCGCCCACACGCCATTGCCCGTCGGCGCACAGAAAGCCAGCGCCAGCGCGCCGATCGCCAACCAGACCGCCCGCCGCGGCGAAGGGGGAATGAAAACCATGCCCCGTATGATGCCCCCAACCCCCACCAGTTCACCCGCCCGGCGCGTCAAGCGCCGGTGAAACGCGGTTACACCATGTCAACGCCAGTGCCCTCCCAGCCAGAAGAGCAAACCCTCACCCACTTCGACGCCCAAGGCCAGGCCCACATGGTCGACGTTGGCGCCAAGGCCAGCACGCACCGCGTCGCGGTTGCTGAAGGCCGTATCAGCATGCAGCCGGAAACGCTGGCCCTCATCGAATCGGGCACGGCCAAGAAGGGCGATGTGCTCGGCGTGGCCCGCCTCGCCGGCATCATGGCCGCCAAAAAAACCAGCGACCTCATCCCGCTGTGTCACCCGATTGCGCTGACGCGCGTGGCGGTGGAGTTCGAGATCGAACGCACCTCGAACAGCGTGCGCTGCACCGCCACCACCGAATGCAACGGCCAGACCGGCGTCGAGATGGAAGCCCTCACCGCCGCATCGGTGGCCCTGCTCACGGTTTACGACATGTGCAAGGCGGTGGACCGGGGGATGGTGGTGGAGGGGGTGCGGTTGAGGGAGAAGCGGGGGGGAAAGAGTGGGGACGTCCGGTTGGGCTAGTTGACAGTGACTGTTTGAGAGTTCAGAAAAAAAGAGCGCCGAAGCGCTCTTTTTTTGATTGATCGAAAGGTTAGCAGCGAAATCAGCGGCAAGAAGCAGGGCGGTACTTGGGGAGCAACGTTCCAGTGTTGCAAGTCCACGAAATCGTGCCGATCGGGGGGGTACCGACTGCCAAGGGAACTCCTGAAGCAGCAGGAATAGCGGGCACCTCAGGCACATAACCCGGGTCACCAGGGTTGCCCACAGCTGGCACGGCAGGAACAGCCGCAGATTCGGCGGTGGGAACCAGGATGATGGTATTGGCACCAGCCGTACCGCCTGCAGCGGGGGTCATGGTAACCGTGATGGTTCCGTCCGCGGCTGCGATGGTAATGTTTTCCACGTTTGCAGTAGCCACAGGCGGCGTCCAGCTCGATGCAAATGCAGTGCCACTCGCCGCATTTTCGGCAACAGCAAGCTTTGCCGCAGAGGCGAGGACGAGACCTTCGCTAACACGCGCACGGATGGTGTAGTCCTGATACGCCGGCAGCGCAACGGCGGCCAGGATACCGATGATGGCCACCACGATCATCAATTCGATCAGGGTGAAGCCTTTTTGCATTGCACGTTTCATTTGCATGGAGAACTCCTCAGCAGGGGGGTTGGGGTCGGGACGCGATCCTCTTTGCAGACGGCGTGCCAGCCCGGCCAGGGGAGATGAGCGCGCGAATTGCCGCGATGGCCGGCGCGGGTGTGATGTATTGCCAGGGGGCTTGCCATTTCATGGCGACAAAAAGTGTCACAGCGCGGCGCTGCGACAAGCTTTGTCACACCTCGAAGACCTGTCCGGCGCTGAGCCAGCGGATGTCGCGCCGCGGCTGGGTGTCCAGGCGGTGGATTTCTTCGATGATGAGCGCGGTCTCGGCCGGCTTGGTGTGGGTGATGTGGATTTGCGGGCGCTGCTCTGGCGCCAGGCGGGCCAGTTCCTCACCCAGCAGCGAGGGTGCCAGGTGCTGGCTGCGCAGTGCGAGGTCGGTCTCGCGGTCGCTGAAGGCCGTCTCGATGATCAGATGCGCCACGTCGAGCTGGTTCACGCGCGCCCAGAAGGCGGGGTTGCGCCCGGTGTCGCCGCTGAACACCCATTGCGGGCCGCCTGCCCGAGCTGCGGCGGCGAAGCCGGCGGCGGGCACGGTATGCACGGCCGGCAGGATCTCGATGCACTTGCGCCCGATAGCCACCACATCGCCGACCTGGAACGGCACGAAGCGCATGAGCGGCGCCTGCACGCTCGGGATGGCGGTGAAATCGGGCCAGATGGTGTCGTTGAAGAGGTGGTCTCGCAATGCGTCGATGGTGCCTGGGAGGGCATGCACCTGCAGCGCGGGCGCGCCACGCGCCAGGCGGCTGGCGGCCACGGCATCGAGCATGAGCGGCAGCGCGGCCACGTGATCGAGGTGCGAGTGGCTCAGCAGCACGTGGTCGATGCGCAGCATCTCCTCGAGGCTGAGATCGCCCACGCCGGTGCCGGCGTCGATGAGCGTGTCGTCGTCGAGCAGGAAGGCCGTGGTGCGGCAGCCCTGGGCGATGGCACCGGAGCAACCGAGGACGCGAACCCGCATGGTGGTGGTGGGCGGCATGGACACGATGCCGCAGGGTACCCGGGGCTGGCGCCCGGGGCTGTGACTTTTTTCGCGCCGCGGGGCGCGGTATCCGGGCGTTACGCCTTAGCCGTCGGGCTGAGCCGCCAGACTGTGTCGTTTGAAGGCGCCGCGCGCGGTCAGCCTTGCACGAACTGCATCTGGGTGCCGGCGAGTTCCAGCACGTCGCCGTGGCGCAGGTCCTTGCCCTCGGTGCCCAGGGGGGCGCCGTTGATGGTGGGCTTTACGGTGCCCTCGACCATGGCCACGACGTAGCCGTGCGGGCGGCGCGTGATGGCCGCCACCGCCACGCCGGGCTTGCCGATGGTGGTGACGACCTTGGTGAGCGCAACCTCGCGGCCGGCGGCCGAGCCGCTGATGACCTTGATGGCGGCCGGCGCCAGCGGCGCGGCGCCGCTGTCGGGTGCGACCACGGCGCCGGCGTTGATCACCATCGTCTTCTCGTAGGACTCGCCGCCCTCGTGCACGAACTTGATCTTGTACTTGCCGATCTCGATCGTGTCGCCGCCTTGCAGCTGCTGCTTCTTGATGGCCTTGCCGTTGACGTAGGTGCCGTTGGTGCTGTTGAGGTCTTCGAGGAAGACGTCGGAGCCGGACATCTGAAGCACCGCGTGCTCGCCACTCACCGCCAGGTTGTCGATCACCACGTCGTTGTACGGACGACGGCCCAGCGTCGTGCGGTCCTTGGTGAGCTGGACCTCCTTGATGACGACGCCGTCGATGGAAACGATCATTTTCGGCATGGCCGACTCCTCTTGGGATTCCTTGGTGCGCTGAAAGGGGTGCGGGGCGGGTCCGGATTATTGTCCGAGCATGCGCGACAACAAGCCGCGGCGTGTGGCTTTGGCGCGAGCAAGCGCCAGTATCACCGAAATATTGTCGCGCCCGCCGGCGGCGTTGGCGGCTTCCACCAATGCCACGGCCTTCTCTTCGAGCGTGCCCGCCGTCACGAGCAGGGCCGCGATGCGCTCATCGCTGAGCATGTCATTGAGGCCGTCGGAGCAGAAAAGGTAAACGTCGCCGTCCTCGACACGGTATTCGTTGACTTCGAGCAACACCGCATCTTCCACGCCCAGCGCGCGCGTGACGAGGTTGCGGTGCGTGGCGTACTGGGCCTGTTCGAGCGAGATCAGACCGGCATCGATCTGTTCCTGCAGCAGCGAGTGGTCGCGCGTCATCTGCACGAACTCACCCGCACGCAAGCGGTAGCAGCGCGAGTCGCCCACGTGGCCGATCATCACGCGGCCGTCGAGAAACACGCCCATGACCAGCGTGGTGCCCATGCCGGCGTACTGTGGGTTGGCGTTGGCCGCGTTGAAGATCGAGCGGTTGGCGTTGTCGATGCAGATTTCCATCGCGCGCTTGAGCTCGCGCGTGCTCGACTCCGCACCGCCCTCGGCAAGCCAGCGGCCGAGCTCGGAGCGGATGAAGGTGGTCGCCATGGCACTGGCCACCTCGCCGGCGTTGTAGCCGCCCATGCCATCGGCGAGCACGGCGATGCCGTTGTCGGTGTCCAACGACACCGAGTCTTCGTTGTTGTCCCTGACCAGACCCGGATCGGTCAAGGCGTGAAACTCGAAATTCATGGACGTCGGTTTATACCGGGATGGTGGGGTGGATACGGTCGTCGCGAGACAGCCGCAAGGTGGGGATATCGTCCTCAGTGCCATTGCTCACGGCAGGCGCGATGCGTCGCAGCGTCGCCGCCACATCGGCACCGCTGGCCGGGCGGTCCTCGGCTCGCTTGGCCAGCAGCGCCTGCAGCAGCACGGCCAGCTCGGCCGGCAACGCCGGGCGCAAGCTGCGCACGTCGGGCGGCACGGTGTTGGCAATCTGGTACATCAAGGCAGACAAAGAATCGCCTTTGAGCGGCAACTCGCCTGTCAGCAGTTGAAACAGCATCGCGCCCAGGGCGTAGAGGTCGGCGCGGCCATCGACGCGCTGGCCGGCCAGCTGCTCGGGCGCCATGAAGCTGGGTGTACCGAGCACCACACCAGTCTTGGTGCGGCTGCTGTCGGTGATGCGTGCGATGCCGAAATCCGTCACCTTCACCTGGCCGCTGGCCGGATCGAGCATGACGTTCGCGGGCTTGATGTCGCGGTGCACCACGTTCTGCCGGTGTGCGTGGTCGAGCGCCAGCGCCACCTGCTCGCCAATGGCCAGCACCTCGCGCGGTGGCAGCAGCGTGCCCGGGCGGGTATGCGCCTGCAGGTCGCGGCCATGCAGAAACTCCATGGCGATGTAGGCGAGGTCGTGTTCCTCGCCGGCATCGAAGATCGTCACGATGTTGGGATGCTGCAGCCGGCCCGCGGTTTCTGCCTCGCGGAAGAAGCGCCGACGCGCCTCCTCCAGTTCGCCGCCCTCGAACTCGGCCGACAGCGCGAGCGTCTTGATCGCCACGG
>VFQM010002981.1_pt1 | contig 11518 bp, 8 predicted proteins | sample 3512391 | NCBI WGS metagenome assembly VFQM01 (sample SAMN10412369, study PRJNA504923) | tailings metagenome | isolation source: Replicate 1 from Balatoc abandoned mine | place: Philippines
TAACTACTAAGTTACAAATTTTAGTAGCTGTCCAGTTTAAAGGAAGTATTTCAGTCCGAGTCTATTTATTTTGCATATAAAAATATCGTTTTGACCATTATTTGAAGGAATATCAAAATTATTTGAAACCGAATAGCCTACAATTACAAACCCACCATCAGAAGTATCAATTATTTTTTCAACATTATCTTTAAAACTTCCTCCAATAGATTTCTGCCATTCAATGATTGGTGGTTGTGCAACAATAAGGTGTGGAATTACAATAAAAAATAACAAAAAAAACTTCATAGCTACTTTTTTCTAAAAAAATATAAACTAAATGTATCGCCATTTCGCTCACCGATTGAAAAAAAACCTTTCCCATTTTTTTCAAAACAAAACCCTTCTTCTTGTATTTCCTGCCTCACCGATAATACCTTGTCTGCACTTCTCGAAAAAGTAGTTTCGATACTTTCGTTTGATTTTCTGTACCAATAAAATGTTGCAAGATAGTTTTTTAACACAATTTCTTGTCCATTTGGTGAAATTTCTCCGCTCGTAATGAGCTGATAATCAATTTCTCTGATAAATTTTGCCGTCTGGCTATTGGTTTGAGGATAGGGTAATTGGTAAATCCTAACTTTTGATTCTCGTTTGGTTATGATATAAATATCATTCGTCTGAGAGTCGACTAAAAACGCTTCGGCATCTCTACTTCCATCAGGATAACTGAATTTTATACTTTCAAAATTGGTAACAACTTCATTGATAGATTTGGGTTCTAAAAACTTATAAAAATAGTATTCATTATTGTAAGCAGCAACGTTATCACCAATATCTGCAATGTAAATATAATTTTTTCCATCAACAAAACTTTTTACTACTGTCATATCCTCCCAATCTCGATTTGAAAAAGGGAGTTGAAGTTTTCCTTCATATTTACCCTCATGACTTAACAAATGTATAATACTTGGATTTCCACTATCTTCGTTTACCCATATTTTGCCGTCCATATTTTTGCTATCGCACAAACCCGATGCTTCATCAAGCACAAAGTTTGGTAATACATAAGATTGTGGAACAGTCTCGTAATCGGGAATAGAAATCGTTGGATTAACTATTTTGGAGATTTTATCACATGAAAACATGGACAAAATCAGTAGAGCAAATAAGGTATTTTTCATTCAAAATGATAATTTTAATTATGAACTTGTTTAAGATTATTTAGGAGGGAAAAATAGATGCTCAAGAAAGAGGTAATTTTGTTTTGCGAAGCAAAATATCTAAATCAAATGAGCATCTTAGACAAAGATAGAATTAAAACCTTTATTCTTCCATATTTAAGTCAAGGTAAACGAGGTAAAAATTTAACTGAGGATAAACGTATAAGTATTGTTTTATCTATTTTCCATCGTTTGAAAACAGGATGCCAATGGAGGGAATTACCGTTGGAGAAATATTTTACTGAAAAATATAGTTATGAATCTGTATTTTATCACTTCAACAGATGGTGTAAGGATGGTTCATGGAAAAGAATGTGGATTGGTTTATTAGGGGAATATAAGAACCATTTAGATTTATCAAGTATTCAATTAGACGGTTCTCAAACCAGAGCCAATAGAGGTGGAAATAAAGTAGGGTTTCAGCTCAGAAAAGCGGATGAAAGTACAAATTTTCTGTATTTGTGTGATAAACAAGGCATTTTAATTGCAATTTCGGAGCCAATAAGTGGAGAACATCATGATTTAGCAGAAATAAAGCAACAATTTACACAATTGATAGATTGGCTTGACCAAGCTAATATTAGAACCGAAGGATTATTTCTAAATGCAGATGCTGGTTTTGATAGTCAGGAGTGTAGGCAAATATGTTCTAAGCATCATATTGAAGCTAATATAGCTTTCAATAAAAGAAATGGAACTATTGAAAGCAGAAACGAATATTTTGATGAACTTTTATATGAAAATCGTTTTGTCATAGAAAGGGCTTTTGCTTGGTTAGACGCTTTTAAAGCTTTACTTATAAGATACGAAACAACGGCAATAAATTGGTTAAATCTGAATATTATAGGAATAGTGGTCTGTTTCGTCCGAAAAATATCCAGTAAATTAAAATCTTAAACAAGTTCTATTAACGTATTCTCACTAAATTTTCTTGTTTCTAAAAATATTTCCTTTTTGACTCCCTGTTGCACTTGTTTTTTACATACTTTTGCTGAATGAAAGCATTTTCAATCATATTATCTATTTATATACTTGTACTTTCGTGTCTGCCTTGCGGAGATGTGGAAGACTGTAAAGTAGTGGATTATGACAAAATAGCTTTTTCAGAAACCAACCATAGCACCCACCAAGAGGATACCGAAACTTGTTCACCTTTTTGTATTTGTGCTTGTTGTGGTACAAATATTGTCTTAAATTTTTCATTCTCCCCTCTTATTTCAGAGATAGAACAATGTTTTTTATCTGAAAAAGTCAAAGTTAATTTCTACAATACTTCTTTTATTTCCGATTTCTACGGAAATATTTGGCAACCCCCCAAAATCTAATTTCTGAAATTTTATTGCCATTTCTACTTGCTGAAATTTACTCAGTAGGATTTTTTGCTTATGGCTATCTATGAATTTTTTCAAAATTAGATTTAAAATATGTTAGATAAAATCATCCATTTTTCTATCCATAATAAATTTATTGTGGGTCTATTTACTCTGGCTTTGGTATTAGTTGGTATTTATAATTTAAGCCGACTGCCCATTGATGCCCTGCCCGACATTACCAATAATCAGGTACAAGTCATTACTACCGCTCCTACTTTGGCAACTCAAGAAGTGGAACAGTTTATTACCTACCCCATCGAACAAACGATGAAAACGATTCCTAAAATCGTAGAAATGCGTTCTTTAAGTCGCTTCGGGTTAAGTGTAATTACTCTCGTTTTTGAAGAAAACGTAGATATTTATTGGGCAAGACAGCAAATGAGCGAAAAGCTAAAAGATGCTGAAAGGCTTATTCCCAAAGGAGCAGGAATCCCCGAATTAGCACCCATCACTACTGGATTGGGAGAAATATACCAATATATAATTTATGCAAAAAAAGGCTATGAAAGTCAATATGATGCTTCAAAACTCCGAAGTATTCAAGATTGGATAGTCAAGCCACAATTGCTTGGTACGGCAGGAATTGCCGAAGTTACAACCTTGGGAGGTAGCCTAAAACAATACGAAATTGCAGTGCAGCCTGACCGACTGAAAAGTATGAATACCACCATTACTGATATTTTTGAGGCTCTCGAAAAAAACAACGAAAATACAGGGGGGGCATACATAGACAAACAACCTTATGTTTACTTTATCAGAGCTTTGGGCATGGTAAAAACTATTGCTGACATTGAAAAAATAGTAGTTAAAACCAATAATGGAATACCTATTTTAATTCGTGATGTGGCAAAGGTGCAAGAAGGGTCAGCTTTGAGATATGGAGCTGTAACCAAAGATGGTAAGGGTGAAGTAGTTGGCGGAATGGTACTGATGCTCAAAGGAGAAAACTCATCAGCGGTAGTTAATCGAACAAAGGCGAAGGTTGAACAAATCAGAAAATCATTACCCGAAGGTGTTTCGCTCGAACCTTTCATTGACCGTACAAAATTGGTTAATAATGCCATCAGTACAGTAGAAACCAATCTTTTTGAAGGGGCATTAATTGTCATTTTTGTATTGGTTTTACTACTCGGCAATTGGCGTGCAGGTTTGGTGGTGGCTTCTGTTATTCCATTAGCATTGCTTTTTGCCGTAATAATGATGAATTTATTTGGTGTAAGTGGCAATTTAATGAGCTTGGGAGCAATAGATTTTGGTTTGATTGTAGATGGTGCGGTTATTATTGTAGAAGCAGTCATTCACCGATTACATCTGAATAAAGAAGGGCGACTCTCTGCCGAAGAAATGGATGAAGAAGTGTTACACGCATCAACAAAAATCAGAAGCAGTGCTGCTTTTGGCGAGATTATTATTCTGATTGTTTACCTACCAATTTTGGCATTGGTTGGCACAGAGGGAAAGATGTTTAAGCCAATGGCTCAAACAGTTTCATTTGCTATTTTGGGGGCATTCATTTTGTCACTTACTTATGTTCCGATGGCTTCTGCCTTGTTTTTAAGCAAAAATGTTAGTCATAAAAAGAACATTTCTGACAAAATCATTGATTTAATTTATCGCTTCTACCAACCAATTTTAGAGAAAGCATTGCAATTAAAAACAATTATTTTGAGTGCTTCTATTGCTCTATTTTTGATAGCACTATTTATTTTCAGTCAAATGGGTGGTGAATTTATCCCTACTTTGGAGGAAGGTGATTATGCCATCAATTTTAGAAACGCTAATGGAAGTTCTTTGAGTATGAGCATCGAAACTTCTACAAAACTACAAAAACTACTAAAAACCAAATTCCCCGAGGTAGTGGAAGTAGTAGCGAAAATTGGTTCTGCTGAAATACCAACTGACCCCATGCCCATAGAAACTGGTGATATGATTATCATTTTGAAAAGCAAAAAAGAATGGACAACCACCAAAGATTTCTATGAATTGGCTGATATGATGAAAGAGGAAATGGAGAAAATACCTGGCGTGAACTTTGAGGTTTCTCAACCGATTCAGATGCGTTTCAATGAATTAATGACGGGAGTTAGAAGCGATATTGCCATTAAGATTTTCGGAGAAGATTTAGAAAAATTGGCAGCAACGGCCAATAATGCTGTTGGTTTAATTGGCAATATCGAAGGAGTTGCAGACATCAAAGCGGAACAAGTAACAGGTATGCCACAAATCACGGTTCGATATAATCCCGATAAACTGGCATTATACGGGCTAAATGTGGGCGATTTGAACAAAGTGGTACGTACAGGTTTCGCAGGGCAAGCCACAGGAACTGTTTACGAAGGCGAAAAACGTTATGATTTGGTAGTGAGGCTCGATAAAGATTTTCGTCAGGATATTTCTAATGTGAAAAATATATTTGTAAGCCTACCCAATGGAAATCAAATTCCTTTGGAGCAAGTAGCCGACGTAAATTTTGAACAAGGGCCTGCACAAATAAGTCGTGAAGATGGCAGGCGTAGAATTGTGATAGGTCTGAATGTGCGTGGACGTGATGTGAAAAGCGTAGTAAACGACATACAAGCAAAATTGGATGCCAAACTCAAACTCCCCGAAGGCTACTATGTAACCTACGGTGGTCAATTTGAAAACTTGGTAGAAGCCAACAAACGCCTTGCAGTAGCTGTACCCGTAGCTTTGCTCTTGATTTTTGTATTGCTCTATTTCACTTTTAATTCCATAAAACAGTCTATATTGATTTTTACTGCCATTCCACTTTCTGCCATTGGAGGTGTTTTTTTCCTTTGGTTACGTGGAATGCCATTCAGTATTTCGGCAGGCATTGGTTTTATTGCTTTGTTTGGCGTGGCAGTTTTGAACGGAATTGTATTGATTGGATATTTCAATCAACTTAAAACCGAAGGTTATGATAATGTTTTAGAGAGAATCAAGGAAGGAACAAAAGTACGTTTACGACCTGTGGTAATGACTGCTGCCGTAGCCTCATTAGGTTTTTTACCTATGGCTTTGAGTAGCGGTGCTGGTGCAGAAGTACAAAAACCTTTGGCTACTGTTGTGATTGGTGGTTTAATTACGGCAACATTGCTCACCTTAATTGTATTACCAATTTTGTATTTGCTATTTGAAAAAGGGATAAAAAAGCCCAAAGTTCCCAAAATTGCGTCTATCATAATTTTGGGGTTCTTGTTTTCGGGTGGCTTTGCTCATGCTCAAACACTACTTAGTTTACAGCAAGCCATAGATTTAGGAACAAAAAATAATAGTTTAGTACAAGCCAATGAATTGGCAGTCAAGGTGCAAAATCAGCTAAAACCAACGGCAAAGGAGCTTCCAAAAACCAATGTAAATGCCATGCTTGGGCAATACAATACCCGAAGTTTTGACCAAAATTATAGCATTTCGCAAGGATTTAGCCCTTTTCAGTTTCAAGCAAAAAAAATACTTATCAATGAAAACATCAAAAGTAGTGAGCTGAAATTGATAATAACTAAACACGACATTGCTTTTCAGATTCGGCAATCTTGGAACACCATTTTGTATTTAATGGCAATAAATCAATTATTGGTTAAGCAGGACGATTATTTGCAACAGTTTGTAAGAGCAGCAAATCTGAAACTCAAAACAAGTGAGAGTACATTGTTAGAAAAAACTACTGCCGAAACCAAGCAGCAAAGTTTAATACAAGTTAGAAAACAAAATGAAAGTTTGATTTTAAGTGAAAAAATTAAACTAAAAAGCATTTTGAATATTAACAATGATTTTACAATTGTTGAAACTTCATTTTTACCCTCAAAAGTATCTTTTGCCGATTCGACTTTTATTAATCAAAATCCTGTTTTGCAAATGGCTTTGCAACAAATTGAGATAGCAACTGCTAACAAAAACCTTGAAAAAGCTATCGCAAAACCAGAATTTTCGGCAGGTTATTTTTTGCAATCGCTCACAGGCAATCAACAGGTTAATGATAAAACGGTTTTCTTCAATGGCGTTCCTCGTTTTCAAGGTGTGAATTTGGGCGTGAGCATTCCTATTTTTAGTAAAGCCAATAAAGCTCGCATTCAAGCATCAGAAACCGAAATTCAGGTTCAACAGAAAAACTCAGAATACCTTAAAAATCAACTGAATAGCCAACTTTTGCAGCAAATTCAAGAGCAAAAAACCAATCAATCTTTGATAGATTATTATGTTCAAACGGCGTTGCCAAATGCCGAAATAATCACAAAAAATGCTACAAAAGCCTATCAAAGTGGAGAAGTAGGGTATGTAGAATATCTACAAGGTTTAGAAACTGTGTTGGGCATTCAGCAAAACTATTTGCACGCAATCAATGCTTTCAACCAAAATGCAATCAATATTCAATATTTGTTAAACAATTAATTTTAAGCAAATGAAAATCAATCATCAATATAAATTTTTATTAGTTATATTCAGTTTGTTTCTTTTCGTTTCTTGCAATAAAAAAGCCGCAGAAACAGTAACAGAAGAAGAACACCACGACGAAACTGGTGTAGTCGAATTGACACCCATGCAAGTAAAATCAGCTCAAATAGTTTTCGGAATTTTTGAAAAGAAAAACCTAAGTGAAGTTATCACAGCCAATGGATACACCAAACTTCCCCCTCAAAATCAAGCTGATGTTTCGGTTTTTTTGGGTGGAATTATCAAAACAATTGCTGTTATCGAGGGGCAATTTGTAAAAAAAGGGCAAACTTTGGCAACATTTCAGAGCATGGAGTTTAACAATATTCGTTTAGAAAAAGCCAAATTGACAGAAGAATTACAACAAGCCAAAGTAAGTAAAGAGTTTTTGGAATTGGAATTTGCTCGTCAAAAAGAATTGAGCGATGAAAATGTAACGGCAAAAAAAACTTTTCAAAAAATCAATACTGAGCTTGAATCAATCAAGAATAAAATCAAAAATACTGAAAATCAAATCATTATTTTAGACCAAAACCTTTCACTGGGCGGTAATGACAATGCTTCTATACTTTCTATTGTAGCTCCGATTTCGGGTTATATAACTGAAGTAAAAGTGAAAATTGGGAGTAGTATTTCGGCTAATAATACTTTATTTTCCATTGTGGATAATTCTAAAATGCACGTTGACTTGTTGGTTTATGAAAAAGACCTTTTTCGTATAAAAGTAGGGCAAAGTGTTCGGTTTGTTTTGACCAATCAAGGAAACCAAGAAATTATCGGACGGATTTTTAGTGTTGGAAAGGCTTTTCAAAATGAATCAAAATCTGTGGCAGTTCATGCCGACATCAATAATTCTACGATTGGACTGATTCCAGGAATGTACGTAAATGCCTTAATTGATATTGGTAAAAATGATGTAGAAACTTTGCCAATAGATGCGATTGCCAAAGCAGAAGGTAAGGAGTTTATTTTTATTCAAGAAAGCGACAAGCAAACCGAAAATAAAAAAGATGAAAAACATGAAGATACAGGCATACATTTCAAGCGAATTGAAGTGAAAACAGGAACAACTCAATTGGGGTTTGTGCAAGTAACGCCTTTGCAAGAAATACCTGCTGGAGCAAAAATAGTGGCAAAAGGTGCTTACTATTTGCAATCTACTATGTCGAATTCGGAAGGCGGTGATGAGCATAATCACTAATTTGTTTTTTTAATTTTAAAATTCAGAACAATGGAACATAAACACATTTATGACAAGGACGGCAAACAACTTTGTTGTACGCAAGAAGAAAAAATCAATATGGTAGCCAATAAACAATTAAAGAAAGAACACAAAGAGGTAGGTTGTTGTGCAATTGATGAACCAAAACACGATGAGCATTCAGACGATGATGGACACGACCATTCGGGAGGAAATGAAAGCACTTTCAAAATGTTTTTGCCAGCCATCATTAGCTTGGCTTTATTACTCATTGCCATTGCATTAGATAATTATTTCCCTCAATCGTGGTTTACAGGTTGGGTTCGGATTATTTGGTATGGTGTTGCTTACTTACCTGTTGGTTTTCCCGTGCTAAAAGAAGCAATAGAAAGCATTGGTAAAGGAGAAATCTTTTCTGAATTTTTGTTAATGAGCATTGCTACCATCGGAGCTTTTGCCATTGGCGAATATCCCGAAGGTGTAGCAGTGATGCTTTTTTATGCTGTGGGTGAAGTTTTCCAAACTTTGGCAGTCAAAAGAGCGAAGGCAAATATCAAAACCTTACTCGACCAACGCCCCGACGAAGTAACGATTTTAGAAAATAATCAAGCTAAAACTATTAAGGCGGAATCAGTAAATATTGGCGATATTATTCAATTAAAAGCAGGTGAAAAACTGGGTTTAGATGGTGAACTACTTTCTGAAATAGCCTCTTTCAATACCGCAGCATTGACAGGTGAGAGCAAGCCCGATACCAAAGCAAAAGGTGAAACAGTTTTGGCAGGAATGATAAACCTTAATACAGTTTCGCAGGTAAAGGTTACTACTGCTTACAAAGACAGTAAACTTAGCAAAATCTTGGAATTGGTACAAAATGCTACGGCTCAAAAAGCTCCAACAGAGCTTTTCATTAGAAAATTTGCCAAAATTTATACACCGATTGTTGTTTTATTGGCTGTATTGATTTGTATAGTACCTGTGCTTTTTGTTGAGAATTATGTGTTTAGTCAATGGCTATACAGAGCTTTGGTGTTTTTAGTTATTTCATGCCCTTGTGCTTTGGTTATTTCAATTCCTTTGGGCTATTTCGGAGGCATTGGTGCCGCCAGTAAGCATGGTATTCTTTTCAAAGGAAGCAATTTTTTGGACATTATCGCCAGTATCCAAAACGTAGTGATGGACAAAACAGGTACAATGACCGAAGGGGTGTTTAAAGTACAAGAAGTTATTATAAAGCAAGATTTTAATAAAGATGAAATCTTAAAAATGGTCAATGCTTTGGAAAGTCAAAGTACGCATCCAGTAGCAACTGCCATTCATAATTTTGTTGGAGAGATTGACTCGACCATCGAACTGAAAAATGTAGAAGAAATTTCAGGACATGGACTTAAAGCTGAAATAAATGGCAAAGAATTATTAGTTGGAAATTTTAAATTGATGGATAAATTCTCTATCACCTATGATATTGACCCAACAACCATTGTTTATACCCTTATTGCCATTGCTTATGATAAAAAGTTTGTGGGCTACTTAACCATTGCCGACAGTATTAAAGAAGATGCCCAAGAAACTGTGAATAAGCTAAAAGCGTTGGGAGTAAATACAGTAATGCTCAGTGGTGATAAGACCAATGTTGTAAAATTTGTAGCTGATAAATTGGGTATAATTAACTCGTTTGGTGATTTACTCCCCGAAGACAAAGTAAACAAAGTCAAGGAATTGAAGGCTCTCAATGAAACCGTATGTTTCGTTGGCGATGGTGTAAACGATGCCCCTGTGGTAGCATTAAGTAACGTTGGCATAGCAATGGGTGGACTTGGAAGCGATGCTACCATTGAAACTGCTGATGTCGTTATTCAAGATGATAAACCATCAAAAATACCAATGGCTATCAATATCGGAAAACAAACCAAACGCATTGTTTGGCAAAATATCACGCTTGCGTTTGCTGTAAAAGCTATTGTGTTATTATTAGGAGCAGGTGGTTTAGCAACGATGTGGGAAGCTGTTTTTGCTGATGTTGGTGTAGCTCTATTGGCAATTTTAAATGCTGTTAGGATTCAGAATATGAAGTTTTAAACCATATTTTGAATCGTTAGTTTTTCTCAAAGCATTGTTCTAAATGGAGCAATGCTTTTGTTTTTAGTCCATGTTTAAAATATTAAAACAATATATCTAATAATAAATTTAGATTAATCTAAATTTATATACATTTGTCTTTCTGAATTGTAAAATAAAAACAAGATGAAAGCAAAATATACTATATTTATCATTTCAATTGGCTTTTTCATTGCTACGGCTTGTGAAAAACTATTGCCAGTTTCTCCAGAAAAAAATACCGTATTAGATGGTACAATTGAAGAATTAACGACTGCTGAAACTACTCAATTTCTTAGAGGTGATGCTGCTTTCACTAAGGTTTTTACTACCAGTACAGGATTAGGGCCTATATTTGTATCAAATTCTTGCATCAGTTGTCATGCTGGCGATGGTAAGGGACATCCTTCAACCAATCTAATTCGCTTTGGGCAAACTGATGAAACTGGGAATCATTTTTTGATGCAAGGTGGTCCACAATTACAGCATAGAGCCATTACAGGATTTAACCCTGAAAATATTCCTTTTGGGGCTTCACAAGCCACTTTTATTGCTCCATCCAATACAGGCTTAGGTTTTTTAGAAGCCGTTTCTGATACTGATATTTTAGCATTATCAGACCCCGATGATAAAGACAATGATGGTATTTCTGGCGTACCAAATTGGATTGAATTAGCTAATTTTCTGACACCAAAGCCTAATGCTATTACTAAAAATGGCAAATATATTGGTCGTTTTGGCAGAAAAGCAGGAGCATATAATTTATTCAATCAAACAGTAAATGCCTATAACCAAGATATGGGCATTGTAAGTGCTTACTCTCCAAACGACACATATAGCAAAGAGACATTTGAAATACTTCCTTTAAACTGGACAGCTACTAAAATTTGTAACTTAGTAGTTAATTATGAAAAAAGAACGCAGAAAATTCAGTGCCAGCTTCAAAGCTAAGGTAGCTCTTGAAGCAGTAAAGGAGGTCAGCACCATTCAGGAACTGGCTTCGAAGTATCAACTCCATCCTACTCAGATTGCCGCCTGGAAGCGGGAGTTTTTAGAGAAAGCAGAACTGGTTTTTAGTAAAGAACAGCCGGCTGGTAAGGGAGAAGAGAATTCTAGAGAACAGGAGCTGTATTCGAAAATCGGTGAGCTTCAAGTTCAAGTGGACTTTTTAAAAAAAGTCTTGGGGAAATGACAGTCCTACAGAAACGTGA
>VFQM010002982.1_pt1 | contig 11516 bp, 8 predicted proteins | sample 3512391 | NCBI WGS metagenome assembly VFQM01 (sample SAMN10412369, study PRJNA504923) | tailings metagenome | isolation source: Replicate 1 from Balatoc abandoned mine | place: Philippines
CACCCCGCCTGCGTTGAACAGGTTCAGGTCGGGACGGCTGATCCCCTTCGACACCGCACCGCGAATAACGATCCCGCTACCATTGTCGTAACGGACGTTGAAGGACGGCAGGAAGTGATCGAAGTTGATGTCGCGCCGGTCGTTGATGAGCTCGCCGGTGTGCAAAGCCGCAAATTCGGCAAGACGCGCACCGGTAAGGTCGCAGAAGACCTGTTGCGGGACGCCCGGAGCTTGGCAGACAGCCGTGATTTCCGACACCTGCACCACGCCATCGCCGTTACCACCGTTGGTCGTCGCGTCGAACCGTGCCGGGTCAGGGTACGCCACCAGCGAATTGTTGCTGACAGTCGTCCGGACGTAACGCAGGCCGATGTTCCCCGCGAGCGAGGCACCACCACCGAAGTCGGTACCGAAATCGAGGCGCGCATAGGCGGCCGAAGTCACCTCGGTAACGTCCGAAATTTCTCCCGGACAGAACGGATCGCACTGCACGGTCGTTCCGTCGAGCAGAGTGCGGGTGCGGCCGTTGACACCGAGGTTGAAGCGTTCCGGCGAAAGGCCCAAGCCCGTGATTTGGTCCCACTGCTGATCGGTCACGCCCGACAGGTATTCCTGCAGGAAGTCATCGCCGCCGTAGAACCAAGCACCACCACCCGCGATCGGGGTACCCGCTTCGCCGCGCTGGAAGTTGTCGGCAAACGGTGTGCGATAGGCCGACGCACCCGGAACTTCATCGGTGAACACCCCGCCTGCGATCGCGAATTCCTGACCCGGCAGACCGGTGTAGAACCGGCCGGGAGTGAAACCCGACCAATCGGGAACATAGGGCCCCGGCCCTTGGCCACAGCCCGGACCTTCGCCCCAGGGCAAGCACCCTGCACGGCCCGCCCACGGCGCCGAAAGGTTGCCCCAGGTGCTGAAGTTGGTGTTGCGGTTGACGCGGTCGCGATTTGCCCAGCGGCCACCGACTTCAACCTTGCGGAAGAAGCCTTCCTCGCTGAGGTCGTATTCGAGGTTGCCGGAGAAGCTGAACAGCTCACCGTCGTTCTTCTCGCGGCTGTCGAGGCCGAACCAGTAATAGGTGCTGAACCCGCTGGAGAAGTAATCGGCAGGCGCGCCGACCGGAGCCAGAAACTCGATGTCCGGCGTATTGCCCGACAGGTCGATGGCGATGTCGGCCCAGGTGCTCATGGCACCGAACACCGAATCGCGGCTCAGGTTGGAGTTGAGGCTCTGCACCTCGATCTTGCCGCGGAAGCGATCGGTGAAGTTCATCTGCGCGTCGAACGAGATGTCTTCCGTGACGGAATTGGCTTCGCGCAGGAAGCGCAGCGTATCCATCGGGATACCGCCGCGACCGAACGGGTTGGCGTAGGCGTTGCCGACGCTTTGCGTCAGAATGCCGCTCACGAAGTTGCCGTTCTCGTCGAACTCGTAGCTCGTGCCCGGGCGCGGCTGGTTGGTCGACACGCCGTCGTCGATACGGCCGAGCAGCGCGAACTCTTCGGTGGCGAAGGTCGTTTCCGAACGCAGATATTCGACCGTCATCAACAGATTGCCATCGAGCGTCTCGAACTGACCGACGGCCGAGAAGGCCTCGCGATCACGATCGAGCGTGGTCGAACGCACGTTGGCGAATTGCGGCACAAGGACCGAGTTCGGCGGCGGGAAGTTCTCCGGCGTGAAGTTGGGCACATCGCCGAACCCGCCCGAGTTAAGGTTGAAGATACGCGCGCAACCGGCGCTCAGATCAGCCGGACGATAGCAATAGTCGACCAGCTGCGAGGCATCGGTGCGGCTCTTCAGCTTCGACTTCGAATAGCTCAGCTGCAGGCCAAAAGTGCCCTGCCCCGTGTCGAAGGTATCCGACGCGAGGATGTTATAGGTCGGCGACCATTCCTGGCGCAAATCGCCATAGTTCGCTTCGACCGAACCCGCGATGCGGAAACCGCGGCGGTCGAGCGGCTTGCGCGTGACCAGGTTGACGAGACCAGCGATGTGGCCTTCGATCTGGTCGGCGGTGATGTTCTTGTAGGTCTCGACGCGGCCGACGAGTTCGGGCGACACGTCTTCGAAGCTCAGCGCGCGGCCGCCGTTGGCCGAGAAGATGTCGCGCCCGTTAAGCTGCGAGCTGACATAGTCCAGACCGCGGATGATGACGCCGGTGCCCTCGACCGAGAAGCGGGTCGGGTCAGAGGTCTTTTCGAAGCGGCCGATGTTGACGCCGGGGATACGCTGGAGCGTTTCGGCAACCGAACGGTCAGGCAGCGCGCCGATGTCTTCAGCGGTCACCACGTCGACGACGGTGTCCGCCCGGCGCTTGATGCTCTGCGCCGTCTGCAGCGAGGCGCGGAAGCCGGTGACGACGATTTCCTCTTCGGCCGAAGCAGGCGCAGCAGCCTGATCCTCGTCCGCCTGCGCGTCCTGCGCGAAGGCGGGCGCCGCGGTGGCCGCCGAGATGGCGATCGCCGAAGCGGTACCGAGAGCGAACAGCCGCCGACGCGGCGCAACGCTTGCGTATTTCATGATGTTTCAAACCTCCCCTGACCCCATGGCACTTTGTTACCGTCCACTAGGGGTGCCAGCAGGGTTGTAACTCATCTTGAGAGCGTTCTCAAGACTTGTAATCTGCGGTTCATATTGCATTCTGGCAACACTCGGCGGGACTGGAAAATCCCGCTTACGACGCCACAACAGGCGCAGCAGGGATCGAGGAAAACGTGGCAATTCAACGCATAGTAATCGTCGGCGGCGGTACGGCCGGGTGGATGGCGGGAGCGGCATTGTCGCGCCTCAAGACCGGCAGGCCTGTGGAAATCATCCTGATCGAATCCGAAGCGATCGGAACGGTCGGGGTCGGCGAAGCGACGATTCCCCCCTTCATCGGCTTCAACCAGCTGCTCGGGATCAACGAGCGCGAGATGCTTGCCGAGGTCGGCGGCACCTTCAAGCTCGGCATCCAGTTCGAAAACTGGGGCAAGATCGGCGACAGCTACATCCACCCCTTCGGCGCCTATGGCTACACGATGGGCGGGATTTCCTTCCACCACATCTGGCATGCGATGGCACGCGCGGGCGACAAGCGCCCGATCCAGGTGTTCAACGTCGAGACGATGGCGGCTTATTTCGGCAAGTTCGCCCGTACCGAAGACTACAAGGGCGCCGATCTGCCGCCGGTCAACTATGCCTACCATCTCGATGCCGGGCGCTATGCCGCCTATCTGCGGCGCTATGCCGAAACGCGCGGCGTGGTGCGCCACGAAGGCAAGGTGCAGGACGTCGCGCTGGATGGCGAGAGCGGCTTTGTCACCGGGGTAACGCTTGACGACGGGCGCGAGTTCTCGGGCGATCTGTTTATCGATTGCTCGGGCTTCCGCGGCCTCTTGATCGAACAGGCGCTCAAGACCGGCTATGACGACTGGAGCAACTATCTGCCGTGCAACCGCGCGGTCGCCTTGCCGTGCCAGCGCGAGGATGGCAGCCCGCCCCCGCCTTTCACCCGCGCCACTGCGCACCGTGCCGGCTGGCAGTGGCAGGTGCCGCTGCAACACCGGAATGGCAACGGCCACGTCTATTGCTCAAGCTTCATGGAAGATCAGGAAGCGCTCGATATTCTGCTCGGCAACATCGCCGGCAAGCCGCAGGCCGAGCCCAATTTCCTGCGCTTCGTGACCGGGCGCCGCAAGAAGTTCTGGAACAAGAACGTCGTCGCGCTGGGCCTTGCCGCCGGGTTCATGGAACCGCTCGAATCGACCTCGATCCACCTCATCAACACCGGGATCGACAAGCTCGTGTCGCTGCTGTCGCTGGACGGGATCACGCAGGCGCAGGAAGATGCCTTCAACCGCCTGACGGGCCGCGAATATGCGCGCATCCGCGACTTCCTGATCCTGCACTACAACGCCACACAGCGCACGGATTCCGATTTCTGGAATTACGTGCGCACGATGGAAGTGCCGGTGACGCTCACCGAGAAGATCGAGATCTTCAAAGCCAACGGCCAGATCTTCCGCGAGGAGGATGAGCTCTTTACCGAAACCAGCTGGGCGGCAGTGATGATGGGTCAGGGCATCCACATGGATGGCCACAACCCGATGGCCGACACGCTGGAGCCGGGCAAGACGCGGCAGGAGATCGACGAGATGGAAAAGTCGATCCGCTTCATGGTGCAGAACATGCCGGGTCACGGCGATTACCTGAAGCACTATTGCCCCGCGCCGATGGCCGCGTAACCGCGTCAGGGCTTTCTTGACAAACGGGGGCGGCATGGGGACAGAGGGCGCCCCGCCCTCCCCGTCCCGCCCTGCGAGGTTTCGCTCCGCAATGACCAATGTTCCGCCCGGCTGGACCGCGCTGGTGCTGGCCGGTCAGCGCCCCGGCGTTGACCGGCTCGCAGCGCATTTCGGGCGCGAGGCCAAGGCGCTGATCCCGGTCGCAGGCACCCCGATGCTGGGCCGCGTGCTGCGCGCGCTGGCCGATACACCGGAAATCGCACGAATCATCGTGCTGGCGCAGGATGCCCCTGCGCTGCTCGCCGATCCCGCGCTGGCATGGACCACCGCAGACCCGCGGATCATCGCGCGGGTTTCCGGGCGCACCATCAGCGGATCGGTGCTTGATGCCGTCAACGATCCGGCGGTCGGCCTGCCGGTGCTGGTGACGACGGCCGACAATGTGATGCTCACCCCCGCAACGATCCGCGAATTCATCGCCGGAACGGGTGCCAGCGATGTCAGCGTCGCGTTGGTCGAACGCGGGCGGCTGGAAGCGGCCGTCGGCCCCAATCGCCGCACTTGGCTGACCTTCCGCGACGGTGCCTTCACCGGAGCCAACCTCTTCGCCCTCACCGGCCCGGCCGCCGCCAATGCGCTCAAGTTTTGGGAGCGGGTCGAGCAAGACCGCAAATCGGTGTTTCGCCTCGCCGCGCATTTTGGCCCGGTGCTGATGGTCAAGCTGCTGCTGAAGCGGATGAGCGTTCGTGCAGCGCTCGCCGCCGCCGGGGCGAAGCTTGGGGCGGGCGTCGCACCGGTGCTGCTGTCGGACGGGTGCATGGGTGTCGATGTCGACAAGCCCGAGGATCACACGCTGGCCGAACGGCTGCTGGCGGAACGGGGCTGAGCCACGTGCGGCGCATCGCCCTCTACGATCTCGACCGGACGGTGACCCGCGCGCCGACCTTCACCCCGTTCCTCGTCCACATGGCGGCGAGCGGCAATCCGCTGCGACTGCTGGGCGTGCCGCTGTGGATCCTCGCGATGCTCGGATACAAGGCGAAGCTCTATGGGCGCAAACCGCTCAAGCAGTTCGGCCTTGCCCTGCTGGTGGGCCGCGTGGTCCGCAGCCCCGCGCTGCAACCGCGGATCGACCGCTTCCTTGCCCGCCAGCTTGCCCGCAACATCCAGCCGGGCGCACGCGCGCAGATCGCGGCCGACCGCGAGGCCGGAGTGACACTGGTGCTGGTGACCGCCGCGCCCGAAATCTATGCCGAGGCGATGGCAGAGGCGCTCGGCCTTCACGCCTGCATCGCCACCCGCCACCAGCGTAGCGCAGAGGGCCACCTGCTCAGCGCGATCGACGGTGAGAACAACTACGGCAACATCAAGGTCGGCCGCATCGAAGCGTGGCTTGCCGCCGAGGGCCTTGCCCGCGCCGACGTCCATCTCACCGCCTATACCGACCACGCAAGCGACGCGCCGATCCTCAACTTCGCCGATACCGGCGTGCTGGTGGGCCGCTATGCGAGGCCCGATCCACGCTGGTCGCAGGTCGATTGGAGCTCGGAATGAAGCGCATCTGCTTCCTGTTCAATCACGACCAGACGCACCAGCTGGCACACTCGCTGCCGATCGCGCTGGCGCTGGCGGAGCGCGGGGAGCACCGCATCGTGCTCGCCTACGCCAAAGACGCGATCCGCGCCGAGATCGAGCGGCAGGCCAAGCCTGCGCAACTGGCGAAGGTGGAGCTGGTAAAGCTCGGCCTCAAAAGCGGCCTCTCGCAAATGCTGGCGGGCACGCTCGAGGCGCTGGTGCCGGCTTCCAAGCTGCTGCTCTACCGCGACAACCTCGATTTCTTCCGCGGGTTCGATGCCGTGGTGGTTTCGGAAAAGACCACGCTGCTGCTCAAGAGCCGTTATGGCCTCGACAATCTCAAGCTGATCCACACCCGCCACGGCGCGGGCGACCGGGCGATCGGGTTCAATCCCGAAAGTGCCGGGTTCGATCTGGTGCTCGTTTCCGGCCCCAAGATCCGCGATCGGCTGATCGCCGAGGCCGGTCTCAAGCCCGATCAGATCGCGCTGGTCGGCTATCCCAAGTTCGATCTGTGCGCGGACAACCGCTTTGCCGACCGCTTCCCCGCGCCCGAACGGCCGACGGTAATCTACAACCCCCACCCCTCGCCCAAGCTGTCGAGCTGGTTCAAGCACGGTGCGGCGGTGCTGGAGGCGTTCCGTCAGCAGGATCGCTACAACCTGATCTTCGCGCCGCACGTGATGCTGTTCGAGCGCAAATGGGTGGTGACACTCGATCCGCCGAGCCTTGCGCGGGTGACGCCGCCGGGGCCGGAACTCGCGGGCGAGCCGCGCATCCATATCGATACCGGCAGCGGTGCCAGCAGCGACATGAGCTACACCAACCGCGCGGATATCTACCTCGGCGATGTCAGCAGCCAGATCTACGAATTCCTGCGCGCGCCGCGCCCGTGCCTGTTCCTCAACAGCCACGGCGTCGAATGGCAGGATGATCCCAACTACCTGCACTGGCGCGCCGGCCCTGTGCTGACCAGCGCTGACGGGCTGATCGATGCGATTGATGCTGCCATCGCCGCACATTCCGACTATGCGCCCACACAGCAGGCGCTGATCGATGCCACCTTCTCGCTGTCGGACCGTCCCTCGGCCGAGCGGGCGGCCGATGCGATCAGCGCGTTTCTCGAAGGAAGGGCCACCCTTGGCTAGTCTTGCAGATTTCTGGCGTTACGGCGTGGTGAAGACCGCGCGCAAGCTCAAGGCGGCTGCGCTTTCGCCCATCTACGCAGGCCGTGGCGAAGCGGCGGTGCGATCGGCCTATGGCGTGCTGATGGTGCCCAACTGGCAGGACACCACCTTCCGCTACTGCATCTTCGGCACCTATGGCCGCGATCTGTCCGATCTGCTGCTGCGGCGGCGGGATGATTTCGTGTTTGTCGATATCGGCGCCAATCAGGGGCTCTACAGCCTGATCGCGGCGCAGAACCCGCATTGCCGACAGATCATCGCCTTCGAACCCGTGCCCACCACCCATGCACGCCTCGCGGCCAACGTGGCACTCAATGGCGGGGCGGCGCGCACTGCGCTGCACCTGCTCGCCATTGCCGACAGCGTGGGCGAAGTGACGATCAACGTCGCTGCCGATCACACCGGCACCGCGACCCTCGCCGGACGCGAGGACGGCAAGGCGGCGAGCGGCGGGGTGACGATCCACACGATCGACGCGCCGATGCTCGATCCGTTGCTGGCGGGCGAACTTCCAATGTTCGTCAAGATCGATGTCGAGGGGCTTGAGGCGGTGGTGATCGCCGAACTCGCCAAGACGGCGAACTTCGCGCGGGTCGAAGCGATCTTCTACGAGGTCGACGACCGCTGGGCGAGCGCGGCGGAAATCGAGGCGCTGCTCCGCGGCGCTGGTTTCACCCGCTTCACCAAATACGGGCGCGGCCACCACTACGACGTGCTGGCAAGCCGCTCCTGAAGCACGGCCTGAGCAAGCGCTTGGCCTGAGAGCCACGCGCCCTCGACCCGCGGGCTGTGGAGGTAATCACCCGCGATCCCGATACCGAGCGCCGCATCAAACCGCGCGCCCTCGCCCCTGTGGGCGACAGGCTGGGCATATAGCCAGCGGTGCGCATCTAGGTGCACCGGCGTTGCGGGCGCAGCGCCGGTAGCAGCGAAGAAATCCGCCAGCAGCACCTGCGCGGCTTCTTCCTTGGGTAGGTCGATCAGTTCGCGGCTGCGCGTCGGGCTGGCGTGGATCACCCAGGTTTCCGTGCCGCTGCGCCCCGGCTTGGCCGAATTGCGCGCCGCCCAGCTGACGGGGCCGCTCTCGGAGCGGAAGGTGTCAGCAATCGGCAGGCGTGCGGCAAAGCCCGCCATCACCGCCCAGCACGGCGCGGATTGGATACTCCCCGCAAGCGAAGCGAGATCAGGCGCGGCATCGGCAAGCAGCACGGCAGCCTGCTCGGCAGGGACCGCGACCAGCACGGTGCTGGCGGTAAAGCTCTCTTCGCCCGTTTCAATGCGCCAGCGCCCGCTCTCACGCACCAGCCGCTCGGCGCGCAGGCCCCAGCGCACATCTAGACCCTCGGCCATCGCCTTGACGCAGGCGTTCATCCCCGGCGCGCCAACCCATGCATCATCGCCCGCCGCCGGCCAGCGCGCGGCAACGCCCGCCGCTTCCCATCCCGCAACCACGGACCGGAAGGCGGGATCGCGCGCGGTGAAGTATTGCGCTCCGTGATCGAAGCTCACCTGCTGCCCTGCAATGTCCACCCGCCGCGCCGCCATGCGCCCGCCGGGGCCGCGGCCCTTGTCGAGCACGATGATGCGCTGTCCGGTGGGAGCAAGAGCAGTCGCTGCGGATAGCCCCGCCATGCCGCCGCCGATGATGCAAATGTCGTATTGTCCGTCCATCCCGCGCCAACGCACGGGGCAAGCAGAGGTTTCAGGGCGCCGAGCGCACAGGCGCCGCTTCGGCGAGATAGACCGCGAACTGGCGCGCCTCATCGGTCCAGCGGGCGCGCGGCTCCCATCCGCCTGCCGCCAGCAGCAATTGGGCGGAGCGTTTGGTGAACTTGTGGCTGTTCTCGGTGTGGATGCTCTCGCCAGCGTGCATCGCAAAGCGCGCGCCGCCGACGCTGAAGGCGATGTCCTCACGCGCGACGAGATGCATCTCGATCCGCGCGAAGGCATCGTTCCAGCGCGCCTCGTGAGCGAAGGCCGCAAGCGGAATGTCGCCTTCAAGCTCGCGATTGATGCGCGCCAGCAGGTTGAGGTTGAACTGCGCCGTCACGCCTTCGGCATCGTCATAGGCGGCGAGCAGCACGCCCTCGTCCTTGACCTGATCCATCCCGATCAGCAGCAACGCGCCCTCGCCCAGCGTGGCGCGCATCGAGCGCAGCAGATCGGTTGCGGTGCCGGCGATCATGTTGCCGATGGTCGAGCCGGGGAAGAAGCCGAGCTTGGGCAGGTCGGCGACATCTCCAGGCAATTCGACCCGCCGCATGAAATCAGCCTCGACCGGATGGACCGGCAGGCCAGGAAACTTTGCCGCCAGCGCGGCCGAGGAGGCGCGCAGGAAATCGCCGGCGATGTCGAGAGGGACGTAGGCGGAGGGCGCAATGGCCGAGAGCAGCAGCGGGGTCTTGACCGACGATCCCGAACCGAACTCCACCACCGCGCGCCCCCGTCCGATCAGATCGGCGATTTCGGCGGAGCGGCTGCTGAGGATCTCGGTCTCGGCGCGGGTCAGATAGTATTCGGGGAGCTGCGTGATATCCTCAAACAGCCGCGATCCGGCATCATCGTAGAACCAGCGTGCAGGCACCGCCTTTTGGATTTGCGAGAGGCCCAACAGCACATCTGAACGAAAAGCGAGGTCGACCCCGCTAGCGTCCCTCTCGACCAGCCTTAGACCCGGGTTAGACGGCATTTCAGGCGTCCTTGGCCAGCCGCAGGCCGGTGAATTGCCAGCGCTGGTTGGGATAGAAGAAGTTCCTATAGGAGGGGCGTGAGTGGCCTCTCACGGTCGCGCAGGACGCGCCGCGCAGCACCACCTGACCGCTCATGAACTTGCCATTATATTCGCCCACCGCACCCTCGGCGACGCGGAAACCGGGGTAGGGAAGATAGGCCGAGCGGGTGAATTGCCAGCAATCACCGAATAGGTCCGTCCCGCCGTGCGGAAGCGGCGGCGCAGCGCCATCAAGCTGATTGCCAGCCGCAGGATCATGGCTCGCCGCAATCGCTTCCCACTCGAATTCGGTCGGCAGGCGCGCGCCAGCCCATGTCGCGTAAGCATCGGCTTCGTAATAGGAAATATGGGCCACAGGAGCGTTCGGATCGCGCGCCTTCCAACCCTGGGGAGTGAAATGCTCGCCCTCGCGCCAGTAAAGCGGCGCGCCGATCCCCTCGCGCTGCACCCAGGCCCAGCCATCGGCGAGCCACAGGCGCGGATTGCGATATCCGCCATCGGCGATAAAAGCCTCCCACTCGCCATTGGTCACCAGCCGGTCGGCCAGCGCAAAGGGTTCGAGCAATACGCGGTGGCGCGGACCTTCATTGTCGAAGGCGAAACCGGTGCTGTCATGCCCGATCAGCGCAATCCCGCCGGGATGCGCGTGCCAGTCCATCGCTGCCGGAGCGGTCCGGGCAGGCGCACGCCCCTCCCACATCGCCGGACCGAGCGGATTGCAGAACAGCGCGTGCTTGATATCGGTCAGCAGCAATTCGATGTGCTGCTGCTCATGCGCGACGCCGAGCGCGACGAGGCTCGCCAGCGCCGGATCATCGAGCAACGGCGTCATGGCGTCATCAACCACCGCACGCCATTCGAGCACCTCTTCCAGCTTTGGGCGCGACAGCACGCCCCGTGCCGCGCGTGCAATCCGCGCGCCCTCGGCCTCGTAATAGGAGTTGAACAGGAACGGCCAGCGATCATCATGCAGCCGGTAGCCGTGCAGGTGTTCGCGCAGCAGGAAGGTTTCCCAGAACCACGTGGTGTGCGCCAGATGCCACTTGGCGGGACTCGCGTCCTCCATCGATTGCAGCGTGGCGTCCGCATCGCTGAGAGGGACGACGAGCGCTTCGGTCAGCGCACGGGTGCTGCGAAAGTTATCCGCCAAACCGCCGGCACTGCGAGATCGTTCCGGCTCGTATTGTTCGCTGCGATGCATGTGCGCCCTCCCTCGCCGCCACGGACGGACATTCGCACAATGCCCGCTTGGCGTTACACAGGAAAGACGTTTACGGCGCGCCCGGCTTTCGAAAAATCAACCGGCTGAAACGCGGCTCGTGCAATTCAGGCCGCGTTGGCTTTGACCTCGTCGGCGCGGACACCAGCCGCCTCGTTGAGCATTTCCGCCACGAGGAACGCCAGCTCGAGCGACTGTTCGGCGTTGAGGCGCGGGTCGCAGTGGGTGTGATAGCGGTCGCCAAGACGCTCCTCGGTAATCGCCACAGCCCCGCCGACGCACTCGGTCACGTCCTGCCCGGTCATCTCGATATGGATGCCGCCCGGGTGTGAGCCTTCAGCGCGGTGGACCGCAAAGAAGCCCTTCACCTCGCGCAGGATGCGGTCGAACGGCCGAGTCTTGAAGCCGGTATCGGACTTCACGACATTGCCGTGCATCGGGTCGCAGCTCCACACCACCGGATGCCCTTCGCGCTGCACCGCGCACACCAGCTTGGGCAGGCCGTATTCGACCTTGTCATGGCCGTAGCGGCTGATGAGCGTGATGCGCCCAGTCTCGTGGTTCTGGTTGAG
>VFQM010002983.1_pt1 | contig 11514 bp, 11 predicted proteins | sample 3512391 | NCBI WGS metagenome assembly VFQM01 (sample SAMN10412369, study PRJNA504923) | tailings metagenome | isolation source: Replicate 1 from Balatoc abandoned mine | place: Philippines
ACGCTGTCCAAAGGCAAGCTGCACATCGATCTGGAAAAAGTCAGAGAAAACGCGCTCTTCGAATCCAATACCCGACGTGACTTTAAGATCCCTCACATCGAGGAAGAGCAGTCTCCGAAGAAAAAGCAGCACAACAATCACGGTAAAAAGCACCGTAACAACGGCCACAAAAAACGCAGATAATATTCCATGGCATCTTTTCGAGTAGAGGGCGGGCACAGGCTCAAAGGCGAAATCACCCCGCAAGGAGCAAAGAATGAAGCGCTTCAGATACTTTGTGCAGTACTGCTGACTTCAGAGAAAGTCATCATCAATAAAGTCCCCAACATTCGAGATGTCAACAAGCTCATCGAGCTCTTGGCGGATATGGGGGTAAAAGTCTCCAAGCTGGGACCTGAGTCTTACCAATTTCAGGCTGATGAAGTCAATTTGGACTATCTGGAGACAGAAGATTTTTTGAAGAAAGCTTCTGCACTTCGCGGTTCGGTGATGATTTTAGGACCGCTTTTGGCTCGATTTGGCAAAGGAAAACTATCGAAGCCAGGAGGAGACAAAATCGGACGCCGCCGTATGGATACCCACTTTTTTGGCTTTCAAAAGCTCGGAGCTGAGTTTCACTATGATGCCAAAAATGAGATTTTCCATATCGATGGCAAAAATCTAAAAGGCACTTACATGCTTCTGGATGAGGCCTCTGTTACTGGCACGGCCAATATCGTCATGGCGGCTGTTTTGGCCGAAGGCAAAACCACCATCTACAATGCTGCCTGCGAACCCTACCTGCAGCAGCTTTGCGACATGCTCAATCGCATGGGCGCCAAAATCACCGGAGTGGGTTCCAATCTATTGAATATCGAAGGGGTCAAAGTGCTCGGCGGCACAGATCACACCATGCTCCCTGATATGATCGAAATCGGATCCTTCATCGGTATGGCAGCGATGACCCAATCCGAGATTACCATCAAAGACTGTCAGATCCATCGATTGGGGATTATTCCGGAAACTTTCCGTCGCATGGGGATCAAGCTGGAGTTTAGAGGTGATGATATTTTCATACCTGCCCAGAAGCATTACGAGATCGAGACCTTCATAGATGGATCGATTTTGACCGTTGCGGATCAGATTTGGCCGGGATTTACTCCGGATCTGCTCTCCATCGTTTTGGTGACCGCTACTCAGGCCAAAGGCACCGTGTTGGTTCATCAGAAAATGTTCGAATCCCGACTTTTCTTTGTGGACAAACTGATCGATATGGGCGCACAGATTATCCTTTGCGATCCGCATCGTGCTACAGTCATCGGACTGGATAGAAAGTATCCGCTGCGCGGTATCCGGATGACTTCCCCGGACATCCGTGCGGGAGTTGCCTTGCTGATCGCAGCCATGTCGGCCAATGGGGTGTCAATCATCGACAATATCGAGCAGATCGACCGGGGCTATCAGCACATCGATGAGCGACTGAATGCTTTGGGAGCCAAAATCGAGCGAATATCATAATCTTAGGTGCTTTCGAAGGTCAAGTCTTCGAAAGCACGTTTTTACTTCTTTTCAATTTGAGACAGGAAATCCAGGTTCGACGTGCCTTACCGGTCAATCTACGACAGGAAGATTTGCCGCTTTTTCAAGATTCTTTGGATATCCGTTTTGAGCGGATTCACCCCGTCCATCTCAAACATGTGTGGATTCTTCAGGACACGGTTCTTTCGCCGGGGGAATTCAAATTTTACGCGGATCACACCCATATTGCCAAACTAGGCCCACTCCAATTTGCGAAACGGATCGCCTACTGTGCACCCAAATCCTGGAGAAAAATCTCCAAAGGCATGTGGGTAATTGATGAGTGGAGTGCCAATTATTTTCACTGGATGACCGACTGTCTGCCTAGAATCTGGGAAGGTCTGGATCGGGACCCGAAGTCTCCTGTGATTTTGCCGGAGTCTTTTCGCAGTCTTGCCTACGTGACCGAATCCCTGCAGCTGATCGGCGTGGAGGTGGAGTATTTCAAATCCTCCGAAAACCTAAAAGTTGACCACCTGATTTTGACCGCCCGGACAGCCACTTTTCCCAATTTTCAGGAAAGCTTGGCGAAAAGAACCCGGGAGTTTTTTACCGCTTCGCAAAAAAATAATGCCCCCGAACTTAAGGTCTATATCAGCAGAAAGCTGGCCCCCAAACGCAAAGCCCATAATGAACTGGAAGTGGAGTTGATGCTGCGCAAAAGGGGATTTGAGATTGTTTATGCCGAGCAATTGAGCTTTCGTCAGCAGGTAGAATTGATGGGTAAAACCAAACTTTTGGTCTGTCTGCATGGTGCGGCATTGACGAATATGCTGTTTCTCCATAATGAGGCTAAAGTCTTGGAATTGAGGAATATCGGCGACTCCAAGACTCAATGCTATTTCAACTTGGCTTCGGCTTTGGAACTCCCCTATTTTTATACGCTCAACCAAGGCGATCACAAGGATACCATCATGACGGATTTTACGATTGACTTGGAGGCCTTGGAAAATGTCCTTGATCAAATCGGATAATTCGCGACTTTTCTTTTCAAAAATGGCGTGAATTGGTTGGAATTGGGATTTTTTGGTAACTTCTGAGCCAATTACCTCAACCCATTTAACCTATGTCAAAGAAAAAACTCCGTAGCCAGGAATGGTACGGACGAACCGGAAAGGACGGTATCATCTACCGCTCATGGATGAAAAACCAAGGCCTGCCTCATCATCTTTTTACCGGAGAAAAGCCCGTCATCGGCATCTGTAACACTTGGTCTGAGCTCACCCCCTGCAATGCACATTTCAGAGATCTGGCTGAAGCATTGAAGCGGGGAATCTGGGAGGCGGGAGGTTTTCCGCTGGAGTTTCCTGTAATGTCACTGGGCGAATGCTCGATCAAGCCTACGGCTATGCTTTTCCGTAATCTGGCCTCCATGGACGTGGAGGAAAGCATACGTGCCAATCCTATGGATGGGGTGGTTTTGATGTGTGGATGTGACAAAACTACTCCCTCACTCGTGATGGGAGCAGCTTCTGTGAATCTTCCTACCTTGGTACTTTCGGGTGGACCTATGTTGGTCGGTCGATTTCGAGGAAAAAAGATCGGTACTTCAGATATCTGGAGATTTGCCGAAGATTACAAAGTTGGCAAACTCACCCAAGAAGATATGATCGAGGTGGAATCTTCCATGTCAAGATCCATTGGCCATTGCGCGCCGATGGGTACGGCCTCTACGATGGCTGCTATGGTGGAGGCGCTTGGTTTGGCATTGCCTGACAATGCCACCATTCCGGCAGCGGATTCCCGAAGAAAAGTGCTGGCTCACCTGGCGGGTATGCGCATTGTGGAGATGGTCAAAGAAGATCTGACCATGGATAAAATCCTGACCAGAAAAGCCTTCGAAAACTCCATCATGGTCAATGCCGCCATCGGTGGATCCACTAACTTTATCCTCCATCTCACCGCAATCGCCAAGCGCATCGGTGTGGAACTGGACTTGACTGATTTTGATCATTTTTCTTCCAAAATCCCCCTCATCGCCAATGTGCAGCCATCAGGCGAGCACTGGGTAGAGGATCTCTTCTACGCAGGCGGGATGCCCGCGGTCATGCGGGAAATCCAAAAATATCTGCACACCGATGCGATCACGGTGAATGGAAAAACTATTGGCGAAAATATCTCCAAAGCCGAATGTTGGGATCGTAATCTGATCGGAACTCTCGATCATCCGATCAAACCGGAATCCGGCATCGCTGTACTCAAAGGCAATCTCTGCCCCAATGGAGCGGTACTGAAGCCCTCCGCAGCCACGCCAAGTCTGCTCAAGCATACAGGCCGCGCGGTGGTCTTTGAAGACATCGACGACTACAAAGCAAAAGTCGATGATCCTGCTTTGGATATCGATGAGACTTGTGTCATGGTCATGAAGAATGTGGGACCAAAAGGATATCCTGGAATGCCCGAAGTGGGAAATATGGGACTTCCCAAAAAGTTGCTCGAAAAAGGAGTCAAGGATATGGTTCGGATTTCAGATGGTCGTATGAGTGGGACTGGCTTTGGTACGGTGGTGCTGCACGTGTCACCGGAGTCGGCGATAGGAGGTCCTTTAGCTTTTGTCCAAAATGGCGACCTGATCGAGCTCGATGTTCCTAATCGTACGCTCAACTTACTCATCTCTGACGAGGAGTTTGAAAAACGAAGAAAAGACTTTGTTCCGACCCAGCTTCCTTACGAAAGAGGATATGTCAATCTGTTCCTCGACAAGGTCAATCAGGCCCATGAGGGAGTTGATTTTGATTTCCTTCAGGGAAGCTCCGGATCGGAGGTAAAAAGAGATTCGCATTGATTTGATAGTACATAGACCTGGTAGATTTTCAAAACCTGCCAGGTCTTTTTCCTACGAAAAAAATGAAAAACCCAAAAGTAGCTATCGTAACCGGAGCCGGTCAGGGAATCGGTCTGGAGATCGCCAGTAAACTACTGGAAAACGGTTCCCATGTCATTTTGAATGATTTGGAAAAAAGCCTCACCGAAGAGGCTGTGGCCAATCTTTCCAGGATAGGAAAAGGTTCAGTGATGGGCTGCTCGGGCGATTCGGCTTCGGATGAAGTCATAGCGGAATTGGTCGAACTGGCCATGAAAAATTTTGGCAGGATCGATCAGGTGGTGTGCAATGCCGGGATTACACTTTTTGGGTCTTTTCTGGACTATTCGAGAGAAGACTTTCACGAAGTTTCCCGTGTCAATCAGGCAGGGACTTTTTTTCTCACTCAAGCTGCAGCCCGGATTATGAAAGATCAGGAGTCGGGTGGTGCCATTCTTTTTACCTCATCGGTGACTGCGCATCAAAGCCATGAAAATCTCGCTGCCTACGCTATGAGCAAAGCAGCCATAGAAATGCTGGCCAAAAACCTGGTTTTGGAACTCGCCCCGCTAGGCATCCGGATCAATACCATCGCTCCTGGAGCTACGCTTACCGGGCGGACTACCTCAGATCCGGACTATGCGGCCACTTGGTCCAGATTGACGCCGATTGGGAGACCTGCGAGTCCGGAAGATATTGCCGAGGCGGCTGCTTTTTTACTCTCAGATGCAGCGCGCCACATCACCGGCCAAACACTCATCATCGATGGCGGTTGGACCGCTATAAGCCCCTCGCCCTATGGATGACCGACAGGCCAAATCCCTGCTTAAAACCCATCTGGTGTTGAAGGCTCCGGCTCCTTGGACATTGAGAGGGGAGGGGATTATCCTCGTGTTTAAGTTTTCAGAGGATTGGGTCAAAGGTTGCAGCCACATCCCAGAGACCTTGAAGCAGCGATTCAAGGGTGGATTGGGCTATGTGATGATGGTAGATTACCAAAAGTCACCTGTGGGGCCCTACCGAGAATTGCTGATTATTCCCGGGAAATTTCGAAAAAACCGAAAACAGGTAATCACCCGAATTGTGGTGGATTCGGAGGCCAGCACCCTAAACGGTCGGGCCAATTGGGGGATTCCAAAAGAGACTTTTCCTATAGATTGGAAGAAAGAAAAAGGTAAGGATATCATCAAAGTTAAGTCTGGAAGCAAGGTGGTTTTCCATGCAGAGCTTACCTATGGAGGTATTTCGTTTCCTGTAAGCACTTCTGTTTTACCGATCTCGCTTTGTCAAAAATGGGAGAAGGTCAAGTATCACACTAAGCCTTCCGGGGCTGGTTAGGGCAAATTGGCAAAGCTGCGTGAAATCAATTTGGATCCAGATTTTTTTCCTGATTTCAGTTCGGTCAAGCCACTTTTGGCGGTAAAAGTCAATCCATTCCAAATAGAATTTCCTGAGCCTTTTTTTGAGGATGAGTTTATTTGAGGGGAAAAAAGTCATCATTACCGGAGCAGGTTCAGGAATAGGTTTGGAACTGCTTCGACTGCTCTATCCGCATACCCGGTCGATTTTGGCGGTGGACATTTCACCGGATTTTTTGATTGATTTGAAAGACCAATTTCCTGATATAGAGGGTGCAATTCAGGCAGATTTAAGCCTTAAAACCGGAAATCAATTGATTTTGGACTGGGTGAAAATTCATTGGGATGAGGTTGATTTTTGTTTTGCCAATGCGGGAAAAGCCGAGTTTGGACCTTATCCCGATCAAAACTGGAAATCCATGGATCATCTTTTCCAGCTTAATGTTTTTTCCCCGATCCAATTGGGTTTAGAATTAAAGACTCTTTTTCCCGAAAGGGATTTTCGTTACGTCATCACCTGCTCGGCTATGGCTTTTTGGGCTCTTCCAGGCTATAGTTTGTATAGTTCTACCAAAGCAGCACTCTTAAGATGGGCGGAAGCTGTCTGGGCAGAAAAGTCGGGCGATTGGCTTACACTTGTGTTTCCCATAGCGACACAAACCGGGTTTTTCCAAGTCGCCGGAAAAGAAATTCCCAAGGCATTTCCGGTGCAGCAGCCCAAAAAAGTAGCCGAAACTATCCTGAAAGGTGTCGCCCGGAGAAAGGCCAAAATCTTTCCTTCTGCACTTTTTAGGTTTTTATTGGTTTTGGATCATCTGCTTTTCTTTTTCCGCCCGCTTTACATCAAGATAGAATACCGTAAATTCAAAAATTGGCTTGCTAAACAAAGCAAAAACTGAACAGTTAAACCATTTCACCACCTTTTAATCATGAAAAATTATCTCCTCCTCCTTGCAGGTCTGGCTTTGGCAAGTGCTTGTCAGCAAAAGCCTGAACTTCCGGATACCTTGCCATTTAAAGTTGCCAAGGCCTATGGAATTGAAAATTTTGATCAGGTCAATTCCATCGCTTATACCTGGAATGTGCAGCGGGACTCGGTCAATGTCATTTCCAGAGACTGGAAATGGAACATCAAGGACAGCACCGTATATTATTCTGGTCCAGATACCACTTTTACTTACAGCCTTACGGCGGATTCACTGCCTAAGCAAGACGGGGCTTTTATCAATGATAAATACTGGGCGATGATGCCGTTCCAACTGGCTTGGGACTCGGGCTATGCAACCGAAATCACCGAAAATGTCCCTTCCCCGATCAAAGGAGCCAACTCCACCAAGCTGACCGTAATCTATAGTGCAGATGGGGGCTATACTCCGGGTGATGCTTACGACTTGTATATTGATGAAAACAACATGATCAGCGAGTGGACTTTCCGCAGAGGAAATGGTACCGAGGGCCGTACTTGGACCTGGGAAAATGTTGGTGAATTTGGTCCGCTCAAACTCGCCCAAGATCACATGGGTGAGGACGGGAAGCGGTTTATCTGGCTGACTAATGTCAAAGTAGAGTAGCCATCCAAGGAAAATGAAAGGAAGCCGTGGGGATAACTCACGGCTTTTTTTACTTTTAGCTTAGACTCAAAATCAACCTACAGATGAACCGCAGAAATTTTATCTATTCTTCAGGAGCATTGCTTGGCAGTGGACTGATGGTAAATCCCCTCGATGCATTTTCATTTTCTCCGAAAAAAACCTGGACCGTCGGAGAAATCATGGATACTTTTATCGCTCAGGTTCCCAATGCTCCTTTTGCCCAAACGGTGGATACGATTAAAGTGGGTTCTCGGGAAACTGTGGTGACAGGTGTGGTGACCACGATGTTCACCACCATGGAGATCATCCACAAAGCCATCGAACTAAAAGCAAATCTGATCATTCCGCATGAGCCGACTTTTTTCTCCGGACAGGATGAGACCGATTATCTGCAAAATGATCCGGTGTTTCGGGCCAAATATGATTTGATGGTGAAAAATGGCATCACGCTGTGGAGAAATCATGACTACGTGCATAGAATGACCGATGATGGGGTACGAGTCGGAGTGGTCGGTGATTTGGGCTGGAATGCGTACTACACGCCGGGAAGCCGAATTTTGACGATTCCCCAAACCGACCTGCGAGGATTGATCGAACACATCAAAACCAAACTGGGCGTACCGGCGATGCGCTATGTTGGGGACTTGAATCAGTCATGCGAAAAAGTTCTTTTGCTGCCCGGAGCCGTGGGTGGCCGATTACAGATCACTCAAATCATGGAGCATCGACCGGATGTCCTGGTTTGCGGAGAATCCAATGAATGGGAAACTCCCGAATATGTCCGGGCTGCCAATGAGATCGGAATGAAGCTTTCCATGATTGAGATTGGGCACTCTGCCAGTGAAGAAGGAGGCTCCGAATTTGTGAAAAACTGGCTCAACCAGCACATGCCCGGACTTCCGGTTTTCCATATTCCTTCGGGAAATTCTCTTCTGACTATATAAAAGAAAAAAGGCCAGTCCCACCCGAACTGGCCCTTTGGTTTAAAAAGTGGAAATCTTTAGGATTTATCCTTTTCAAAAGTGTCTTCTACGTTGTTTTTAAACTTCTTCCATTCGTTTTCAATGTCACGAGTGGTATTGTTTACCGCGGTCTTTACATCCTGCCAGGTGTTTTCAGTGGCAGTTTCGATGTCTTCCAATGCTTTATCTACATCAGATTTCTCTTCCTTTAGCTCATTTTCCATTTCCTCAATCTCAGCCTTGGCTTCTGCGGTTGCTTCTGCTTTTTTAGCCTCGAGTTCTTGGATTTTTAGGTCGATTTCCGCTTCCAATTCACGAAGTTCAGCACGTAGCTCACTTCGTTCCTCTTCGAAATCCATGTTGATTTCTACTACTTCTTGATCCTGTTGATCAGATTTGGATTCACAGGATATTGCGGATAGGCCGAGTAGGGCCATGCCAGCAAGTGCAATTAGATTCGTTTTCATAGTTCGATAAGTTTAGAAAATGAGGTTGGATTAAAGGCTGTTGATTTCCTCTTTGATTTCGTCAATTGATCGACCGAGTTTCCGCTGCAATCTTCCCAAAAGCTCTTCGGTCTGACCCTCTTCATACATCAGGTCATCATCGGTGAGTTCGGCATACTTTTGCTTAAGCTTGCCCTTGATTTCTTTCCAAGAACCTTCGATTTTTAATTTGGTGTCAGTTTTCATGATTTTTTTGGTTAAAAGTGAAACAAACAATTCTGACGATATAGGTTCAATCCAGGTGCCAAGTGGATTTTTGAGCTATTTTGGAGGGTTTTGAAAAAAATAAGTGTTGAATAATTCCCCAGAATGATGGGCTAAACATGCAGAAATGAAAAAGAAAAACTCACAGACTACCCAAATCCATCAGATCAGACCTTTTGGAGTTTGGAGTAGTTGTGAGTTTGGCTAGGTTGAATTCAGGCAGTTTTTTTACAAGCTCCAGGTATTCCCTACCTCCGAAAGCGGCATACATCCTCGGAATTCTCCCGGAATAGGATCATAGCTGAGTACATTTTTGCCGATTTCCTCTGAGCTAAAATAGGCCCATAGTACGGTGGACTTTAATCCTCGGTAAAACCCCACCGGTTCACGAGGCCCTACGTCTCCTCCCCATACTTTCTTGGGGAATTTGGGTGAGTTGGCTTCGTGCTCCTTGAAGCAAGCTGCCTTATCTGCTGCCGATAAGTCGGCAAATACTTTTCCATACTTGGTCTTGCAGTCCGCATTAAAAGCTTCGATATCGGATTCTACTTGCTTTTGGCCTCCTTCATCATAGGTTCTGGCGTACATCAAGTCGATAAATACATCGGCCTTAACGTCTAGTCCTCCGGGCGTTTCGGTTTTGGGTAAAAGAAAATCCACAAAAGCAGAAATGAACCTCGCCTGGTCTTCCTTCAAAAACTCAGGAGTCCAAGACAATCGATCGGTATTCGCACAAGCCTGAAGTAAGCTGAGCAAGGTAGGAGCGCCTGCTGCTGCTCCGAGAGCCAAAGCGGATTTTTTGAGTGCGTCGCGTCTGTTCATGACTTAGAGGTTTAATTTTTTAAGTTCGGATACTGCATGATTGGCCGCTCTCGCGGTGAGTGCCATGTAGGTCAGGGAAGGATTGACGCAGGACGAAGAGGTCATGCAAGCCCCGTCAGTAACAAAGACATTGGCACATCCATGGACCTGATTGGTCCCGTTGAGAACGGAAGTTTTTGGATCGCGACCCATTCTTGCGGTTCCCATTTCGTGAATCCCGAATCCCATCTCATGCTTGTTGTCAAACTCCAAGATGTCTTTCAAGCCTGCACGTTCCAACATTTCCTTGGCATCCTGTCTGGCCTGATCATTAAGCGCAAGTTCATTGGCTTTCCATTCTGCATCGATAGACAAGGTAGGCTGCCCCCATTTATCCATTACGTCTTTGTTGAGGTACACTTGGTTTTCGTGGTAAGGAAGACATTCTGAAAAGCCGGTGATGAAAAACTCCCAAGGTCCGGGCTTCATCAAGCTGTCTTTGAAGTCTCCACCAAAGGTTTCCTGATTACTGCCTGCACCCCAACCTGCTCTGCCGCCTCCTCCTTGGAATCCAAATCCACGAACAAATTTGTCAGACTGAGGGCCGTCTTTGAGGTTTACATATCGTGGAATATAAATTCCGTTGGGTCGACGACCTTTATAATATTGATCTTCGAAACCCTCTACTGTTCCCATGGCACCTACACGATAGGTGTGGTCCATCAGGTTGTGCCCGAGTTCACCGGAGTCATTGCCCAATCCATTTGGAAATCTACTGGAAGTGGAATTGAGCAAAATCTGAGTCGTACTCAAGGTGGAGGCATTGACAAAAATGATTTTAGCCTTGTAGACCATCTCCTCGCTCGTTTCCGCGTCGATAATCCGCACACCGGAAGCTTTTCCCTTTTGCTCATCATATACCACCGATTGGACAATGGAAAAAGGTCGGATGGTGAGATTACCTGTAGCATGAGCAGCAGGTAAGGTGACTGCATTACTGGAGAAATAGGCTCCATAGGGACATCCTCGATCACATCGGTTGCGGTACTGGCATTTGCCTCTACCATTGAGCGGCTCGGTCAAGTGAGCTACCCGACCGATGATCATATTTCGGCCTTTGAAATCTTTCTCAATCCGTTCCTTGACGTGTTTTTCCACACAGTTTAATTCCATAGGAGGCAAAAAGTGGGAATCAGGAAGTTGAGGAAGCCCCAGAGCCTCCCCGCTGATACCGGCAAATTTCTCCACATGGGTGTACCAAGGGGCGAGATCCTTGTATCTGACCGGCCAGTCGACGCCATGCCCGTCTTTGGCATTGGCTTCAAAATCGAGGTCAGACCAGCGGTACGTCTGCTTGCCCCAGAGCAGGGATCGCCCCCCCATCTGATGGGCACGCACCCACATAAAAGGTTTGACTTCGGTGTAGGGATTTTCGAGGTCGTTGGCGTGAAAATGCTCGTTAAAGGCACCGATAAAGCCAGAACGTCCACCTTTGGGATGCTTGGCTTTTTGCTCAGGTGTGAGACCTCCTCGAAGGTCATGCTCCCAAGGATCAAGCGTCATGGTGGGGTAGTCCACCACATGTTCCACAATTCTGCCCCGCTCGAGGACCAGGGTTTTGAGGCCGGCTTCGCAAAGTTCCTTTGCTGCCCAACCGCCGCTGATTCCTGAACCGATGACAATGGCGTCGTAGGTCAGATTTTTGTCGGCGTCGATGTTAAAATTTGCCAT
>VFQM010002985.1_pt1 | contig 11507 bp, 11 predicted proteins | sample 3512391 | NCBI WGS metagenome assembly VFQM01 (sample SAMN10412369, study PRJNA504923) | tailings metagenome | isolation source: Replicate 1 from Balatoc abandoned mine | place: Philippines
GGCGATGTCGGCGAGCGTTTCATCCTTGACGATGCGGCCGCGTGGCAGGTTCTTCGACCGCGCCTCGCGCTCGCGCCACGCGGCCAGCGCCTTAAGCCGCCCCAGCACTTCGGGCTTTTTCGACGGCTGCTTGATGCGCAGCCATGCCTGATCGGGGTCAAGATCATAGTTGGCGGGATCGGCGAGCTTCTCCATCTCCTCGTCCAGCCAATGCCCGCGTCCGGTTTTGATCAGCTTCTGCAGCATCTTCGGGAAAATCTGCGCCAGATAGGTCACATCGGCGATGGCATAGTCGATCTGGCGCTTGTCGAGCGGGCGGCGGCTCCAGTCGGTAAAGCGTGCGCCCTTGTCGAGCTGTACCCCGGCCCAGGCTTCGACCAGATTGCTATAGCCAACCTGTTCGGCCTGCCCCAGCGCCATCGCACCAATCTGCGTGTCAAATATGGGGTGCGGCGTCTTGCCGGTGATGTTGAAGATAATCTCGACGTCCTGCCCCCCGGCATGGAACACTTTGAGCATATCTTCCTTGCCGGTGATCAGGTTCATCAGCGGGGACAGGTCGATGCCGTCCGCCAGCGGGTCGATCGCCGCAGCGTGGTTCGCGTCGGCGATCTGGATCAGGCACAGCTCGGGCCAGAAAGTGTTCTCGCGCATGAATTCGGTATCGACCGCGATAAAGTCGGCGTCGGCAATCAGTGCGCAAAAAGCCCGAAGAGACTCGGTGGTGGTAATCAGCGGGTGGATTTCCATGAAATGCCTATAATCAGGATTCGCGCCCGCGCGAGGGGGAAAATGGCCCGCCAAGGCTTGACAAATCAGGCGCGCACGGCGCTTAGCGCCGCGCATGCATAGCTATCGTACTCACAATTGCGGCGCGCTGCGCGCTGCCGATGTCGGCGCATCCGTGCGGTTGTCCGGCTGGATCCATCGCAAGCGCGACCATGGCGGGCTGCTGTTCGTCGACCTGCGCGATCATTATGGCCTGACCCAGCTGGTGGTGAACAGCGGTTCGGCGGCTTTTGACGCGCTGGACGGCGCGCGCGTGGAAAGCGTGGTGACGGTCGATGGCGAGGTGATCGCGCGCTCCGCAGCGACCGTGAACCCGGCCCTCCCCACCGGTGAGATCGAAGTGCGCGCAAGCAGCGTTACCATCCAGTCGGCGGCGGCTGAGCTGCCGCTGCCCGTGGCGGGCGAACAGGAGTATCCGGAAGAAATCCGCTTGCGTTACCGCTTCCTCGATCTGCGCCGCGACACGCTGCACGCCAATATCGTCAAGCGCACACAGATTATCCGCGAAACGAGGGCGCGGATGGAAGATATCGGCTTTACCGAATATTCGACGCCGATCCTGACGGCGTCTTCGCCCGAAGGTGCGCGCGATTTCCTGGTTCCCAGCCGTATCCATCAAGGCAAATTCTTCGCGCTGCCGCAGGCGCCGCAGCAGTATAAGCAATTGCTGATGGTGGCGGGCTTCGACCGCTATTTCCAGATCGCTCCTTGTTTCCGCGACGAAGACCCACGCGCCGACCGGCTGCCGGGCGAGTTTTACCAGCTCGATCTGGAAATGAGTTTCGTCACGCAGGAAGAAGTGTGGGAAACGATGGAGCCGGTGATGGCCGGCATTTTCGAAAGCTTCGCGGAAGGCCGCAAGGTCACTCCGGCGGGCAGCTTTCCGCGCATTCCCTATGCGCAGGCAATGCTCGATTACGGCACCGACAAGCCCGACCTGCGCAACCCGCTGATTATCAAGGATGTGTCCGAACATTTCCGCACCTCGGGCTTTGGCCTGTTTGAGCGTATCGTCGGTGACGGCGGTGTTGTTCGTGCCATTCCAGCGCCAGGAACCGCCGAAAAGAGCCGCAAATTCTTCGACGAAATGAACGAATGGGCGCGCAGCGAAGGCCATGCGGGTCTTGGTTATGTGACGCGCAAAGGCGGCGAATTTGGCGGTCCGATCGCCAAGAACCATGGCGAAGAAGGAATGTTGGCGCTCTATGCTGCGCTTGGCCTTGGCCCCGATGACGGCTGTTTCTTTGCAGCAGGCAATGCCGATCAGGCCGCCAAGCTCGCCGGTGCCGCGCGCACGCGTGTCGCCGAACAGCTGGGTCTGATCGAACAGGACGCCTTCCGTTTCTGCTGGATCATCGACTTCCCCTTCTACGAGTGGGACGAGGATGAAAAGAAGCTCGATTTCGCGCACAACCCCTTCAGCATGCCGCAAGGTGGGCTAGAGGCGCTGACGACGCAGGATCCCCTGACCATCAAGGCATTTCAGTACGACATGGTCTGCAACGGCTATGAGCTTGCCTCGGGCTCAATCCGCAACCATCACCCCGAATTGATGGTCAAGGCGTTTGAACTCACCGGTTTGACCCAAGCCGATGTCGAGGAACGTTTCGGCGGTATGTACCGCGCCTTCCAATATGGCGCGCCGCCGCACGGCGGGATGGCAGCGGGAGTCGACCGCATGGTGATGCTGCTGTGCGGTGTGCAAAACCTGCGCGAGATCACCCTGTTCCCGATGAACCAGCGTGCCGAAGACCTGCTGATGGGGGCGCCGTCGCCCGCGATGGCCAAGCAGCTGAAGGAACTTGGCATTCAGCTCGCTGTACCGCCGAAATAGCGATTGCGATTCATGTGATACTGTGATACACAGTTTCACATGAAGAATGTCACCATTGCCCTTGATGACGAAACGCACCGCCGCGCGCGCATCCGCGCGGCGGAATTGGGCACGTCACTGTCGGCGCTGGTGAAGGATTATCTGACGGCGCTGGCTGGCAATGATGCAGCAGCGCCACCCTTTGCCGGAGTGCGGGAAATGCCCTTGTCCTACAATCCCGAACCGGCGCTGTCGGGAACGTCCGCCAAACCCAAAATTCTGCGGCAGCCGGGCGGCCTGCGGGGCAAAATCGGCATGGCCGATGATTTCGAGGTGTGGCCCGACGATATCCTCGCTTCATTCGAAGCGTGGGATTATGGTGATGCTTCTCCCCGCAAATCGTGAAGCTGCTCCTCGATACCCACGTCATCCTGTGGTGGATGGAGGATAATGTGTCGCTGGGCCCGCGTGCCCGCGACATCATCACCTCAGCAGACCAGGTTTTGGTGAGCATGGCGTCATTGTGGGAAGTCGCGATCAAGCACCGCCTGGGCAAGCTCCGCGCGTCAGCTGCCGACGTCTTCGACCGTATTGCCATCGAACAAATGGAGTTATTGCCCGTTTTGCCGCCGCATCTGATGCGCGTTGAAGCCATGAGCGATGCGGCGCACGGTGATCCGTTCGACCATCTTATCATTGCCCAAGCGCAGACCGAGGGCGCAGTAATCATCACTAGCGACCGCATCTTTGCGCGCTATGACGTGCCCTGCGTTGCTGCGGGGCGCTGAAGTGAACGATCCTATCGTGCATCGATTGGCGTTGCCTCACGGCGACCTCTGCTGGTTCGAATGGGGCGAAGCGTCGCAAAGCCGGCCCACCATACTGCTAATCCATGCCACCGGATTTCATGCGCGTTGCTGGGATCAGGTCGTTGCCGCATTGCCGGAGGGCACGCATGCTGTTGCCCCCGATTTGCGCGGCCATGGCCGAAGCTACCGTCCGGCGTCGCTGGCCGATTGGTCGGCGATCGCGGACGATCTGCTCCCGCTCATCGATAGCCTGTCTGGCCCGCTCATCGGCGCCGGACACAGCATGGGCGGGGTGTGCATCGTTCGCGCAGCGGCCGAAAGGCCAGATCGATTCCAGAGCCTGCTTTTGGTCGACCCGGTGATCTTTGCGCCTGACTATTATGACAACGTCCAGGCGGATCATTCGGACCCCGATGATCATTTCGTCGCCAGGCGCCGCAACCATTGGGCCAGCGCCGAAGAGATGATCGAGCGCTTTGCGGGCCGCCATCCCTACGGCGGCTGGGACCCGTCGGTGCTGGCCGACTATTGCACCTATGGGCTTTTGCCGCGCGCAGATGGCGATGGTTTTGAACTGGCCTGCCCGCCGCGGCTGGAGGCATCGGCCTATCTGGGCAACGCGGCCTTCGATCCGCATGCCGCCGCCGCCACCATAAAGTGCCCCGTCACCGTCGTTCGCGCGCGGAACGGAACCCGCGAAGGCCAGCTGGATTTCTCGATCAGCCCGACTTGGCCGGGCACGGCGAGCGCTTTCCCGAACGGCACCGACCTGCATTGGACCGACCAGTCGCACTTCATCCCGATGGAGGCGCCGGGGCGGATTGCGTCCCTGTTTGGCACGGAATCGTCCCCTGCTTAATCATTAACGCGCCTTGTTCGGCGCAGCGCGCGGCCTAATTTCGCACAATGGCCACCAATCTTGCCGATTTTGAAGCCGGCACCAAGCATAAGGGCGATTATGACGCCGACCTTGCGGCGTTGCAGACGCGGCTGGAACGCGTGCAGGCGGCGCACATCGCGCATAACCAACGCAGCGTCATCCTGTTCGAAGGCTGGGATGCTGCGGGCAAGGGCGGGATCATCAAAAAGCTGACCGCCGAGCTTGATGCGCGTTACTTCGACGTTTGGCCCATCAGCGCACCCAGCGATGAAGAAAAGGCGCGGCATTTCCTGTGGCGCTTTTGGACGCGTTTGCCCGGCACGCGCGAAATCGGCGTGTTCGACCGCAGCTGGTACGGCCGCGTGCTGGTCGAGCGGGTCGAGGGCTATGCCAGCGAGGCCGAATGGCGGCGCGGCTATGACGAAATCAACGAATTTGAAGCGCAGCTGGTGGGCAGCGGCACACACCTCGTCAAATTGTTCGTCCATGTGACCCAGGAAGAACAAGACAAGCGCCTTGCTGACCGGCTCGACAATCCGTGGAAGCGCTGGAAAACCGGGCCCGACGATTATCGCAATCGCGCCAAACGCACCGAATATCTGGCGGCGCTGGCCGACATGTTCCAGTTTACCGACACGCGCTGGGCGCCATGGAAAGTGATTGACGGCAACAGCAAAAAGGCGGCGCGCATCGCCGCGCTGACCCACATCGCCGACACGCTGGAAGCCAAAGTGCCGATGACCGAGCCGCCGCTCGACCCGGAGTTCGCCAAATTGGCCAATGCGGCGCTGGGGCGAAGCTGATACGGTGCGGCGATGAAAATGCGCCGCAAAGCCGACCTGCCGACCAAGGACTGCGCGACCTGCGGCCGTCCGTTCGCCTGGCGCAAAAAATGGGCCAAGGTGTGGGACGAGGTGCGTTACTGTTCCGACCGCTGCCGGGGAAAGCGCGGGTAGGCTGAGCACCGAAGCCCTGAGCCTGTCGAAGGGCGCGTCTAAGGCATCAGCATTGCTGCATGACTGCGCCTCGGGCTTCGACAGGCTCAGCCCTACGGTTCTTTCGTTCACCCAATTGTCCACACTGGCAAACCCCGCCTCCCTTCGCTACAGCCACACTATGCCGCGCACCAAAAGATCGGATGATTGGGGATGGCCCCGCTGGCGCGGCTATGGCTCGGGCAGCGCGGCGCAGGCGGTAAAGCTGTGCGACCGTTATGGCTGCGATCAGCCCGCAAACCACCCTGCGCCCAAATCGCCCAACAGCCCCGAACGCTGGTATTTTTGCGAAACCCATGCCGCCGAATATAACCGCAGCTGGGACTATTTCGCGGGCCTCTCCGCCGAAGACGCCGCCGCGCGCGCCGCCGAGGAAGCCGCTGGCGCGCGCAGCTATGCCCGTGCGCAGCATTATGCCTGGAGTGGCCCCGGCGACGGCAGCCGCAGCGCCGACGAAATGCGCGCGCTTGAGGTGTTCGACCTGGAACCCGACGCCGATTTCGAAACAGTCAAAAAAGCCTGGCGTGCGCTGGCCAAGGAAACCCACCCCGATGTGAAACCGGGCGATGCCGACGCGGCGAAACGCTTTCAGGCGGGGCAGGCGGCGTTCGAAGTGCTGCGGCAGGCGGAGGAACGGAAGAGTTGGAAGCCGGGGTAATCCCTATTTATGTCGCCCCGCACTTGATGCGGGGCTCGGCTTTTTCCAACTGCCGTTTGTAAACTAGCCAAGCCCCGCATCAAGTGCGGGGCGACGAACTATTGATAAATACACCCATCCAGCCCATCGCGCCGCACCTGTCGAACTCGCCCCTGAATCATGTTGCCGTATCGCCGTGTCCAGCCCCCGGGGCTCACCGCTTCGCGCTTTTTGGGCTGGGGCAATATGGCGGCGATGCGCGCGGCTTCGGCGGGGGACAGGTTGGCGGCGCTCTTGTTGAAGTAACGCTGCGCCCCTGCCTCGACGCCATAGGTGCCGATACCGGTTTCGGCGACGTTCAGGTAAACCTCCATAATCCGGCGCTTGCCCCAGATATTCTCGATCAGGAAAGTGAACCAGATTTCGGGCGGCTTGCGCAGGTAACGCGTCCAGCCGCTGCCCTGCCACAGAAAGGCATTTTTCGCGGTCTGCTGGCTGATGGTGGAACCGCCGCGCAGCCGCTTGCCGCGCTTGTTGCGCTCGATGGCTTGCTCGATGGCTTCGCGGTCGAAGCCGTCGTGGCTGCAGAATTTCCCGTCCTCGGCCGCGATCACCGCGCGCACCATGTTGCGGTCGATTTTGTTCAGGCTGGTCCAATCCTTGGTGATGCCATTGGGGTCGGCCAGCATGGTAAAGGTCACCGGCGGCGGCACGACCGCGTACAGTAGCACCCAAGCGATCGACAGCACGATGAACCAGAAAGCCCAGCGAAAGGGGGCGAGCCACCAGCGGCGGCGTTTGGCTGCGCTGCGCGTCGGCGCAGGCGCGGGTTCCGGCTCAAATTCGGCAAGGCTGGCCATAGAGGCAGGATTAGCGGGTGATGCGGGGAGGGCAAGGGGGTGTGCTGTTCCCCGGCGAAAGCCGGGGTTCAGAAGGTGCTTAGGCTGTGGGAATTTGGCGAGCGCTGGGCCCCAGCTTTCGCCAGGGAACGGCTTGGCCTACCCCGCCAACGTATCCGCAATAATTCGCCATACACGCGGGTTGATGCCCAGACCGAAATGGCCGCCGCCGACCTTCACCATGCGCGTTTGCGGGTTGTAGATGTCCTGACTGCTGCCCGGGCTGACCACGCCGTCGCGGTCGGTGTAGATGGCGGTGATGGGGCAGGTGAGGCCGATCAGGTTGCGCTCGTGCACCTGGCGCTCAAAATGGTCGAGGTCGAGCGATTGGTCCTGCGCATAGCGGCGACCCAGGCTCGTATATTTCGGACCGCCGATCACCGGCGTGCCCATGGTGATAATCTCGCGCGCCTTGTCGGGCACCAGCCGCGCCGCTTCGCGCGCGACCACGCCGCCCAGGCTCCAGCCGATCAGCGTGACCGGCGCGTCATAGCGCGCGACCAGCTGGTCGGCGATGGCGCGGGCATATTGGTCGACGCGGCCGCGGTTGCGGCCCAAGTCCCAATGCTGAACGCTATAGCCGATAAAAGAGAGAAAGCGGCTGAGCGGCTCCATCGACACTTCGCTCGCGCCATAGCCGGGGAGCAGGAGCACGGGCCGCCCGTCGCCGCGCGGCGCAAAGGCCAGTGACGGCAGATGCACAGCAAAGCCCGCCATGTCGAGCGGCAGCAGCAGTTCGGCAAGTGTTGCCAACCGGTCGGGCGGGGTCAGTCCCTTGGGCAGATCGACCGTGCGCTGAGCGGCTTTGGCGCTCACGCGGTCAGCAGCCGCCGCTCGCCAGCGATACTCAGCATCGCCTTTTGCAGCTTTTCAAAGGCGCGCACCTCAATCTGGCGGACGCGTTCGCGGCTGACGCCATATTCCTGGCTCAAATCCTCCAGCGTCTTGGGATCGTCGGTCAGGCGGCGTTCGGTCAAAATGTGGCGCTCGCGCTCATTCAGGCTTTCCAGCGCCTCGTTGAGCAGGTCATGGCGCAGGTTGCGTTCCTGTGCCTCGGCAACGCGCTCGTCCTGCAGCGGGCCTTCATCGTCGAGCAAATCCTGCCACTGGCTGTCACCATCTTCACCCATGGGGACGTTGAGCGAGGTGTCGCCACCCATCGCCATGCGGCGGTTCATGCTGACCACATCATCTTCGCTCACGCCCAGATCGGTGGCAATTTTGGCCACATGTTCCGGGCTGAGATCGCCGTCCTCGAATGCTTCGAGGTTATTCTTCATCCGGCGCAGGTTGAAGAACAGCTTCTTCTGCGCCGCGGTGGTGCCCATCTTCACGAGGCTCCACGAGCGCAGGATGAATTCCTGGATCGAGGCGCGGATCCACCACATCGCATAGGTGGCGAGGCGGAAGCCGCGATCGGGGTCGAATTTCTTCACGCCCTGCATCAGGCCGATATTGCCCTCCGAAATCAGCTCGCTGACGGGCAGGCCATAGCCGCGAAAGCCCATCGCGATTTTCGCAACCAGCCGCAAATGGCTGGTAACAAGCTGCGCTGCAGCTTCCGGGTCCTGATGCTCCTGATAACGCTTCGCGAGCATATACTCCTGCTCGGCGGTGAGCAGCGGGAATTTGCGAATTTCCGCCAGGTAGCGGTTCAGGCTGGCTTCGCCCGACAGCGCGGGCATGGTTGCCGGAAGATTGCCATTGTTCGCCATATTCAAAACTTCCCTGAAGAGCCTGCATTTTGCGCCGCGTGAAGCCGGGCGTCGAGATAGATTTTCAATTGCAACCTAAACGCGCAATTCGGCCAAAAGTTCCTGCATATCGGCAGGAAGTTCGCTGTTAAGCGCGACCGCGTTACCGGTCACCGGATGAATAAAGCCCAAATGCGCGGCATGCAATGCCTGCCGGTGAAACCCCAACCGCTGTGCCGTAGCGCCCACCGTCTTGCGCATCCGGCCATAGACCGGATCGCCGACGAGCGGATGGCCGATATGCGTCAAATGCACGCGAACCTGATGTGTGCGGCCTGTTTCGAGGCGGCATTCAACCAAAGTTCCGTCGCGCAGCGCGTCCAGCGTGCGGTAGTGGGTTACGGCGTGCTTGCCCTGTCCGGGGGCAACGACCTCCATCTTCAGCCGGTTTTTGGTCGAGCGCGCGAGCGGCGCATCGATGCTACCAACCGGCGGCAAAATTCGACCAGCGACAACGGCAATGTAGCGGCGGCTGATGCTGTGGTCGGCGAATTGCTTGGCCAACCCCTTGTGCGCGCGGTCGTGCTTGGCGGCGACGATCAGCCCGCTGGTGTCCTTGTCGATGCGGTGGACGATGCCCGGCCGCGCCACACCGCCAATGCCCGACAACTGGCCATTGCAATGGTGCAGCAGCGCGTTGACGAGCGTCCCATCGGCATTGCCCGCCGCCGGATGCACGACCATCCCGGCGGGCTTGTCGACAACGATCAGATGCTCGTCCTCAAAGGCGATCACGAGGTTCATATCCTGCGCGATATTGTGCGCGGGCAGGGCGGCGGGGACGCGCAAGGTCAGCGTGTCGGCGCGGCCCGGCTTGGCCGCCGGGTCCCACAAGATGGTGCCGCCGCTGGTGGTGACGCGCCCGCCCTTGATCAAGGTCTTCACACGTTCGCGCGACATTTGGGGCAGCGCTGCAGCAAGCGCGCGGTCAAGCCGCTCGTCGGCCGCCGCTGTGTCAATCGCCACGGTGATGATGTCGTCGTCCCCCATGGCCATTACGTGGGACGGGCGGCGCGGCTTTCAAGGGCGGTTCGCGCTTGCCCCGCCGAATCCGCTGGCCTAGGGCAGGCGCGGGGCAAACAGGGACCATCCATGACTATCGACCGCGTTGACTTTGCGAGCATCTTGGCCTCGCGCCTGTGCCACGATCTTTTGAGCCCGGTGGGCGCCTTTGCCAACGGCCTGGAATTGCTGGCCGACGAAAAAGACCCTGAGATGCGCGCGCGCTGTATCGAACTGCTCGAACAGAGTGCAAAAACATCCACTAACAAGTTGAAATTCTTTCGTCTGGCCTTTGGCTCGGCAGGCGGCTTTGGCGATGAAGTTCCGCCCGACGAGGCGAAATCGGCCATCGAAGGCATCATCGGCGAAACGCGCCCCATCACCATGAACTGGATGATTGACAACGCGCCGTTGCCCAAACCGGCGGTAAAGATCATCCTCAACCTTGCTTTGTTGCTGGTCGATGCACTGGTGCGGGGCGGGCGGCTCGACATCGGCTGCGAGCGGCGCGATGGCACCATCGAAATTGCCCTGCATGTTGAGGCGGAGCGGTTGTTCCTCGACAGCGATGTCGAGCGGATCCTGGCGCAAGGCGCTGGCGATGATGACATGACGTCGCGCACCGCGCCCGCCGTTCTGGTGCAGGCAGTAGCCGCTGCCAACCAAGGCCGCGTCATGCTGGCGCGCGAAACCCCGACCTCGTTGCTGGTGGGCGCGGTGATTTCCGGCTGACCAAAAGCCGCAGGGTAAACACGTCCTTAACCAATCCGCGCCAAAACCCGGCTGTTAACGGGTCGCGGACAGGTGTGATGGACGAACTGCTCTCGGATTTCTTGGGTGAAACGGGTGAAATGCTCGCCGAAATTGCCGGCGCAATCGTGGCATGGGAAGCCAACCCTGCCGATCAAGAGCGGCTCGACGCGATTTTTCGCTTTGTCCACACGGTCAAGGGCAGCTCTGGCTTCCTTACCCTGCCGCGCGTTACGGCGCTGGCCCACGCGGCCGAGGATGCACTCGACATGGTCCGGCGGGGTCAGCGGGCGGCGGACCGGCCGCTTGTGTCTGCGGTGCTGGCGATTATCGACCGGCTCACCGATCTGACCGAAGCCATTGGCGCGGAAGGCAAGGAACCGGCGGGCCAGGACGACGATGTTATCGGTACGCTGCGCGCGGTCACCCGCAGCACCGCCGCCGTGTCTGCCCCCCAGCCTGCCCTCAATGATGCTGCGCTGGACGAGGACACGCTCAACCAGACGCTCGCCAGCTGGCGCTCGATCCGGGTGCCTTTGCCCTTGCTCGACAGCGTGATGACGGGTGTCACCGACATGGTGCTCGCCCGCAACGAATTCGCCCGGTTGCTGCGCGACAAGGTGCGCGACCAAAGCGTTGCAGCGGCGTTCGACCGCCTGTCCGAATCGGTTGCAACGATGCGCCAGTCGGTCAGCCAGATGCGCATGCAGCGCGTCGACCGCCTGTTCGCGCCGCTGCCCCGCATCGTGCGCGATATTGCCGGTGAACTGGGCAAAGAAGCCCAGCTGGTTACCGTCGGCGGTGAGGTTGAGCTCGACCGCGAGATGATCGAGAATATCCGCGATCCGCTGACCCACATCATCCGCAACGCTATCGACCATGGGCTCGAAGAGCCTGCGGCACGCGTGGCAGCGGGCAAGCCCAAGAGCGGCACCATCCTCATCAGTGCGCGCCAGTCGGGCAATCGCATCGACATCGCGGTGAGCGATGACGGGCGCGGCGTTGATCTCGAGCGCGTGGTGGCCAAGGCCGTTGCCGCGGGTGTACTGGGCGCGGCTGAAGCCGCGCGAATGTCGGCTAAGGATCAACTCGCCCTGATCTTCACCCCTGGCCTGTCCACCGCCGCGAGCATCAGTTCGCTGTCGGGGCGCGGGGTTGGCATGGACGTGGTCAAGGCCA
>VFQM010002987.1_pt1 | contig 11504 bp, 12 predicted proteins | sample 3512391 | NCBI WGS metagenome assembly VFQM01 (sample SAMN10412369, study PRJNA504923) | tailings metagenome | isolation source: Replicate 1 from Balatoc abandoned mine | place: Philippines
ATCGGATCGATGCGCTGGTCGTTCGACTTGACGGCGATCTTGGCGCGCATGCCGGCATCGCGGGCGGCAGCCTTGATCTCCATGAGGCCATCGTCGATCTCCGGCACTTCCAGTTCGAACAGCTTGATGATGAATTCCGGCGCCGTGCGCGACAGGATCAGCTGCGGGCCGCGCGCCTGGCGGTCGATCTTCAGCAGGTAGGCCTTGACGCGGTCACCGATGCGCAGGTTTTCCTTCGGAATCATCTGGTCGCGCGGCAGCAGTGCCTCGACCTTGCCCGATTCGATGATGGCGTTGCCGCGCTCCATGCGCTTGATGGTGCCCGAGACGATGTGCTCACCGCGCTCCAGGAAGTCGCTCAGGATCTGCTCGCGCTCTGCGTCGCGGATCTTCTGCAGGATCACCTGCTTTGCGGCCTGTGCGCCGATGCGGCCGAAATCGATCGGCTCCAGCGGTTCTTCGATGAAATCTCCGACCTGGAACTCCGGGTCCTCGACCAGTGCCGCAGAAATCGGCACCTGCAGGTGCTCGTTCTCGAAATCGTCGTCGGCAACAACCTCCCAGCGGCGGAAGCTCTCGAAATCACCGGTTTCACGGTCGATGGCGACACGCACGTCGGCTTCGTCGTGGATGCGCTTCTTGGTCGCCGAGGCCAATGCCAGTTCAAGGGCGCCAAAAACGATGTCCTTGGCGACGTTCTTCTCACGCGCCAGCGCGTCGACCAGCAGCAGAATTTCGCGGCTCATTCTTTATTAACCTCCTGTTGCCAAGCTCAGTCGAACTTGGGGACCAGACGGGCACGTTCGATGTTGCCCAGATCCAGTTCTGCCTCGCCCGTTTCGAGGACGAGACGTACCTTGCCATCCTGCAGACCCTGCAGGACACCATTGAAATTGCGACGACCGTTGAAGGGAATCCGCAGCTTGAGATGAATCTCGGAACCGGCAAAACGTTCAAAGTCCGCGGGTTTCTTGAGCGGACGATCAAGCCCCGGCGACGACACTTCGAGGCGGTCGTAATCGATGTTCTCGACGGTCAGAACGCGCGACAGCTGGTTGCTGACCGCGACGCAATCGTCGATATCGACACCACGCTCCTTGTCGGGCTTGTCGATGAAGATCCGCAGCACACGGGCGCGCGGGCTCATCTCGAGGTCGACCAGTTCATAGCCGAGCCCGGTAACGGTTTTTTCGATCAGTTCTTGCAGGTTCATGCGCTACAAATAAAAAATGGGCGAAACGCCCATCCAGAAAAAGCCCTGCCTCAACGGCCGGCGGAAGAAACCTGTAGATTATAACGAAAAATGCCCCCGCATGGCAATGCGAGCGCCATCCGGAGGCAATTTCACCCGATCGATCGCTGCCCCCGCGACACCCCGGGTAGCTGACCTACTCAGGCTTCGGCCGCCGCCCGCGCGAACGGCGCCCGCCACCAGGCCGGGGAGCCCCCGTTCCAGGCGCACCATCCGGACCATGTCGCGGCCCCCGCGACGGGCGGTTGCCGGCTTCCGGCGAGCGCTTTTCCGCACCTCCGGCAGCACGATTGCCATCTGCGCCCTCGCCCGCATGTCTCCCCTTGTTACCGCCACGGCCACCAGGACGCGGCTTTCTCGGTTCCTGGATGCGGTTGCCGTCGACCTCGCCACCGGCACTTCGCTGCGGACGGGGGCCACCACGCGGGTGCCGATTGCCGCCTTCGCCGCCGGACGGACGACCCGGCGCCCCCTGGGCACGAGGGCCACGCGCACGCGCGCCACCTTCGTCCCCGACGCCGAAGCTGCGCATCAGCGCCTCGACCTCGGCCGGCTCCAGTTCCTTGGTCTTGCCGCGTTTCAGGTACGGCGGCAGCAGGAAGGGACCGTAGCGAACACGGATCAGGCGGCTGACGGTCGCGCCGACAGCCTCGAACATCCGCCGCACTTCGCGATTCCGCCCTTCCGAGAGGGTTACGCGATACCAGTGATTGGCCCCCTGGCCACCACCATCCTCGATCGTCTCGAAATTCGCCGGACCGTCCTCAAGTTCGATGCCTTCGCGCAATTGCTCGAGTTTTTCCTCCGTCAGATCGCCCAGCACGCGTGCCGCATACTCGCGGACAAGCTGGTAGCGGGGATGCATCAGGCGGTTGGCGAGTTCGCCGGAGCTCGTAAACAGCAGCAGGCCGCTGGTGTTGAAGTCGAGCCGGCCAACAGCCACCCAGCGACCGCCATTGATCCGCGGCAGCGCATCGAACACCGACGCACGCTTCTCCGGGTCGTCGCGCGAGACGATCTCGCCCTCAGGCTTGTGATACATGATCACCCGCGGCAGACGGCTGGAGAATTTTGCATGAACCAGTTTGCCGTTGACCTTGACCCGGTCACCCGGCCCGACCAGCTGGCCGACATGCGCAGGCAGACCGTTGACGCTGACGCGGCCGGCAACGATCAGTTCCTCCATTTCCCGGCGCGAACCGATGCCAGCCTGGGCCAGCACCTTGTGCAGCCGCTCCGGCTCGCCCTGCTGTTCAGCGCTGGTGCGGCCACGACGCCCACCGGGTGCGGCAACGGGACGCGCCTCTGGGTCAGGCCTTTCCTTCGGCGCACGATTGCCGTTGACGGCCCTGTCCAGCGCCTCGTCATCACCGTAGCGCTCAAACGCTGCCGGTGTGGAAGACTTCGTTTTCGCCCCCTGCGGCGGTCGGAAGGGAGTACGGCGGGGTTTGTTAGCCATCGGCCAATTCCAGTGCTTGGTTGATCTGCTCCAGCGGCGGCAGCTCGGTCAGGCTGCGCAGACCGAGGTCGTCGAGGAACTTCTTGGTTGTTGCATAAAGTGCCGGACGCCCCGGCGTATCGCGATGACCGACCGCGTCCACCCAGCCGCGCTCTTCCAGCGCCTTGATGATCTGCGAGGCAACCGTGACCCCACGGATGTCCTCGATGTCGCCGCGCGTCACCGGTTGCCGGTAGGCGATGATCGCCAGCGTTTCCAGCACCGCCCGCGAATACTTCGGCGGCTTGTCCGGGTTCAGTCGGCCGAGATACGGCAGGTACTCGGCTCGTGTCCGGAAACGCCAGCCGCTCGCCAGCTGCACCAGCTCGACCGGGCGTGTCGACCACTCTTCGCGCAACTCGTCGAGCAGCTTCCTGATGATTTCCGGGCCAATTTCCTCGACGAACATCCGGCGCAGCTCGCCAACGGTCAGCGCCTGCTGGGCAGCCAGCAGCGCAGCTTCGAGGACGCGCTTGATGTCAGCCGGATTATCCGGCGTCGCGCTCGGCGGTATCGCCGGCGGCAGTTTCGCTTCCGGAATCTCCGGTAGCGTCAGCTGCTCTTCCTTCGGGCGCGGTGGTGACTTCGGTGACTCTTCCATCGGCCAACCTCACGTAAATCGGTTCAAAGGCTTCGGTCTGGGTGATTTCGACCAGGTGCTCCCGTGCCAGCTCGAGCATCGCCAGAAAATGCACGACGACGCCGGCAACCCCCATCGCCGCGTCGAACATGCGGATGAACTCGACGAAACCGTCGGCACCGCGCAGCTCGCGCAGGATGATTCCCATGTGCTCGCGCACCGACAGTTCCTCGCGCTGCACGCGATGGTGCTTATGCAGCTTGGCCTGACGCAGGATCGTGCTCCAGGCCTCCTGGAGATCGGCGACGCTGACATCTGGGAAACGCTGGACCATCGATTTTTCGACCCAGACCTCGACCCAGTCGAAATCGCGCTCGGCCTGCGGCAAGGCGTCGAGCTTGGCCGAGGCCAGCTTCCTCTGTTCGTATTCGATCAGGCGGCGCACCAGCTCGGCCCGCGGATCCTCGACTTCCTGCCCCTCGGCGGCCTTCGGTCTCGGCAGCAGCATGCGCGACTTGATCTCGATCAGCATCGCCGCCATCACCAGATAGTCGGCGGCCAGTTCGAGGTTGTGCGCGCGCATCGCCTCGACGTAATCCAGATACTGCCGCGTCAGCGGCGCCATCGGGATGTCGAGGACATTGATGTTCGCCTTGCGGATCAGGTAGAGCAGCAGGTCGAGCGGGCCTTCGAAGGCATCGAGCATCACCGCCAGTGCGTCGGGCGGAATATACAGGTCGAGCGGCATTTGCTCCAGCGGCTCGCCATAGATGCGTGCCAGTGGCGGTGGCACCACCACCGTCTCCGGCACAGGCGGAGGAGCTTCCATTCCGTCGAGCAGGCCGCTTTCGTTCATTTCGCCTCAGTCGATCTCAGCCGTAGTTGAGGCCCATCGAGGCGCGCACGTCGTGCATCGTCTCGCTGGCCAGCTTCCTGGCTTTCTCGTTGCCGGCAGCGACGATCTCGCGCACCAGCGCCGGCTGGTCGAGATAGCGCTGCGCACGCTCGCGCATTGGCGCCTGTTCCTTGAGGATGCCGTCGATCACCGGTTGCTTGCATTCCAGGCAGCCGATGCCGGCCGAGGTGCAGCCCTGCTTCACCCAGGATTTCACGCAGTCGTCGGAATAGACCTCGTGCAGCTGCCACACCGGGCAGCGCGCCGGATCGCCGGCATCGGTGCGGCGCACGCGCGCCGGGTCGGTCGGCATGCGCTTGACCTTCTGCGTCACGGAGGTTTCGTCCTCGCGCAGCGTGATCGTGTTGTTGTACGACTTCGACATCTTCTGGCCATCGAGGCCCGGCATCTTCGAGGCTTCCGTGAGCAGATAACCCGGCTCGACGAGGATCATCTTGCCGGTGCCTTCGAGGTAGCCGTTGAGGCGCTCACGGTCCTCGTGCGCGAGGTTCTCGACCTCGTCGAGCAGCGCATGCGCCTTGGCGATCGCCGTCGCATCGCCGTCCTGCTGGAAGCGGGTGCGGAAATGCTCGTAGGAGCGGGCGCGCTTGCTGCCGAGGCTCTTCACCGCCGCCTTCGCCTTTTCCTCGAAGCCCGGTTCGCGGCCGTACATGTGGTTGAAGCGGCGCGCCAGCTCGCGGGTGAACTCGACGTGCGGGATCTGGTCCTCGCCGACCGGCACCTTGTCGGCGCGGTAGATCAGGATGTCGGCACTCATCAGCAACGGATAGCCGAGGAAACCGTAGGTCGTCAGATCCTTGTTCTCCAGCTTCTCCTGCTGGTCCTTGTAGGTCGGCACGCGTTCGAGCCAGCCGAGCGGCGTCATCATCGACATCAGCAGATGCAGCTCGGCATGCTCCGGCACCTGCGACTGGATGAACAGCGTCGCCTTTTCCGGATCGACGCCGGCGGCCAGCCAGTCGATGACCATGTCCCAGGTGGCCTGCTCGATGCCGCGTGGATCGTCGTAATGGGTGGTCAGCGCATGCCAGTCGGCAACGAAGAACAGACAGGGGTAATCGTGCTGGAGCCTGACCCAGTTCTTGAGGACGCCGTGATAATGGCCGAGATGCAGGCTGCCCGTGGGGCGCATGCCGGAAAGGACGCGTTCCTGATACATGTTGGCTTAGGTCGGTAACTGGAAGATCGTTGCGATGAGAATCGTGGCAATGGCCATGAAGGGCCGCAGCACGGTGCCAAGGATACCGGTAAACAGCAGAACGAGCAGGATCGGGAAACCGAAGCGCTCGAGTTGCGCGAACTTGATGGCTGCCCGCATCGGCAGCAGGCTGACGGCGATGCGTCCGCCATCGAGCGGCGGCAGCGGGAACAGGTTGAGCACCATCAGGCTGACGTTGATCAGGATGCCGATCTCGGCCATGCGCGCCATCGGCAGGCTGAAGTAGTTCAGCGGCAGGATCCACGCCAGCTTCATCACCGCCGCCCAACCCAGCGCCATCGCCAGATTCGCCCCGGGTCCGGCTGCCGCCACCCAGAGCATGTCGCGCTTGGGGTGCTTGAGGTTGCCGAAGTTCACCGGCACCGGTTTTGCCCAGCCGAAGAGGATTCCCCCCGCCCCTGCCAGCGAGGACATGAGCAGGATCGCCAGCGGCACGATGATGGTTCCGACCGGGTCGATGTGCTTGAGCGGATTGGCCGTGATCCGGCCTTCCATCCAGGCTGTCGGATCGCCGAAGTGGCGGGCCACGTAGCCGTGGGCAGCCTCGTGCAGCGTGATCGCCAGAACCACCGGCAAGGCAGCAATGGCGATCGATTGCACCAGCGCGGAAATATCCATGCCGTCAGTCGAAGGCGAACGGCGTGAGGCTGCCACGCCCTGCGCGCACGAGCGCCGGCAGGCTCCCGGACAGGTCCACCACGGTCGTCGGCTCGGTGCCGCAATGACCGCCGTCGAGAATCAGCTCGATCTGCCCGTCGAGGCGGTCCTGGATTTCCCAGCCCTCCGTCAGCGGCGCTTCATCGCCGGGAAGGCTCAGCGTCGTCGTCAGCAGCGGCTCGCCAAGGGCTTCGAGCAAGGCCAGCGCCACCCGGTGATCGGGCACGCGCAGGCCGATTGTCTTGCGTTTCGGGTGCAGCACGCGCCGTGGCAGCTCCTTGGTCCCTTCCAGGATGAAGGTATAGCTGCCCGGCGTCGTCGCCTTGAGCAAGCGGTACTGGGCATTGTCCACCCGTGCGAAATGGGCGATTTCGGAGAGATCGCGGCACATCAGCGTCAGGTGATGCCGGTCGTCCACCTCGCGAATGGCGCGGATGCGATCGACCGCCGCCTTGTCGCCGAGGTGGCAGCCAAGCGCATAACAGGAATCGGTCGGGAACGCGACGATGCCGCCTTCGCGCACGATTGCGGCGGCTCGCTCCAGATAGCGCGGCTGCGGATCGTCCGGGTGAATCTGCAGATACTGTGTCATCGCTCGCTTAAAAGGATTCCCACACCGGCGTCAGTCCGTCCGGAAGATAGCCGAGCATGCCGAGATCGACGTAGCTCTCCTTCGGCCCGTGGAAATCCGATCCACGCGAGGCCATGAAGCCGAACTCCCGGGCAAGTCGTCCGAAAACACCGACATCGTCGAGCGAATGGCTGCCGGACACGACCTCGATCGCCTGGCCACCCAGGTCCTTGAACTCCCCGAGGAAGCGCCGCATCGCGCCGTTCGACAACTTGTAGCGGGCCGGATGGGCCACCACGGCAATGCCGCCGGCGCCGTTGATCCAGGAAACGCAATCGGCAACCGAGGCCCAGCGATGGTCGACGTAGCCCGGCTTGCCCGGCACCAGATAGGACTCGAAGACGCTGCGCACATCCTTGCAGACCCTCGCTTCGACCAGATAGCGCGCAAAATGCGCCCGGGAAATCAGGTTCGGGTTCTCCGCATGGCGCATGGCACCGTCGAACGCGCCGGCAATCCCGAACTTCTCAAGCTCTGCCGACATCCGCCTGGCACGGTCGATTCGACCGGAGCGGATCGCCTCCAGTCCGTCGTTGAGCGCCTGATTCTCTGCATCGAAATTCAGGCCGACGACATGGATCTGCAGGCCTTCCCACTCGATCGACACCTCGACCCCGGAGACGAAGGAGATGCCCATCGCCTCAGCGGTTTCCCGTGCAGCGGGGAGGCCGGCGATGTCGTCGTGGTCGGTCAGTGCCAGCAACTCGACGCCGTTGGCAGCCGCCCGGCGGGCAACCTCGGCAGGCGCAAGCAGGCCGTCGGAAGCAGTCGAGTGGCAGTGGAGATCGACGTTGGGCACGGTGTGGAGCGGCTTTGAGCGGATTTTCGGAAGCCGCGAATGATAGCACAGCGCAGGCAGACGCCTGCCCGGCCGGCTGCCCGGGCAATGCCGGCGAAAGCATTGCCCGGCATCGGTGTCAGTGCATCTGCGACTGCAGGTAATTTTCGAGGCCGACCTGCTTGATCAGGCCGAGCTGGGTTTCCAGCCAGTCGACGTGTTCTTCCTCGCTTTCGAGGATGTCTTCGAGGAGCTCCCGCGTCACGTAATCGGCCGCCGACTCACAGTAGTCGATCGCCTCCTTCAGCAACGGCAACGCCTGCAGTTCCAGCTTCAGGTCGCACTCGAGCATTTCCTTGGGATTCTCGCCGATCATGAGCTTGCCCAGCGCCTGCAGGTTGGGCAGCCCTTCGAGAAAGAGCACCCGCTCGATCAACCTGTCGGCATGCTTCATCTCGTCGATCGACTCGTGGTACTCGTGCTCGTTCAGCTTCTCCAGGCCCCAGTTCTTGTACATGCGGGCGTGGAGGAAGTACTGGTTGATCGCGGTCAGCTCGTTGGTCAGCACCTTGTTCAGGTACTGGATAACTTTCTTGTCGCCTTTCATTGCGCGCTCCTTGTTCAGGGGATGGGGTGTGCTCTGAATCTAGCACATCCCTGAGCACGAAAAAGGAGATCAGTGGCGACCGGCGCAGGGACACCCGCCAGGGTTGCTGCAGGCCTGCTGCAACTGGGAACGAACGTCGGGCGCACATTTGCCGCAGCAGGTTGCGACACCGAGTTCGTTGCGCAAGGCCTTCATTGTCGTCGCACCCTGTGCGATGGTCACGGCGAGCTGCTTGCTGGTAACGGCCTGGCAGACACAGACGTACATGGCAAACTCCGGAATGAGCGTTATTTTGTTGAGAACAATTATCATCAAAACCAGACTGTAATGCAAGTCGTTCGCATTTGCAGGACATGAACGAACCGGATTTCTTGCCACCGGCAAGGCCGACCCGGTATAGTCCGACCCGCAAACGGGAGAGAACTGTACCCATCAAACCGCAGTCGCCGAAGGCGCAACGCACCCGCAACCGCTCAGGCAAAAAGGACCGTTTCGCAGCATCGAATTCTCTGGAGAGCGATGCCGGGTCGACCGATCCGGAACATCCACCGACGGGGCAAGTCACTGATTCAGTGACAAATCTCTCAGGTACCAAGGACAGAGGGGTGAGCTTGCAATGACAAAAATGCGGCTCGCCCCTTTTTCGTTTCTGGAATCCTGTTCAACACCCTCGCCCAAGGGACTGATATGACGCAAAAAACGGTACTCAACGACGTCCATCGCGCGGCCGGCGCCCGCATGGTCGATTTCGGCGGCTGGGACATGCCGGTCAACTACGGCTCGCAGATCGAGGAGCACCACGCCGTGCGCCGCGACTGCGGCATGTTCGACGTCTCGCACATGTGCGCGGTCGATGTCGTCGGCCCGGACGCCAAGGCCTTCCTGCGCCGGCTGGTCGCGAACAACATCGACAAGCTGAAGGTGCCCGGCAAGGCGCTCTACTCCGCCATGCTCAACGAGGCCGGCGGCGTCGTCGACGACCTGATCATCTACTACCTGAACGACACCACCTTCCGCGTCGTCATCAACGCCGGCACAGCGACCAAGGACCTCGCCTGGATGGCCGCCCGCCAGAAGGACTGGGGGATGAACCTCACGATCACCGAGCGCCGAAGCGAAGGAACTGGCAACGACCCGCTCGGCATGATCGCCGTGCAGGGTCCGAACGCCAAGGCGAAGGTCTGGGAAGTGCTGCCGCAGGTGAAGGCGGCGACCGAGAACCTCGGCCCCTTCTTCGGCGTCCAGGTCGGCGACTATTTCGTCGCCACCACCGGCTACACCGGCGAAGAAGGTTTCGAGATCGCCCTGCCCGCAGCCGATGCCGCTGCGCTGTGGAACAAGCTGGCTGCCGCCGGGGTCGCCGCCTGCGGCCTCGGCGCGCGCGACACGTTGCGGCTGGAGGCCGGCATGAACCTCTACGGCAACGACATGGACGAGACCGTCTCGCCGCTCGACGCGGGCCTCGCCTGGACCGTCGACCTCAAGTCCGAACGCGACTTTGTCGGCAAGGCGGCGCTCGTCGCCAACGGCCAGAAGGCCCAGTTCCTCGGCCTCGTGCTGCTGGACAAGGGCGTACTCCGTGGCCACCAGAAAGTGTTCTGCGCCCAGGGTCAGGGCGAGATCACCAGCGGCACCTTCTCGCCGACGCTGCAGCAGTCGATCGCACTGGCCCGCCTGCCGCTGGGCGTGACCATCGGCGACATCGTCGAAGTCGAAATACGCGACAAGCGCCTCAAGGCGAAAGTCGTCAAGCCGGTCTTCGCCCGCAACGGCAAGGCTGTCATCTAAGAATTCACCCTCAGGAGAGAACAAATGTCGAACGTACCCGCCAACCTGAAGTACACCGAGAGCCACGAATGGGTCCGCACCGAAGCGGACGGCACCGTCACCATCGGCATCACCGACCACGCACAGGAAGCGCTGGGTGACCTCGTCTTCGTCGAGCTGCCGGAAGTCGGCAAGATCTACGCCGCCGGCCAGGAAACCTGCGTCGTCGAGTCGGTGAAGGCCGCCGCCGACGTCTATGCGCCGATCGCCGGCGAAGTGGTTGCCGTCAACCAGGACGCCGTCGACGCCCCGGAAAGCGTGAACCAGGACGCCTACGCCGCCTGGCTGTTCAAGCTGAAGCCGGCGAATCCTGACAAACTCGCCGCCGACGTCGACGCCCTGCTCGACGCCGCGGCCTACGCCAAGATCAGCGAGTAAGACCCGTGCCGGAAGGTGAGGCCGCGGCCTCACCTTTTTTCGTTCAGCCCAGCCCTCCGCCCGGATTTCACGCCAAGCCATGACCGACAAGCTCAGCCCGCCCCTCTCCGCGCTCGAACAGCGCGACGAATTCATCCACCGCCACATCGGCCCCAACACCGACGAAACCGCCGCCATGCTGGCCGCCATCGGCGCTGCCAGCATCGATGCACTGATCGGTGAAACCGTGCCGGCTGCCATCCGCCTGCCGGCGCCGCTGCCGCTGGCCGCACCGGTGCGCGAACACGACGCGCTGGCCCGCCTGAAGGGCATTGCCGCCAAGAACACGGTGAAGAAATCGATGATCGGTATGGGCTACTACGACACGCTGACGCCCAAGGTCATCCTGCGCAACGTGCTGGAAAACCCGGGCTGGTATACCGCCTACACACCCTACCAGGCCGAGATCGCCCAAGGCCGCCTGGAAGCGCTGATGAACTTCCAGCAGATGGTGATCGACCTCACCGGCCTCGAACTCGCGAACGCCTCGCTGCTCGACGAAGCCACCGCCGCGGCGGAAGCGATGACCATGGCGCGCCGCGTCTCGAAATCGAAATCCAACATCTTCTTCGTCGATGAGGACTGCTTCCCGCAGACCATCGACGTCGTCAAGACCCGTGCCGCCTTCTTCGGTTTCGAACTGAAGTTCGGCACGCCGGGCGAGGCAGCGCAGCAGGAATGCTTCGGCGCCCTCTTCCAGTACCCGAACGACCGCGGCGAGACGACCGACCTCAGCGACGCGATCGGCGCCGTGAAGACCCGCGGTGGCGTGGTCGCCGTCGCCACCGACCTGATGGCCCTGGTGCTGCTCAAGTCGCCGGGCGCCATGGGTGCCGACATCGCCTTCGGCTCCTCGCAGCGCTTCGGCATCCCGATGGGCTTCGGCGGCCCGCACGCCGCCTTCTTCGCCACGCGCGAAGCCAACGTCCGCTCCATGGCCGGCCGCATCATCGGCGTCTCCAGGGACGCGCGCGGCAACAAGGCCTACCGCATGACGCTGCAGACGCGCGAGCAGCACATCCGCCGCGAAAAGGCCAACTCCAACATCTGCACCTCGCAGGTGCTGCTCGCCAACATGGCCGGCATGTACGCCGTCTATCACGGCCCGCAGGGCCTGAAGAC
>VFQM010002989.1_pt1 | contig 11492 bp, 11 predicted proteins | sample 3512391 | NCBI WGS metagenome assembly VFQM01 (sample SAMN10412369, study PRJNA504923) | tailings metagenome | isolation source: Replicate 1 from Balatoc abandoned mine | place: Philippines
CTGTGGATGTGCGGCGAGGACGACGTGCGCGCGCGCCTGCATGTCGCCGCCGGCGAGGCCGACCTGATCCTGGTCGAAGGCGTGATGGGGCTGTTCGACGGCGAGCCGTCCAGCGCCGACCTCGCGCAGCGGCTGGGCCTGCCGGTGCTGGCGGTGATCGACGGTTCGGCGATGGCGCAGACCTTCGGCGCGCTGGCGACCGGGCTGGCGCGTTACCGCGACGGGCTGGCGCTGTACGGCGTCGCCGCCAACCGGGTCGGCAGCGACTATCACGCCGGCCTGCTCGAGAAGAGTCTGCCGGACGACCTGCAGTGGCTCGGCGCGCTGCCGCGCGGGGACGCGATGAAGCTGCCGGAGCGCCACCTCGGGCTGGTCGCCGCCGGTGAGCTGGAGGACCTCGACGCACGGCTGGAGGCGCTGGCCGATGCCTGGGGCCGGCACGCCGCCACCGGGCTGCCGCCGCCGGTCGCGTTCGCCCCGGCCGAGCCGCGGCCGGTGCCGCAACTGCTCGCCGGCAAGCGCGTTGCGATCGCGCGCGACGCCGCGTTCTGCTTCATTTATCCGGCCAACATCGCGCTGCTGCGCGCGGCGGGCGCGGAGCTGGCGTGGTTCTCGCCACTGGCCGGCGACGCGCTGCCGGCCTGCGACGCGGTATGGCTGCCCGGCGGCTACCCGGAGCTGCACCTGCAGACGCTGTCGCAACAGTCGTCGCTGCATGCCGCCCTGCGCGCGCACCGCGACGCCGGCAAGCCGCTGCTGGCCGAGTGCGGTGGGCTGCTGTACCTGCTGGATTCGCTGGCCGGGCGCGACGGCGCCGCCTCGCCGATGGCCGGCCTGCTGCGCGGGCACGCCACGCTGCAGGCGCGGCTGGCCGGGCTTGGCATGCAGCAGGTCGAACTGCCCGAGGGCGTGCTGCGCGGGCACACCTTCCACCACGTCCGTGCCGAAATCGAAGCCGAGCCCATCGCGCTGGCGTCCAACCCCAACCGCGGCCCGAGCAACGAAGGGATCTATCGCGACCGCCGGCTGACCGCCAGCTTCGTGCACTTCTACTTCCCGTCCAACCCGGAAGCGGCGCTACGGCTGCTGCTGCCATGAGGACGCGACGGTGAGCCTGGCTTTGGTCGCCGAACTGGCGCTGCTGCGAGCCGGTGCAGCGACGGTCGCGGTGGCGCTGGACGCGATGTTCGGTGAGCCGCGCCGTGGCCATCCGCTGGTCGGCTTCGGCCGGCTGACCGGCTGGATCGAACGCCGGCTGTACCGCGACCACCGGTTGGCCGGGGTGCTGGCCTGGTCGTGCGCGGTGCTGCCGCTGGTAGCGTTGGCCGCGGCGGTGGAGTGGTTTGCGCAGGCCGGGTCGCCGTGGGTCGCGGCGGCGCTGGGCGCGCTGGTGCTGGCGCTGGCGATCGGCCATCGCAGCCTGGGCGAGCACGCCGCGCCGGTCGCCGCCGCGCTGGAGGCCGGAGACCTGGATGCGGCGCGCGGCGCGGTCGCACGCATGGTCAGCCGCGACACCGTGGCGCTGGACGCCACCCAGACCGCCGCGGCGACGACCGAGTCGGTGCTGGAAAACGGCTGCGACGCGGTGTTCGGCGCGCTGTTCTGGTTCGCCCTGCTGGGCCTGCCGGGGGTGGTGCTGTACCGGTTGGCCAACACCCTCGATGCGATGTGGGGTTACCGCAACTCGCGCTACCACCGCTTCGGCTGGGCCGCGGCGCGGATCGACGACGGGCTCAACCTGCTGCCGGCGCGGCTGACCGCGCTGGCGTATGCGCTGTGCGGACACACCGCGCGCGCGCTGCGCTGCTGGTCGGCGCAGGCGCGGCACTGGAAGAGCCCCAATGCCGGCCCGGTGATGGCCGCCGGCGCCGGGGCGATCGGCGTGCGGCTGGGGGGAGCGGCGCCGTATCACGGCCGCTGGCAGCTCCGGCCGGAACTGGGCGAGGGCGGGCCTGCCGGAGCGGAGTCGATCCGGCGCGCGCTGCGGCTGGTGCGCGACGCGTTGCTGGTCTGGCTGTTGGCGCTCTGGGCACTCGCCATCGCCTTGAACTGGGCCGGGCCCGAGGGGCCGCATGCTTGAGCACGGAGGGCGCCTGCTCCGCGCCGCACGCCAGTACCGGATCGACCCATCGCAGTGGCTGGACCTGTCGACCGGCATCAACCCGGACGGCTGGCCGGTGCCGCCGGTCCCGGCGCAGGTCTGGCAACGCCTGCCGGAGGACGACGACGGCCTGGTCGAGATCGCGTGCGACTACTACGGCGCGCCGTCGCTGCTGCCGGTGGCCGGATCGCAGGCGGCGATCCAGATGCTGCCGCGACTGCGCGCGCCGTCGCGGGTCGCGGTGCTGGCGCCGGGCTACGCCGAGCACGCACACGCCTGGCAGCGCGCCGGCCACGCGGTGGAGCGGCTGCCGGCCGCGGACATCCACGCGCGAGCGGCGGAGTTCGACGTCGTCGTGCTGATCCATCCCAACAATCCCGGCGGCGAGCGGTTCGATGTCGGCGCGCTGCTGCAGCTGCACGCCGCGCTCGCCGCGCGCGGTGGCTGGCTGGTGGTCGACGAGGCGTTCATGGACGCCGATCCCACCCACAGCCTGTGCCCGCACAGCGACCGCGAGGGGCTGGTGGTGCTGCGCTCGGTCGGCAAGTTCTTCGGCCTCGCCGGCGCGCGGGTCGGCTTCGCCTGCGCCGCACCGGCGCTGCTGGACGCCCTGCGCGAGCGGCTCGGGCCGTGGACGCTGACCGGGCCCAGCCGCTTCGTCGTGGCCCGGGCACTGGCCGACCGCGACTGGCATGCCCGCGTGCGCACCGCGCTGGCCGGTCGCAGCGCCCGCCTGGCGACCCTGCTGGTGACCCACGGCCTGGCGCCCGATGGTGGCTGCGCATTCTTCCACTGGCGCCGCGACGCCCGCGCCGCGCAACTGCACGACGCGCTGGCCCGGCGCGGCATCCTGGTGCGGCACTTCGACGCGCCGGCCAGCCTGCGTTTCGGCCTGCCGCGCGACGCCGCCGACTTCGACCGGCTCGACGCGGCGCTGGCGGCGGTGATGGCATGAGCGCGCGCGTGCTGATGGTGCAGGGCTGCACCTCCGACGCCGGCAAGAGCGCGCTGGTCACCGCGCTGTGCCGCTGGGCCCGCCGTCGCGGCCTGTCGGTGGCGCCGTTCAAGCCGCAGAACATGGCCCTGAATGCAGCGGTGACCGTCGACGGCGGCGAGATCGGCCGCGCCCAGGCGGTGCAGGCACAGGCCTGCGGGCTCGACCCGCACACCGACTTCAACCCGGTGCTGCTCAAGCCGTGCAGCGACACCGGCGCGCAGGTGATCGTGCACGGCCAGCCGGTCGGCAACATGGATGCGGTGCGCTACCACCGCTACAAGCCGCGGGCCTTCGAAGCGGTGCTGGCCTCGCACGCGCGGCTGGTCGCACGCCACGACGCGGTGATCGTGGAAGGCGCCGGCAGCCCGGCCGAGATCAACCTGCGCGAGCACGACATCGCCAACATGGGCTACGCCGAGGCGATCGACTGCCCGGTACTGCTGGTGGCCGACATCGACCGCGGCGGGGTGTTCGCGCACCTGGTCGGAACCCTGGCGCTGCTGTCGGACAGTGAGCGCGCGCGGGTGGCCGGCTTCGTCATCAACCGTTTCCGCGGTGACATCGCGCTGCTGCAGCCGGGGCTGGACTGGCTGGCGCGGCACACCGGCAAGCCGGTGCTCGGGGTGCTGCCGTTCCTGCAGGGGCTGTACCTGGAGGCCGAGGACGGCCTGTCGACCGTGCGTGCCGATGCCGCCGCGGGCGCACCGTTGCGGCTGCAGGTGGTGGTGCCGGCGCTGCCGCGGATCAGCAACCACACCGACCTCGACGCCCTGCGCGCGCATCCGCAGGTCGAGCTGCACGTGGTCGGGCCCGGCCGCGCGCCGCCGCCGGCCGACCTGATCGTGCTGCCCGGCTCCAAGGCGGTGCGCGCCGACCTGGCGTGGCTGCGCGCGCAGGGCTGGGAGCCGCTGATCGCCCGCCACCTGCGCTATGGCGGCAAGCTGCTGGGCATCTGCGGCGGGCTGCAGATGCTCGGCCGCGCGGTGCACGATCCGCTCGGCATCGAGGGCGCCGCCGGATCCAGCGCCGGCCTGGGCTGGCTGGCGCTGGAAACCACGCTCGAAGCCGACAAGCAGCTGCGCAACGTCCGCGGGCTGTTGCAACTTGCGGGTGCCGACGCCGCGGTGCCGGTGCATGGCTACGAGATCCACTGCGGCCGCAGCGAGGGCGCGGCGCTGGACCGCCCGCTGCTGCGGTTCGACGACGGCCGCGAGGACGGCGCCCGGTCCGACGACGGCCAGGTGCTGGGCTGCTACCTGCACGGACTGTTCGACGCCCCGCAGGCGCTGGATGCGCTGCTGCGCTGGGCCGGCCTGCGCGAGGTGCAGCCGCTCGACATCCACGCCCTGCGCGAGGCCTCGATCGAACGCCTGGCCGACGCGGTCGAGGCGCACCTGGACGTGGCCTTGCTGTCGCGGCTGCTCGGCCTGGAGGCGCCATGCGAAGCCTGATCCTCGGCGGCGCGCGATCCGGCAAGAGCGCGCTGGCCGAGCGCCTGGCCGGCGGGTTCGACGACGTGGTCTACATCGCCACCGCCCGCCGCGAGCCCGCCGACGCCGAGATGGCCGCGCGCATCGCCCACCACCGCGACCGGCGCCCCGCGCACTGGGGCTGCATCGAGGAGCCGCTGGCGCTGGCCGCGACCCTGCGCGCGCAGGCCCGCCCGGGCCGCTGCCTGCTGGTCGACTGCCTCAACCTGTGGCTGAGCAACCTGCTGCTCGATGCCGACGCCGGCCGCTACGCGCGCGAGCGTGCGGCGTTGCTGCAGGCGCTGCCGGACCTGCCCGGCGCGACCGTGCTGGTCGGCAACGAGGTCGGCATGGGGTTGGTCCCGATGGGAGAACTGCCGCGCCGCTTCGTCGATGAAGCCGGCCGCCTGCACCAGGATCTTGCCGCCCGCTGCGAGCGGGTGGTGTTCGTCGCGGCGGGACTGCCGCTGGCACTGAAGGGAGCCCTGCCATGAACCACCAAGCGCTGCGCGCCGCCTGCATGCAGCCCGACGCCGCGATCGAAGCCGCCGCGCGCGCGCACCAGTCGCGCCTGACCAAGCCGCCGGGCTCGCTGGGCCGTCTGGAAGACGCCACGATCCAGCTGGCCGCGCTGCAGCGCAGTCCGCAGCCTCGCGCCGCGCGGGTGTGGATCAGCGTGTTCGCCGCCGACCACGGCGTGGCCGACGAGGGCGTGTCGGCGTTCCCGCAGGCGGTGACCGGCGAGATGGTGCGCAACTTCGTCCACGGCGGCGCCGCGATCAGCGTGCTGGCGCGCGAACTGGGCGCGCGGCTGGAGGTGGTGAACCTCGGCCTGGTCAACGATCCCGGCGCGCTCGATGGCGTGCGCCGCGCGGTGATCGCCGCGGCCAGCGGCAACTTCTGCAACGGCCCGGCGATGAGCCCGGCGCAGCTGCAGGCGGCGCTGGCCGCCGGCGCCGACAGCGTGGCCGCCGCGCTGGCCGACGGCAGCGACCTGTTCATCGGCGGCGAGATGGGCATCGCCAACACCACCACCGCCACCGCGCTGGGCTGCGCCCTGCTGGGTCTGCCGCCGGAACGGCTGGCCGGCGCCGGCACCGGGCTGGACGCCGCCGGCATCCGCCACAAGGCGGCGGTGGTCGCACGCGCGCTGCAGCGCCACGCCGGTGCCGCCGACCCGCTGGAACAGCTGCGCTGCCTTGGCGGCTTCGAGATCGCCGCGCTCACCGGCGCCTTCATCGCCGCCGCGCAGGCCGGGCTGCCGGTGCTGGTCGACGGCTACATCACCACGGTCGCGGCGCTGGCCGCGGTGCGGATCAATCCGGGCGTGCGGCCGTGGCTGCTGTTCGGCCACCGCTCGCAGGAACGCGGCCACGACGCGGTGCTGGCCGCGCTGCAGGCCGAACCGCTGCTCGACCTCGGCATGCGTCTGGGCGAGGCCAGCGGCGCGGCGGGCGCGGTGCCGCTGCTGCGCCTGGCCTGCGCGCTGCACGGGACGATGGCGACGTTCGAGCAGGCCGGCGTGTCCGACGCCACGGGAGCGCGGTCATGATTGAACTGATGCGCCATGGCGACACCGGCCAGCGCAGCTACCGCGGCCAGATCGACGACCCGCTGACCGATCTCGGCTGGGCGCAACTGCGCGCCGCCGCGGTCGGCCGCGACTGGGACCTGGTGGTGTCGTCCACCCTGCAGCGTTGCGCCGCCTTCGCGCGCGAGCTTGCCGGCGCCCGCGGCGTGCCGCTGCAGCTCGACCCGCGCCTGGTCGAATACCACTTCGGCGACTGGCAGGGCGTGCCGATCGAGCAGATCGATGCCACCGACCGCGCGGCGCTGGGGCGCTTCTGGGCCGACCCGGTGGCGCATCCGCCGCCGGGGGCCGAGACCTTTGCGCAGTTCCGCGCGCGGCTGTCGGCCGCGCTGGACGACGTGGCCGCGCAGGCGCAGGACCGACGCGTGCTCGTGATCACCCATGGCGGCGCGATCCGGCTGCTGCGCTGCGTCGCCGAGGGCCGTGATTTCGGCGACATGGCCGGCATCGACGTCGCCCACGCCTCGCTGCATCCCCTGGCTTGGCCGCCGCGGCAGGACATGGCGGGCGCTGGCGCCGCGCAGCGGCGTCCGGCGCTGGCGTGATCGGCTCCGGACTGCGCGGCCTGCTGGTCGCGGTCGGATTCATGACCCGGATCCCGGTGCCGTCGCGGGCGTTCGGCGACGCCCGCGCGCAGGCGCTGTCGCTGGCCTGGTACCCGGCGGTCGGCCTGCTGCTGGGCGGGATGCTGCTGGCGCTGGCGTGGGCGACGTCGGGGCTGCCGCCCCTGCTGCAGGGCGCGCTGCTGCTGCTGGCCTGGACCGGGCTGACCGGGGCAATGCACCTGGACGGGCTGGCCGACAGCGCGGACGCCTGGGTCGGCGGCATGGCTGGCGACGCCGATGCGCGTCGCGAGCGCACGCTGGCGATCATGAAGGACCCGCAGTGCGGACCAGTCGGCGTGGTCGCACTGGGCCTGCTGCTGCTGCTCAAGTTCGCCGTGCTGGCGAGCCTTCCGGCAGCGGCGTGGCCAGCGCTGCTGTTGGCGCCGCTGCTGGCCCGCGCGATGCTGGTGCCGGCGTTTACCCGACTGCCGTACGTGCGCCGCGGCGGACTTGGCGCGGCCCTGCCGGGTGCGCCGCGCGCCGCGTGCGTGCTGTCGCTGCTGGCGAGCGCAGCGGTGTGCGCGACGGCCGGCTGGCGCGGCGCGCTGGTGGTGGCGGTGGCGGTGCTTGTGTTCGCCGTCTGGTGCCGGGCCTGTCTGCGCCGGCTCGGAGGGATCACGGGCGATACCGCCGGCGCGCTGGTCGAACTGGTCGAGGTCGCCGTGCTGGTGGCGCTGGCGGCGACCCCGCCCTAGGCAGCGCAGACGGCAGGTGGTGGTCGCCGCAGTCGAATGCGGTCGCCATCACCTCCGGCGATGGTTGGAGCTGAAACCATGCGGCTGCCCGATGGCGAGCTGGGCTATCTTCCCGGGTCCTGAATTCGATCCGTGCCGCGAGTCCGTCATGAGCAAGCAGAGCTGGAAGCCCGAAACCATTGCCGTCCACGCCGGCTACTCGCCCGACCCGACCACGCGTGCGGTCGCGGTGCCGATCTACCAGACGGTGGCCTACGCCTTCGACAGCGCCCAGCACGGCGCCGACCTGTTCGACCTCAAGGTGCCGGGCAACATCTACACCCGGATCATGAATCCCACCACCGACGTGCTCGAGCAGCGCGTCGCCGCGCTGGAAGGCGGGATCGGCGCGCTGGCGCTGGCCTCGGGCCAGGCGGCGATCACCTATGCGATCCAGACGATCTCCGAGGCCGGCGACAACATCGTTTCCTCGGCCGCGCTGTACGGTGGCACCTACAACCTGTTCGCGCACACGCTGCCGCAGTTCGGCATCGAGACCCGCTTCGCCGACGATCGCGATCCGGAGTCGTTCGGCAAGCTGATCGACGCGCGCACCAAGGCCGTGTTCGTCGAGTCGATCGGCAACCCGCTCGGCAACATCACCGACATCGAGGCGGTGGCCAGGGTCGCGCATGCGCACGGCGTGCCGCTGATCGTCGACAACACCGTGCCCACGCCCTACCTGCTGCGCCCCATCGATTTCGGCGCCGACATCGTGGTGCACTCGCTCACCAAGTACCTGGGCGGGCACGGCAACAGCATCGGCGGCGCGATCGTGGACTCGGGCAGGTTCCCCTGGGCCGAACACAAGGCGCGCTTCCGCCGCCTCAACGAGCCGGACGTGAGCTACCACGGCGTGGTCTACACCGAGGCGCTGGGGCCGGCCGCCTACATCGGCCGCGCGCGCGTGGTGCCGCTGCGCAATACCGGCGCGGCGCTGTCGCCGTTCAACGCGTTCCTGATCCTGCAGGGCATCGAGACGCTGCCGCTGCGCATGGACCGGATCAATGCCAACACCCTGGCCGTCGCGCGACGCCTGCAGGCCCATCCGAAGGTCGAGTGGGTCAACTACGCCAGCCTCGAGGGCCACGCCGACCATGCGCTGGCGCAGAAATACCTGCGCGGCGGCGGTGCCTCGGGCCTGTTCACCTTCGGCCTGCGCGGCGGGCGCGAGGCGGGCGCGCGATTCCTCGACGCCCTGCAGCTGTTCACGCGGCTGGTGAACATCGGCGACACGCGCTCGCTGGCCACGCATCCGGCCTCGACCACGCATCGCCAGCTTTCCCCGGCGGAACTGGCGCAGGCCGGCGTGAGCGAGGATACGGTGCGCCTGTGCATCGGCATCGAACATGTCGACGACCTGATCGCGGATCTGGAGCAGGCGCTGGCACGGGCCTGAGCGGCGAAGCCGGCGGGTCGGGCGGCTGGCCGGGGCTGGCAACGGCCGCTTGCCGCAGTCACGGCGGAAGAGGTCTGGTCGCCGGCATGCGCGATGCGACGGACATCGCGCTGCGTCCGGCGCCGCTCGCGAGCGGCATTCAGATAAAGCGCTCCCGCAGCATCGCGACGCCCGCGCTCGCCGGCAGGCGCAGCTGCTCGCTGGCGTACGCGCTCACCGCACTGTCGACAGGATTGACCTCGATGACCTGCGCACGCCGTTGCCGCGCGCGCAGCGGCAGCGACGCGGCCGGATGCACCAGGCCGGACGTGCCGACCACCACCAGGACATCGCAACCGTCGATCGCGGCGCATGCGCGCGCCCACGCGTCCTCCGGCAGCGCCTCGCCGAACCAGACCACGCCAGGCCGGAACGGGCCGCCGCACAGGGGGCAGGCGGGTGGCGTCTCCCGGGCCCCATGCCGACCCCGCCGTGCTTGAGCGATTGGTGGCGGAATGGGCGCCGCGGGGCGTGCGCTCCATCGACTTGCCTAAAGCCGAACTCCCGGTGTGGCAGGCATATTTCGCCAACGGCGAACGCGCCTACTTCGGGCCGGACGACGGCACCTTGCTGCTGCGACGTGGCCCCGACAACGACGTGCTGATGTGGCTGCACGAATGGCATGTGGCGCTGCTGGCCCACGACACGGGCAAGCAGGTACTCGGCATTATCGGCTGGATCTCGCTGGGGCTGCTCTTGAGCGGTTTGTACCTGTGGTGGCCCAAGCCTGGGCGCTGGCGATCGCACTTGAAGGTACACGCACAGCCCCCGGCGCGAAGGTGGGCGACCTGGCACCGCAGTAGCGGCGCTTTGTTGCTGCCGCTTCTGCTGATGGCCACTGTGACCGGTGTAGGGATGGTCTATGGCAAGGGTTTCCATGCCGTGCTGACGGCGGCGTTCGGTGGTGCCGCGCCGCCCACGCCGGTGCTGGCGGGCACAGTGGAGAAAGTGGCATGGGATCCTGTGCTGAATCAGGCGCTCCACGCACTTCCAAGCGCCCGTCTGAGCCGCGCGTCCAATGATTCCTCTGGCGTGATTCGCAAGCCACTTTGCGTGATCGGCTAGCAAACGAAGGTGGGATGCCAGTGCGGGATTCGGTGAGGGATGTCCGCTCTTGGCCGTAGCGGGACACCCGCGCGGTGTCAGGCTTCGACCCAGCCTAGCCAGCCTCCCTTCTCGCGGTAGAACAGGTAGGGCGGAGCGGTGTTGATCGATACATTAGCAACCCTCATGTACGCAAGGTTATGCCAAGTTGTAGTGAATCTTCGCGTAAAACTGAGGCGCGCCTCTTGGCAACGAGGCGATCAACTCTGCCATAGCATCAGATAGCAAACGCGCGGCGCGGCGCGTCTCCGGTGGAGGGCTGTCATCGAGCTTATCTTCGATGAGCCCTCGATGGAAATACTCGGGAGCATTGCTGAGAAACGATTCGCGTGCTGCGTTCTTGGTGTTGCCAGCGCCGACCATCAGAGTGACGCCTTCGCCCGTTGCGTAATAGTCGCAGTACGCCAAAAAGATTGATTCAGGTTTCCTTTCTGCTTCTTCAGTCGAGTCATGAATCGGCATCGAGATGACTCGGATTGACTCGGGGTCAATGCTGGAGCGGTTAGCCAGAACCTTCAGTAACAGGTCTGAGCGGCCATCTGCCAATGCTGCCGCTGGGCTTGCCCCAAGCTCCTGATCATAATCTAAGAGAAAGCGACCGAGTTTGCGCAGAAATGGCTCAGTGTCTTCCGGGACGCTAAAGATGCGCTGGCTGATCATGTAGTGCTTCGGGAAAGCATCCATGAATGCTTCAGCGACAATGCCTTCAGCTTTTCGAAGCGCGCTTTCAAATTCTGAGTCTGAGCTGTCCATGATCTAATTCCGCTGTATTGGGGTGTGCAGGTTCGCGACTTCTAAAGTGGCTCGCACGGGACTATTCCTCTGGCCAGGATAGTCGTGTAGATCGCCTCAACGGGCCGTAACGAAGGTCTTCAGACCATGCAGGGCATTCACTTGGTGGTGCCAGTCCGATGCCAAGTCCGGACGAGTGTCGGAATATGGCCATCGTCGAGACGTCTTCTATGGTTGGGAAGTGGCGAGCGATGACCACCGCGCTACGCCTAATGTCAACGGGCAATCTCTTATCCCTTGCCAACTCAATCAGGAAACCTCCAGCCCATAGCAGGGCCCTTGTTCGTTCGTCTGGCATGGTCATTGCGGACCCTCTTAGATGCTTGCGTTCGAGAAGCATCTTTCAGAGCCGTCGCACAAGGTGCGATCATGCTTCCGCTGCGTATTCGCTGCAACGCGCGGGTTGGCTAAGTTGTGGTTTACTGAGTTGGAATAATGATGGGTGTACGCACAGGATCCTCTGAAATCCGGTGCTGCGCCAGACCCCATCTAGGGAAGATAGAACTTTATTTCCCTGTGGGTTCGCCCCCGACAGCTGTGCCACGATAGAACTTTAGGAGTTGCACCCATTCGGCGGTGACCGCGAATCAATTAGTTACATTCGTTTCAGGATGAGACTTTGTTCTACATCCATAGTGGGCGGGCGGGCGGGGTGGGGGCT
>VFQM010002990.1_pt1 | contig 11491 bp, 11 predicted proteins | sample 3512391 | NCBI WGS metagenome assembly VFQM01 (sample SAMN10412369, study PRJNA504923) | tailings metagenome | isolation source: Replicate 1 from Balatoc abandoned mine | place: Philippines
GGGGTCCCCGCAGAATTCGGAAAAAATCGTACGCTAAGCTTTAGCCAGGCCACGCAATGGCCGGAATCGTCCCTCTTCCAGCTTGCGGCTCTGGCGCCAAACATAATCGCCGGTCAGGTTGATATGCTCCCATCCGAGCGGCGACAGGTACCGCAGCAGGGATTCATCGATTTCCCGGCCTGACGCGGACAGCGCCTGCACCGTTCGTTCCAGGTACACCGTATTCCACAACACGATTGCTGCCGTCACCAGGTTCAGGCCGCTGGCACGGTAACGCTGCTGCTCGAAGCTGCGATCCCGGATTTCTCCCAGTCGGTTCAAAAACACCGCCCGCGCCAGCGCATTGCGCGCCTCCCCTTTGTTTAGTCCGGCGTGGACGCGCCGGCGCAACTCCACGTGTTGCAGCCAATCGAGAATGAACAGTGTGCGTTCGATACGTCCCAGTTCGCGCAGCGCGACCGCCAGCCCGTTCTGGCGTGGATAGCTGCCAAGCTTGCGCAGCATGAGCGATGCCGTCACGGTACCCTGCTTGATCGATGACGCCAGGCGCAGAATGTCGTCCCAGTGCGCGCGCAGGTGCTTGATATTGAGAGTGCCGCCGAGCATCGCGCGTAGCCCCTGATAATCGTTACCGCCACCCGGCACGTACAGCTTGGTGTCCTTGAGGTCACGGATGCGCGGCGCGAACCGGAATCCAAGCAAGTGCATCAGCGCGAACACGTGGTCGGTGAAGCCGGCCGTGTCGGTGTAATGCTCCTCGATGCGCAGGTCCGATTCATGGTACAGCAAGCCGTCGAGCACATAGGTCGAGTCGCGCACGCCGACATTGACCACTCTCGTGCTGTACGGCGCGTACTGGTCGGAGATATGGGTATAGAACAGCTTGCCCGGCTCAGCGCCGTATTTCGGATTGACGTGGCCCGTGCTTTCGGCCTTGCCGCCGACGCGGAAGCGCTGGCCGTCGGACGAAGAGGTGGTGCCGTCACCCCAATGCCCGGCAAATGCATGGCGGAATTGTGCATTGACCAGCTCGGCCAGCCCGGCCGAATAGGTCTCATCGCGGATGTGCCATGCCTGCAGCCAGGACAGTTTGGCATAGGTTGCGCCCGGACTGGATTCGGCCATCTTGGTGAGCCCCAGGTTGATGGCGTCGGCCAGGATCGTCGACAGCAGGAGCGTCCTGTCGGCCGTCTGTTCGCCGCTCTTCAAGTGCACGAAATGGCGCGTGAATCCGGTCCAGTCGTCGACGTCCATCAAGAGCTCGGTGATCTTGACGCGCGGTAGAAGCGCGCTGGTTTGGTCGATCAGCGCCTGTGCCACTTCCGGGACGGCCGCGTCGAGCGGCGTGATCTTCAGGCCGGAATCGGTAATGATCGCATCCGGCAGTTCGTCGGCCAGCGCCAGGCGATTGACCGTGTCCAGCTGTTGCTCGAGCAGTAGCAAGCGATCATGCAGGTATTGATTGCAATCCGAATTAACCGCTATCGGCAATTCCCTTGCTTGTTTAAGCGTGGCGAATTTCTCCGCCGGCAGAAGGTATTCATCGAAGTCGCGGAACTGGCGCGAGCCTTGCACCCAGATATCGCCCGAGCGCAGCGCGTTTTTCAGTTCGGACAGCGCGCAGATTTCATAGAAACGGCGGTCGATAGCGGTACCGTTCAAGACAAGCGGCTTCCAGCGCGATTTGATGAAACCGGTCGGCGCATTCTCTGGCACCTTGCGCGCGCCGGTCGCATTCATCTGGCGCACGGTGTCGATCGCATCGAGCACACCTTGCGCGGCCGGCGCCGCCCGCAGCCGCAGCACGTCCAGGAATTCGGCGGTATAACGACGCAGCGTGCTGAACTGCTCGGCGACCAGATGGAGATGATCGAACGACTCCGGTTGGGCGAGCTGGGCGGCCTCGTCGACGCTGTGCTCGAAGTCGGTCCACGGCAAGACTGCCTCGATCGCGGCATACGGATCGCCGCCTGAATCCTTCGCTTCCAGGATGGCGCGGCCGATTTTCGAGAAGAGCCGCACCTTCTCGTTGATTGCCTTGCCTTGCATCTGAAATTGTTGCTGATGCTTATTTTTCGCGGCGGCAAACAGCTTGACCAGGATGCGATCGTGCAAATCGACCAGTTCATCCGTGACGGTAGCCATGCCCTCGATCGCCAGTGCCACCAGCGTCGCGTAGCGCCGTTCGCTCTCGAACTTGGCGAGGTCCTGTGGCGTCATTTGCCCGCCTTCGCGCGCCATCTTCAGCAACCGGTTCTGGTGGACGTGGCGGCCGATGCCGTCGGGCAGCGCAAGCCCCTGAAACGTGCGCAGACGCTCGATATGCTCGAGCATGTAACGCGAATTCGGTTTGAGCGGCGACTGGCGCAGCCACACCAGCCAGGTCGTATTGCTGTCCGGCTTGACCATCAAGAGGTCGTCCAGGGCGCGCTTGTGGAACGCGGACAGCGGTGCGATCAAGGCCCGGCAAATGCGGCGGTTGGCGCGTGTCACCGCTTCTGCACAGGCGCGTTCGATGACCTGCAATGCAGGCAGAATGACCCGTTCCTGACGCAACGTCTCTAGTGCGTGCGCCGCGAGCACCACTCCCTTGTCAGTTTGCATGGCGAGATCTGCCAGGCTGTGCACCAGATGCCGAAAATGCGAGAGGCGGAACGCCGTCAGGCCGAGATAGGCGCGCAACTCCTGGAAATGTTCGCGCCGCGTCTCGTCGCGGGAACCATATTTCGGCCAGGATGCGGCATCACTGCGCACCTGCCGTGCCACCCAATGGATCAGCGGGTCCGGCACCCCCATGCCTGGAGACAGCGCAAAGCCGGGGTAACGCAACAGGCAAAGTTGCACCGCGAAGCCGAGACGATTGGCTTCGCCGCGGCGTTGCCGGATCAGCGACAGGTCAGATTCATTGAGCGTGTAATGCTGGATCAGTTCGTCTTGGCTCTGTGGCAGCGCCATCAGGCCATCGCGCTCCGTGGTGGAGAGTATCGAGCGGCGCGGCATGCTTCACACCGCCATCGATCCGGCCGGCATGTTTCGAGGGGAGTCTCTCAAAGAGAGAATGTGATGAAAGCAGGTCATGGCATGTTCCGTTGATGCTGTTGGCAAAAAAGCGGGAACACTGCCTTACCGTCAAGTTTCCGTCAATAGACCCAGCGCGCCGTCATCATCGCCGGGTTAATTCCGATCATGGTCACCGCAGGGACAGGCTCGGAAGTCATGCAGCGCATCGCCGCGCCGATGGTGGGCGGAATGATCACCGCGCCCTTGCTGTCGATGTTTGCCTAGTGCGTCAATGAAACAGAACCTAGTCTGGTGAAGGTTAAGAATTTGAGATCATTGCTTGACCTTACAAGGATAGGAATGTCTAGAATAGTTTTAAAGGAGCCGTATTCCTGTTCGCCTGCAATACGTGGCGTTTTGCGTTTCGGCGTCTGACTAAGGCGTGAAAAGATGGTGTCCGGAATGATGAGGACAAGTAAAAGCAGCTTAGGCGACGATTTGCTATCGCTATTTGAACGTGCTTGCCGCGAGGAAGACTTTCAAGTGGCCGAGCATTTGCTTGAGGCGCTAGAAACCTTGGAACGACGCGATGGTGCGCAAGGCAATTTGCAATCTGCCTTTTTAGCGGTGGCCCGCTTAATCGATCAAAGTCGCTGACAATCGTTTGCAAAGACGTGCCGATCATTCTTCCTGGCACTTCCAAGAACTTGATAGAAAGACACGGGGTAGACCCAACAGTTGTGTCACCAGCCGCCATTTTGGCGGCATCACACGGTTTGTGAAGAGCAGCAGCCGTGCTGTGACTGGATCGGCGGACAGGGTACCGAGCCGTAGGAACAAAATACGCAGCAGTCGCCCTGCCTGGGGCGCAGCAGCGCATGGCAGGACGGACACTCCTGGTAGAACTGGCAGGCATCCGTCGGCATGGCCTGTTTCCACACAAAGCCGCACTGCGGGCAGGTCAGCTCGGATTCGAGGATTACGGCTTTCATCGTCGGCTCACTTGTGCACGGTGGACGGATAGCCGGCGTTCGTCGTGGCTTGGGCCAGCGCCTCCGGCTTCGTCTTGTCTGGGTCGTAGGTGACGGTCGCGGTCTTCTTGTCGAAATCGACCTGGACGCTGTCCACGCCCGCGACCTTCTCCAGCGACTTGCGCACCGTGATCGGGCACAACGGGCAAGCCATGTTCCGCACGTCGAGCGTGACGGTCTTGGGCGGGGCGGCGAACGCCGCCAGCGACAAGGTGGCCAGAAGGGGCATCAGCAGTTTACGCATGGATGAATCTCCTTTCAGTAGAACAGTAGCGCGATCCACGGCACCGCGATCAGGACTGCCAGCAGCACGGCGACGAGCCAGAACATCAGGCGCTGCCGACTGCGCGTGCTCGGGTCGGCGCAGGGTGCACCCGGCGTGCAGGCTGGCGGCACCAGGTAAAGCCGGAGGAAGGCCAAGCCGAGGAACAGGAGTGTCAGGCCGATGAAGAGCGCTCGGTACGGCTCCATCGCGGTCAGGCTGCTGACCCACGTACCGCCGATGCCGAGTGCCAGCAGCACGAGCGGGCCGACGCAGCAGACGGATGCGCCGATGGCGGCCAGCACACTGGCGACTAGGGCGCGATGCCCGGTGTTTATGGTCATCGGACGTTCCTCCTTCAACCAACCAGGGGTGCCCTCGAGAAACGGAATTTTTCGCAAGCTAAGCTGTAGAGAAAGTGAGCAACGATGGACTTTGCAGGCCGGCCATCACCGACTTCCAGACGATACGTAGCCGAGCAACGCCAGGCTGATGCCAAGCCCCGCAGGAGGCGTTCCCGTTCGTAATGGTCAGGGATACGTGGTACGTCGTGATGCATGATAGGGCTTCCGCAAAACGTGGAGGGGCCCGCCTAGACTGCCAGCGCCGGAATGACAATGAAATATGCGTTCAGCATGTACAGCCCGGCCAGCACTAGCGTGATGGCGCCGGCCACTTCGAACGCCCTCTGGTAACGCTGAAGCACGGCGAGGCTCTCCAACCAGCCGACCGCCGCGGCGCCTAGGATGACGGGGACCGCGCGGCCGACAGCAAAAGCGAACAGAAGGGTCGCGCCAAACAACGGCGAGCCGATCCCGGCCGCAATACCGAGCAGCACCACGAGAGCGGGTGTGCAAAACGGGCAGACCGCCACAGCAAACGAGGCGCCCAGGACGGCTGCGCCCCAGCCGCTACCGACCCGTTTCGCGCGGATCGGGATCGAGGGCAGCGGCAGCCTGATCCAGCCGGGCCACATCAACCCAAGGAGGATCAGGGCAGGGCCGAGGGCGAGGCCCCATTCCCGGTCGATCACCCTAGCGACCCACTGTCCACCGAAGCCGGCAATCAGCCCCAACAGCGTCTGGACGATCACCATGCCCAGAATAAACAGGCCGCCATACAACGTCGCTGTTTTCGGTTCGCGCGCCTTCGTGACGTACGCGAGCGAAACCGGAATGGAGGCCAGCGCGACCGGGTTGAAAGTGAAAGTAAATCCCAGCAGAAAGCCGATCCCGAGAGAGGCCAGGCTCGCTTGCTCGAGCGTCGCACGCAGTGATTCAATATCCATTTGTGGTTTCCAAAGCTGGTTCCATTGTTATCTTGGTCGGATGGTGCACGGGTTTCGCGCTATCGTTGCGGGGACGGTGACTCACGTGCGTTCACGTCAAGTCGCCGCACCAATTCCTCGCGAAGCCGTGCGGCGCTGGGCAGTTTCGCGAAAACAAGTTCGCCATCGATCGCCATCGACGGCGGAGTCAACACGCCGAGCGCCACGGCGTAATCCAGTTCGTCCAGCAGGTTCACCTCGCGCCAGCTCACCCGATGCTCGCCGAATGCTTCGGCGATGGCTTTCAGACTATCCCGGGCGCGATCGCAGTGGCTGCAGCCGGGCGTCGAGAAAACTTCGACCTTGATACTCATGGCAGTCGTCCGGAGTTAGTGTGGGTCGCGATGCTGGCCGGCCATGCTGGTCTCCAGCGCCGCCAGAATGGGGCAGTCATCCAACGGCCGGTCTTCGGCTGTGCAGATCCCGATCAGTTCGCTCAACGCCTGCGACATCGCTTGCATCGCCTTGATTTTCTGTTCGAGCTGCAATTTCTTTCGAATCGCGAGGCTGCGCACGTCGCTGCAGCACGAGCTGTCGTCGGCCTTCAGCTCAAGCAGTTGCCGTATTTCCGACAGGGTCATGCCGCAGTGCTGGGCGTGCTTGATGAAATCCAGGCGGCGCACCGCGTCCTCGTCATACAGCCGATAGCCGGCTTCGGTCTTTTTCGCGGGCATCAGTAACCTTTCATCCTCGTAGAAGCGGATGGTGTCGACGCTGACCTCGGCAAGCTTTGCGAGCTTGCCGATGGTCATCCCGGCGCGCTCCGGCGCCGCCTCAACCAACGGACCGGTCCGACGCCGAGACCCGGCCGCTCGGTTGTCTGTTGCGGAGGGTTTGCCGACGCCAGGGCGGTTTGGCTTCCTCGAATTAGTGGGTGTTCGCACGAGTGCGTCCTCCAATGGCTATGGATGTTGCCTGCATGCCGGTTTCCGGCCAAACTGCGGTTCGTCTCAATTGCGAGGTCCGGGAGTTCAATTTTCGCGGGTGATCGCGTTTCCTCTGCCGGTGCGCCGGTCGATGCCGCGTGTCTCCAGCCCGACAATCGATGGATATTTCTCAGCCGCCTCTCACCGGACTCCGGCCGACTGGCCCGCCGCTGCTTGTGGCATCTCGGACCGGAACAACCAAAAGGAACACAGGGTAACCGCCAACTCCATCACCGCAAACGTCCCCAGTGCGGCCCCGAATCCGAAGCGCAGCACCTCGCCGAAAACGAGGCTGCCCAGGCCAAAACCAACGAACAGCGTGAAGACGTTCAAGCCCATCGCCTGGCCGGGCCGCTTGCCGCCGAGCGACGTGACAATGCCGCCGAACAGCGGCTGAGTCATGTCGTAACCGAGAGACAGCACCATCGCCACAACCGGTGCGAAGATCAACGGGAAGTCGGCGAGCAGCACGGCGGCAGCGAGCGCGCTGAGCGCGAGCCCGATGGGCAGCAACCGGGCGCGGCCCCATTTGTCCGCCGCGCGGCCGATCAGCGGGCCGAAAAGGAAGCCCGGCACCCCGTAGCCGAGTAGTGCGAGCCCAATACCGACCGGTCCGAGACCGTAGCGCCTTTCGAGATACACGCCGAGCCAGGTGAAGACGCCGGAATGAAACATCGAGTTCACCAACACGTAACCATAGGTGCGCTGTCCCCGCGCCGTGCCCAGCAGGCTCAGGTAACCGCGAAAAAGATCGCCCAGCGTGCCGCCAACCGGCTGCATCGCGGCTGCGATCATGCGGCGATAGGGCAGAAACAGGAGCAGCACGATGCCGCCCGCCGCGCCGACCAGCAGGAAAAGCCCGCGCCAGCCGATATAGGGCACCAGCATCGCGCCCAACGGCGAGCCGAAGGCCATCCCGCCGGCCATGGCACCGAACAGCCAGCCGAGCGGGCGGCCTCGCTGCTCGTAGGGGAACAGCTTGGCGACGAGCACGAGCGCGAGCGGCACCACGCCGCTGGCGCCCACGCCCGTCAGAACACGCCATAGCTCGATCTGATCGATGGAGGACGCTGTCGCTGTCAAAGCGGTGAGTGCCGCGAACGCGGTGAGCGAGGCGAACATGACGCGCTGAACACCGAGCCGGTCGGCCAGCAGGCCATAGACCAGCGTGGCGATCCCATAGGGAATCAGGTAGGCCGGCACCAGCAGGCCGACCGATTGCACCGGGGCGCTGAACGTAGCGGCGAGCGCCGGGATGATCGGTGCGACCATGTACGCCTGGAAAAAAATGATGAACGTGGCGGCCGCGAGCATCCGCAGCAGGCGCTCGCGCTCGCGAGGGTTGGGGGTAAGTGGTATGGCGTGATGCACGAGTGCGTTCTCAAATGGTTAAGGTGGTCATATGCATGCTGGCCCACCTGGGTTGTCTCTGTTGCGAGGTCCGGGAGTTCAATTGACGACTCGCGTCTCATAACCAACGTCACCCAGGCATTTTGCGAGCGCGGCTGGTTCTACTTTCGTCGTGTCGAACAGCACTTCGATACGCTGGTCAAGCGCCTGCGCGCGAACCTGACGCACGCCCTGCAGCGCGGTGAGCAGGCGCGTGACGCGCTGCTCGCATTTCTCACAGTTAAGCTGCTGCTCGCCGGTAACTTCGAGGGTGACAGTTTTGAACATCGCTAAAACACTCCATTCATGTCAGGGCCGCGGATCGCGGGAGACGCTCGCCTCACGACACGCTCTCCCGGGAGAGCATCTGAGGCGTGTGCCCCACTGCCCTGATTGCCTCGAAGAAATAGCTGCCGCGGCCCCACAGCGAGTTGATGAAAATCGTGGTCACGCTCGCGGCCATCGCGACCATGCCCCATACAGGATAGATCAAGCCAGTTGCCGCGGCCGGAATCCCGATGCCATTGAACAGGAAAGCCAGCGAGACGTTCTGCACGATCTTCCGGTAGCTGTTGCGGCTGACCGCATGGGCGTCGAGGACGGCGGCAAGCCGTTGGTTCAGGATAATCACGTCGGCCGACTCGATCGCGATGTCCGCACCAGTGCCGAAGGCGATACCAACATCTGCCTGCATCAGCGCCGGCGCATCGTTGATGCCATCGCCGACCATCGCCACGCGCGCGCGCTGCTGCAACTCGCGGATCAAGACGGCTTTCCCGGCAGGCAGCACGCGCGCATGCACCTCTTCGATGCCCGCCGCGCGGGCGAAATGGCGTGCCGCCTGCTCGTTATCGCCGGTGATCAGACTCGTGCGGATGCCCAGCGCGTGCAGGCGGCGCACGGTCTCTGCGGCGTCGGGCCGCAGCGCGTCGCCGAGCGCCAGTAGACCGAGCAACACGCCGTCCCGCGCCAGACCGATGACCGTCAGTCCGCTCGCTTCGAGTTCATTGATGCGCGCGTGCTGAGCTGCAAGATCCACACCTTCAGCCGCGAGAAACACCGGGCTGCCAACCATTAACCTCGTCTGTCCAAGGCGTGCCCGGACGCCGTGACCCGCGACGGCCTCGAACCCTTCCACCTCGGACAGTGCGATATGGCGTCTAAACGCTTCGTCCACCACGGCCCGCGCGAGCGGGTGCTCGGAAAAGGCTTCGACGGCTCCCGCGAGTGCGAGCAGTTCCTCTTCTGCGCACGTCACGGCGACGATCTCGCGCAAAGCGGGGCGGCCTTCAGTCAGCGTGCCAGTCTTGTCGAACACCACGCGGTTTACGCGTCGTAGCGCCTGAAATGCCTCACCGGTGCGCATCAGCACGCCGCGCTCGGCGGCTTCGCCGGCCCCCCGTACGATCGACAGCGGGGCCGAGATGCCCACCGCACACGGATACCCCATGACCAGCACGCTGAGGCCGGCAAACACGGCCCGTTGCAAATCCGGTGAGGCTCCGACGACCAGTGGCCCGAGGAGCCAGAAGAGCGCCGCGCCGACCGCCGTGGCCAGCACGAGCGGTGTATAGATGCGCAGCACACGATCGACGAGATGCAGGAGGCCCGGTTTGAGGGCGCGGGCGTCTTCGACGCTACGCACCACCTGCCGGAGAAAACTGTCTTCGCCTACCACACTGACGCGCACGAGCAACGTACCGTGACCGTTCAGCGCGCCACTTACCACCCGGTTGCCGGTGCGCTTTTCGACGGGGAGCGGCTCACCGGTCACCAGCGATTCGTCCACGTCCGATTCGCCAGACTCGACTTGCCCGTCTACCGGCACCCGCCCGCCCGGGCGGATGCGCACCAGGTCGCCGACACGAACCTGTTCGAGAGGCACTTCCCGTTCTTGACCGTCATTGACGACATACGCCACGTCAGGCTCAAGGTCCAGCAGCTTCTTGACTGCCTGCGAACTGCGGGTCTTGACGATCAGCGACAACCACTCGGAAAAGATGTGATAGCTGAGCACCATCACCGTCACCGCAAAAAATGCTTCCGTCGGATAACCGGCGGGGTTGAGTGCTAGGCCGATCGTTCCACCCACCAGCCCCGCAAAGGCCCCGAACTCAACCAGCACGTGCTGGTTGAGGATGCCGCGGCGCAGCGCCATGACAGCCATCTGCACGATATGCTGGCCCACGCCGAACACGAGCATCAGCGCGAGCGCGCCGGTCAGCCACGGGACGGTTACCCCGAACGTGCCGCGCAACTTGAGATAATAGATACCGGCTCCGAACACCGCCAGCAGGGCCGTGCCGGCCATCGCGCGATGCAGGCCGTAGCCGCGCAACACGACGAAGGCAAAGGCCACCAGACTCACGAGAGAAAACACGCACAACGGGAACCACGCACTGTCCACCGGGTAGCCGACCAGGCCCATCGAGGCAATGCTGGCCGCGAGGGCGGTCAGGAAGCGTCCTCGCTCGCTAACCAGTGCGCGTTCTTCTTCGTCATACGGGCGTAGCTTGCGCGGATCGGAGACCGTATAGCCGATGTCCTTGAGGGTCTGCAGCAGATCCTCTGCGCGGGCCACGCTCGGGTCATATTCGATCAGCGCCTGCTCGTGGGTCAAGCTGACGGCGACCTTGTCGACGCCAGGCCGCTTGCCCAACGCTTTTTCGATCGTGCCGGTGCACAGCGAACAGTGCAGCCCGCCGATGCGCGCGCGGATGCGCCGCCGACCCGGCAGACTAGACGGCTCTTCGCTCCAGAAGTGCGTGGCCGATTCAACGGACGTTGCAATAGTCATGACAACACCTCGACATCGAATCCCATCATTTGCAGCCGCTCGCGTAGCTGCATTGAGGTGAGCAACAATGGATCAAATGCAACCGCCACACACTGCGTTGCGGCGTCGGCGGTCACGTGCCGTACCCCCTGCATCCGCTCCAGGGCGAAACGAATACGGGTCTCGCAACCGCTGCAGTGGATTTTTTCGTCACCGGTTACGGCAAAATCAACCCGGTCCATCATGAATCTCTCCTTTGTGGGTTCGGCGCACGGCCAGGGCCTTCAGGCCAAAACGCCTGAGCCAAACGAATTCGATTGGTCGAATCCCGATTCCCGAGCGCCGGCGCAAAGCCAGATGCCTCCAGCCAGAGGACTGGCAGACTGCTCCGCAATGTTTTCATCCTAGACCTTGGAGTGTACTCCAGAGTCAATAGGATATTGGGGGTTTGGGGAGTAATGGAACAGAAACTGCAGTTAAGCTCTATGGTTATATAAAAGGAAGAATTTTTCCAATTTCGGCATATAGATCCATTCCCTCTCCCAAGAACTCACAGCTCCTGATGGTCGACTGTGCCGCTGAGATGCTCGGCGGATTGTGTGCGTTGCTGGAGGGCGCCGCGCTCCTCTAGCCAGGTCAGCTTTTCCTCAGCGAGTTGATCGGCGCGCCCCTCGGCACAGCGTAGCTGCTTGCCCAGCATCTCCGTCTCGCGTACCTTGCCCGCCAGTTCGGCACGAACATCCGCCAACTGCTGTTGCAGGGTGTCGAGTCGCGTTTCCG
>VFQM010002991.1_pt1 | contig 11490 bp, 9 predicted proteins | sample 3512391 | NCBI WGS metagenome assembly VFQM01 (sample SAMN10412369, study PRJNA504923) | tailings metagenome | isolation source: Replicate 1 from Balatoc abandoned mine | place: Philippines
GCACCTCGCCGGCCACCACCGCGAAGCCGCGGCCCTGCTCGCCGGCGCGCGCGGCTTCCACCGCCGCGTTCAGCGCCAGGATGTTGGTCTGGAAGGCGATGCCGTCGATCACGCCGATGATGTCGGCGATCTGGCGCGAGGACTGCGCGATGTCCTGCATCGTCGCCACCACGTCGGCCACCACGCGGCCGCCCTGCTCGGCCGCCGAGGCGGCCTGCCCGGCCATCTGGTCGGCCTGCACCACGGTGTCGGCATTGGACTGCACGGTGCTGGCCAGCTGCTGCATCGACGCGGTGGTCTGCTGCAGGCTGCCGGCCTGGCCCTCGGTGCGCGCGCTGAGGTCGGCGTTGCCCTCGGCGATCTGCTGCGAGCCCACGGCGATGGCATCCGAGGCGGCACGCACGCGGCCCACCAGGCGGGCCAGGTCGCGCTGCATCTGCGCCAGCGAGGCCAGCACGCTGTCGGCCGGCGCACGCTCGGCACCCGGCAGCGGGTGCAGGTCGCCAGCGGCGACGCGGCGCGCGGCGGCGCCGAGGTGCTCGGGCTCGGCGCCGAGCTGGCGCTGGATGCTGCGCGGGATCGCCCAGGCCAGGGTCGCGCCCACGGCCAGCGCCACCGCCAGCGCCGCGAACATCACGCTCAGGAAGCCGCCGGCCTCGCCGCGCGCCACCTGGGTGCCGGCCTGGATGCGCGCCTCCTCGGCGTCGATCAGGCGGTTGATGGCGGCCAGCCAGGCGTCGTACGACGGCTTGGCCTCGCCCCACAGCAGCGCCTGCGCCGCGTCGCGCTCGCCGCGCTCGACGAGGCCGATGATGCGCTCGGTCAGGGCCACGGTGCGCTGCTCGACGGCCTGGATGTCGGCATACAGGCCCTGCAGCTCGGGGGCCGCGTCGGGCGAACGCAGCAGCGCTTCCAGCGGCGTGGCCGAGTCGGCATAGAAGCGCGCGAGGCGGTCGATGGCGGCCTTCTCGCGCTCGCGGTCGGCCTCGGAGGCGGCCAGCACCACGTCGCGCACCGCAATGGCGCGGTCGTGGGCCGAACCGCGGAAATTGATGGCATAGCGCTGCACGGGGGCGTGCTGCTCGCCGTTGGCCGCCAGTGCGGCGTCGATGCGGTCGACCTTCAGGGTCGCCAGCATCGTGACGGCCACCAGGATGGCCAGGACGATGGCAAAGCCGACGTGCAGGCGCCGGGCCACGGAAAGACGTTGAATCAGCATGAAGTCACCTTGTGGGGGAAGCAGCCGGCATCGTGGGCTGCACTATGCTTATCATTTTTAGCGTTTGAGTGCGTTGACGCATCAGATTTGTCTATCCCGTGGATAGGTCCGTACCGCCAAGCCAGCCGGATATCGACCGACGATCGATCATCTCAACGCAATAGACCCACTTATGACTCCACAAGCGTGACGAATTCGCACCATCTCGGTGCGTATGGGCGCATGCACAGGGGATGCGCAATCCGCATACATGGGGTTCGCACGGTTGCTCGCGCCCACGCGCTCGTCGACAGTCCCGGCCCGTGGCTTGCTTGTGTTGCCGCAGGCATGAACCGCTGTCTGCCACGATCCACCTTCCCCACAGGAGTCCGAACCCATGACCCGATTCGCCCCCCGCGCCGTGTTCGCCGCTGCCCTCGCTGCCGTTGGCCTGGGCGCCTCCGCGCCCGCGCTCGCCGGCAAGGACCTCGACGCCATCAAGTCGCGCGGCGTCCTGGTCTGCGGCGTGAACACCGGCCTGGCGGGCTTCTCGGCCGCCGACAGCCAGGGCCGCTGGGCTGGCCTGGACGTGGACTACTGCCGCGCGCTGGCCGCCGCCATCCTGGGCGACGCCAACAAGGTGCGCTTCGCCCCGCTGACCGCGCAGCAGCGCTTCACGGCGCTGCAGTCCGGCGAGATCGACGTGCTGTCGCGCAACACCACCTGGACGCTGACGCGTGACGTCTCCCTGGGCATGCACTTCGTGGGCGTGAACTTCTACGACGGCCAGGGCTTCATGGTGCCCAAGAGCCTGAACGTCAAGAGCGCCAAGCAGCTGCGCGGCGCCACGGTCTGCGTGCAGTCGGGCACCACCACCGAGCTCAACCTCACCGACTACTCGCGCGCCAACAACCTGCAGCTCAAGCCGGTGGTGTTCGAGAAGGTGGAGGCGGCCACGGGCGCCTACTTCTCCGGCCGCTGCCAGGTCTACACCACCGATGCCTCGGGCCTGGCCTCGGTGCGCAGCAAGGAGGCCAAGAACCCGGCCGACCACGTGATCCTGCCCGAGCTCATCAGCAAGGAGCCGCTGGGCCCGTCGATCCGCCGCGGCGACGACGAGTTCTTCGCCATCGCGAAGTGGACGCTCAACGCCCTGCTGGAGGCCGAGGAATACGGCATCACCCAGGCCAACGCCGACAAGATGAAGGCCGAGAGCAAGAACCCGGGCGTGATGCGCCTGCTCGGCAGCGGCACCGAGGACACCGGCAAGCTGCTGGGCCTGGACAAGGAGTGGGCCTACCGCGCGATCAAGGCCGTGGGCAACTATGGCGAGAAGTTCGACCGCCACGTCGGCCCCAACACCCCCATCGGCCTGGAGCGCGGCACCAACGCGCTGTGGACGCAGGGCGGCCTGATGTACGCCCCGCCGGTGCGCTGACGCGCAGGTCTTCTGCCGCCTGACCGGCGCGCCGCCGCCACGGCGGCGCGCCGGTGTGCCCCTGCCACCCTTCGGAGCGCCGCTTGAGCACCCGAGAGCCCCCGCGCAAGAAGACGGTCTGGTCGCTGCGCAGCCGCGCCGTGCGCGGCTGGCTGTACCAGGCCCTGGCCCTGGCCGCCGTGCTGGGCCTGGTCGCGTTCCTCGCCCACAACACGCAGGTCAACATGCGGGAGCGGGGCATCCAGAGCGGCTTCGACTTCCTGCAGCAGGCCGCCGGCTTCGACATCGGCGAGACCATGATCGCCTACGACCCCAGTGAGAGCTACGGCAAGGCGCTGTGGGTGGGCGTGCTCAACACGCTGCGGGTGGCCGTGATCGGCATCGTGCTGACCACGATCGTGGGCGTGCTGGCCGGCATCGGCCGCTTCTCGTCCAACGCGCTGGTGCGCGGGCTGTGCTACGGCTACGTGGAGCTGTTCCGCAACGTGCCCATCCTGCTGCAGCTGCTGATGTGGTACCTGTTCTTCGTGGAGGTGCTGCCGCCGCCGCAGGAGGCCTGGAACGCGGGCAACCTGTTCTTCCTGAGCAAGGGCGGCTTCGCCTTCCCGGCGCCGGTGTGGGCCCCGGGGCATGCCTGGATGGCGCTGGGCGCGCTGGGGGGCGTGGTGGGCGGCATCGCCTACCGGCGCTGGGCCCAGCGCGAGTTCGAGCGCACCGGGCAGGACCGCAACCGCTGGGCCGTGCCGCTGGGCGCGGTGCTGGCCGGCGCGTTGGCCGGCTGGCTGGCCGGCGGTGCGCCGCGCGAGTGGTCGGTGCCCGAGCAGCTGGCCTTCATGGTCGATGGCGGCATCAGCGCCACGCCGGAGTTCATGGCGGTGCTGGTGGGCCTGGTGCTCTACACCGGCGCCTTCGTGGCCGAGGTGGTGCGCGGCGGCATCCAGTCGGTCAGCCACGGCCAGGTGGAGGCGGCCAGCGCCATCGGCCTGAGCCGGCGCCAGCAGATGCGGCTGGTGGTGCTGCCGCAGGCCATGCGCGTGATCATCCCGCCGCTGACCAACCAGTACCTCAACCTGACCAAGAACTCCTCGCTGGCGGTGGCCATCGGCTACCCCGACGTGGTGTCGATCGCCAACACGACGCTCAACCAGAGCGGCCGCGCGGTGGAGTGCATCGCCATCATCATGCTCGTGTACCTGACCACCTCGCTGGGCACCTCGGCGCTGATGAACTGGTACAACAAGCGCGTGGCGATCCAGGAGCGCTGACGCCATGGCGCTGCGATACCCAACTCGGCCGGTCCACCCGGGCCGGCAGCCGCAGTGGCGCTTTCCCGCAGACCTCGCTGCCTCCGCAAGGCGGCGGCGGGCAGGCCTGGGGCGCGCTTTGAGGACGCCGAGCATCGCAGGGCCCGAGGCCGCGCGCGTCAGCGCGCTTCGTAGACTGACTCGCGGCCGACGTTCGACCACAGCGAACGAAGTGAGCGGAGGGAGTTCGGCCGCGGGCCTCGGGACCGAGAAGCGCAGGGCAGCCGCAGCGAAGCGGAGGCCGTCCGGGCAGCGCGCTCCAGGCCTGCCCGCCGCCGCCTTGTCGCCGCGATGCCCGCGTGTGAACGACAACAAGGCAACCATTGGCTGCGCCGGCACCTGGGCCGCACCGCGCCTGGCCATGCACGCAGCCCAGCGATCCCCCCATGGCTGACAGCTTCACCCCCATCGCCCCACGCCCTGCACCCGTGCGCACCGAGGGCCTGGTGCCCTGGGTGCGCCGCAACCTCTTCGGCGACTGGAAGAGCGCGCTGACCACCGTGCTGCTGCTCGGCGTGGCCGTCTACCTGCTGCCGCAGCTGGCGCAGTGGGGTGTTGTGCGCGCGGTGTTCGGCGCCGATGCCGAGGCCTGCCAGGCCGCGCGCGGCAGCGGTGCCTGCTGGGGCGTGGTCACCGAGAAGTGGCGCATCATCATCTTCGGGCGCTACCCGTTCGAGCAGCAGTGGCGGCCCGAGCTGGCCACCGCGCTGATGGTGGGCGCGCTCGTCGTCAGCTGCATCCGCTGGTTCTGGAAGCCCTGGCTCGCGGCCCTGTGGGTGGGCGTGCTGGCCGTGTTCTTCGTGCTCATGGGCGGCGGCGTCCTCGGCCTGGAGCCGGTGCGCACCGACCTCTGGGGCGGCCTGCCGCTGACCGTGATGCTGGCCACGCTGTCGATCTTCTTCGCCTTCCCGCTGGCGGTGCTGGTGGCGCTGGGGCGGCGCAGCAACCTGCCGGCCATCCGCACCGTGTGCGTGGTCTACATCGAGCTGATCCGCGGCGTGCCGCTGATCAGCGTGCTGTTCATGGCCAGCTTCATGTTCCCGCTGTTCATGCCCCAGGGCACCACCATCGACGTGCTGCTGCGCGTGCTGGTGGGCATCACGCTGTTCGCCGCGGCCTACATGGCGGAGATCGTGCGCGGCGGGCTGCAGGCCATCCCGAAGGGCCAGCTCGAGGCGGCCGACACCCTGGGCCTGAGCTACTGGCAGACGCAGCGCAAGATCGTGCTGCCCCAGGCGCTGGCGATGGTGGTGCCGAGCATGATGAACAACTTCATCAGCATCTTCAAAGACACCTCGCTGGTCACCATCGTCAGCCTCTACGAGCTCACCGGCGCGCTCGGCCTGGCGCTGAACTCCGACGTCGACTGGCGGCCGTTCAAGATCGAGGCCTACTTCTTCATCACCGCGATCTACTTCGCCTTCTGCTTCGCGATGTCCCGCTACAGCCTGTGGGTCGAGAAGCAGCTGTCCGTGAGCCGCACCCGCTGAACGGGACCGAACCGATGTCCACCGACGACACCATCATCCGCTTCGACAAGGTCAACAAGTGGTACGGCAACGCCTTCCACGTGCTGCGCGACATCGACCTGTCGGTGAAGAAGGGCGAGCGCATCGTGATCTGCGGCCCCTCGGGCTCGGGCAAGTCGACGCTGATCCGTTGCATCAACGCGCTGGAGCCCTACCAGGAAGGGCTGATCACGGTGGACGGCACCGCGCTGACCGATGACGTGAAGGCCGTGGAGCAGATCCGCCGGCAGGTGGGCATGGTGTTCCAGCAGTTCAACCTGTTCCCGCACCTGACGGTGCTGGAGAACCTGACGCTGGCGCCGATGTGGGTGGGCCACGTGCCGAAGAAGGACGCCGAGGAGCGCGCGATGCAGCAGCTCCAGCGCGTGCGCATCGCCGAGCAGGCCAGGAAGTACCCCCTGCAGCTCTCCGGCGGCCAGCAGCAGCGCGTGGCCATCGCGCGTGCGCTGTGCCTGACGCCGAAGATCATGCTCTTCGACGAGCCCACCTCGGCGCTCGACCCGGAGATGATCAAGGAGGTGCTCGACGTGATGATCGAGCTCGCCGGCCAGGGCATGACCATGCTGTGCGTGACCCACGAGATGGGCTTCGCCAAGGCGGTGGCCGACCGCGTGATCTTCATGGACCAGGGCCAGATCGTCGAGCAGAACGACCCGCACCGCTTCTTCGACCAGCCCCGCAACGAGCGCACGAAGGACTTCCTGGCCAAGATCATCGGGCACTGAGGGCGCCCGGCGCCCGCACCACCCACCCCGGGTCGCCGCGGCGCGCTCCGGGGCTCCGGAGGGGCCTACTTCGCGAACAGCTGCGAGCGGTCCTTGAAGGCCTTGAACTCCAGCGCGTTGCCCGAGGGGTCGCGGAAGAACATCGTGGCCTGCTCCCCCACCTGGCCGGCAAAGCGGATGTAGGGCTCGATCACGAACTTCACGCCCTGGGCCTTCAGGCGCTCGGCAAAGGCGTGGAACTGCTCCCAGCCCAGCACGACGCCGAAGTGCGGCACCGGCACGTCGTGCCCGTCCACCTCGTTGTGGTGGTCGGCGGCCTTGGCGGGCGCCAGGTGGGCGACGATCTGGTGGCCGAAGAGGTCGAAGTCGATCCACTCGGCGCTGCTGCGGCCCTCGGGGCAGCCGAGCAGGCCACCGTAGAAGGCGCGCGCGGCGGCCAGGTCGTGGACGGGAAAGGCGAGGTGAAACGGGGCGATGTCCATGCTGGCAGCATAGCGCCATGTCCAAACCCACGCCTTCGCTCTTCGAGCCGTGCACCGTCGGTGCCTGGCAGCTCTCCAACCGCGTCGTGATGGCGCCGCTGACGCGCAACCGCAGCCCCGGCGGCGTGCCCGCGCCGCGCGTGGCCACCTACTACGCCCAGCGCGCCAGCGCCGGGCTGCTGGTCAGCGAGGCCACCGCCATCACCCAGCAGGGCCAGGGCTACGCCGACGTGCCCGGCCTCTACACCCCGGCGCAGCTGGCCGGCTGGCGCGCCGTGACCGACGCGGTGCACGCCGCCGGCGGCCGCATCGTCTGCCAGCTCTGGCACGTGGGCCGCATCTCGCACGTGGCGCTGCAGCCCGGCGGGCACGACCCGGTGGCGCCGTCGGCCATCCCGGCCAACGCCAGGACGGTGCTGATGAAGGACGGCGTGCCGGTGTTCGAGCCGGTGTCGCCGCCGCGCGCGCTGTCGCGCGCCGAGATCCCCGGCATCGTGGCCGACTACGCGCGCGCCGCCCGGGCCGCGGTGGCCGCCGGCTTCGACGGCGTGGAGATCCACGGCGCCAACGGCTACCTGATCGACCAGTTCCTCAAGACCGGCAGCAACCAGCGCACGGACGACTACGGCGGCAGCATTCCCCATCGCGCGCGCTTTGCGCTGGAGGTGGCGCAGGCCGTGGCCGCGGCCATCGGCGGCGCGCGCACCGGCATCCGCGTGTCGCCGGTGACGCCGGCCAACGACGCCGACACCGAGGACACGCAGCCGCTGTTCGAGCACCTGCTGCGCGGCCTGGCGCCGCTCTCCCTGGCCTACGTGCACGTGATCGAGGGCTCCACCGGCGGCCCGCGCGAGCTGCCCGAGCGCCCGTTCGACTACGCCGCCCTGCGCCGGGCGTACCGCGACGCCGGCGGCAGCGGCGCCTGGATGGTCAACAACGGCTACGACCGCGCGCTGGCCGATGCCGCGCTGGCCGACGGGTCCGACCTGGTGGCCTTCGGCCGCCCGTTCATCAGCAACCCCGACCTGGTGCGCCGCCTGCGCGACGGCCTGCCGCTGGCCGAACCCGACCGCCGCACCTTCTACGGCGGCGGCGATGCGGGCTACACCGACTACCCCGCACTGCCCGCATAAGCTTCGGCGGAATCATTCGTTCACGGCGGCAAGGGCGCTGCCTAGCATGCGCCCATGCCCTCCAAACGCCAACTGCTGCGCGCCCTGCCGGGCCTCGTGTCGGGCCTCGCGCTCGGCTCCGCCGCACCCTGGGTCCAGGCCCGGGACATCACGCTGCTCAACGTCAGCTACGACCCCACGCGCGAGCTGTACCGCGAGTTCAACGCCGCGTTCGCGACGCACTGGAAGCAGAAGACCGGCCAGAACGTGAACGTGCGCATGTCGCACGGCGGTGCGGGAAAACAGGCCCGCTCGGTGATCGACGGCCTGGAGGCCGATGTCGTCACGCTGGCCCTGGCCTATGACATCGACGCCATCGCCGAACGCGCCAGGCTGTTCCCGGCCGACTGGCAGAAGCGCCTGCCGCACAACAGCAGCCCCTACACCAGCACCATCGTGCTGCTGGTGCGCAAGGGCAACCCCAAGGGCATCAAGGATTGGGACGACCTGGCCCGGCCCGGCATCTCCGTGATCACGCCCAACCCCAAGACCTCCGGCGGCGCGCGCTGGAACTTCCTCGCCGCCTGGGGCTACGCGCTGAAGAAGACCGGCAGCGATGACAAGGCGCGCGACTTCGTGCGCACCATCTACCGCAACGTGCCGGTGCTCGATTCCGGCGCCCGTGGCTCCACGGTGACCTTCGCCGAGCGAGGCATCGGCGACGTGTTCATCTCCTGGGAAAACGAGGCCTTCCTGGCGATGAACGAACTGGGCAAGGACAAGTTCGAGATCGTCGTGCCCTCGCTGAGCATCCTGGCCGAGCCGCCCGTGACGCTGGTGGACCGGGTGGTGGACAAGCGCGGCACGCGCGAGGTGGCCCAGGCCTATCTTCAGTACCTGTACTCGCCGGTCGGCCAGGACATCGCCGGCAAGCACCACTACCGGCCCACCGACCCGGCGGCACAGGCCAAGTACGCGGCGCAGTTCCCGAAGGTGAACCTGTTCCGCATCGACGAGGTGTTCGGCGGCTGGCAGGCGGCGCAGAAGCGCTTCTTCGATGACGGCGGCGTGTTCGACCAGATCTACACCGCGCGCTGACTCCCGTGCCTAGCGCCGCGCGCGCCCGTTCCATGCTGCCTGTGCGCCGCCGTCATGCCACTCTTCCGCCCCCTGCTCCGCCGCCACAGCGTGCTGCCCGGCTTCGACCTGGCGCTGGGCTTTGCGCTCACCTACGTGTGCCTGCTGGTGCTGATCCCGCTGTCGGCCGCGTTCCTGAAGACCTTCACGCTGACATGGCAGGGCTTCGTGGATGCCGCCTTCAGCCCGCGCGTGATGGCGTCTTACCGGCTGAGCTTCGGCGCGTCGCTGGCCGCTGCCGCGCTCAACGCGGTCTTCGGGCTGGTGGTGGCCTGGGTGCTGGTGCGTTACCGATTCCCCTTCAAGCGCGTGGTGGACGCGCTGGTGGACCTGCCCTTCGCGCTGCCCACGGCGGTGGCCGGCATTGCGCTGACCGCGCTGTACGCGGGTGACGGCTGGATCGGCCAGGCCTTGCCCTTCAAGGTCAGCTACACGCCCGTGGGCGTGTTCGTGGCGCTGGTGTTCATCGGCCTGCCCTTCGTGGTGCGCACGGTGCAGCCGGTGCTGGAAGACGTGAGCCGCGAGTTGGAGGAGGCCGCGGCCACGCTGGGCGCCAGCCGCTGGCAGACCTTCCGCCGCGTGCTGCTGCCCATCGTCCTGCCGGCGCTGCTGACCGGCTTTGCGCTGGCCTTTGCCCGCGCGCTGGGCGAATACGGCTCGGTGATCTTCATCGCCGGCAACATGCCCATGGTCAGCGAGATCACGCCGCTGCTGATCGTCACCAAGCTGGAGCAGTACGACGATGCCGGCGCCACCGCGATTGCCGTGGTGATGCTCGTGGCCGCCTTCCTGCTGCTGGGCGTGGTCAACGTCCTGCAGGCCTGGGCGCGCCGCCGGCAGGGGAGGATCTGAGGTGGTTGCCGCCTATGGTCTGACCCCGGCTCGACGCGCAAACATGACCGCTCACGATCCTGGGCAGCCATTCGTTGTTCGCGCGTGCGAGCAGCGTGGCGAGCTCGCGCGGGCACCGGAGGGGGCGCCGCTCATGTCCCCCGCCGTCGGCCGCAGGCCGGCGGCGGAGGACATGAGCGGCACCCCCTGCCCTGCCCGCGCGAGCTCGCCACGCTGCTCGCATGCGACAACAGCGAGCGTCCGCAACAGGTCGGTTGCGGTCCGCTGTCGCGCATCCCAAGGGGAACCTCAGCCGATGTCTCAACGCTGGCCGCTTTGCCCATGAACGCCACGACACACGCCATCTCGCCGGCCACCTTGCCGGCAGCGCCCGCACGGCCACGCGCAGGTGCCGCCGACGAACCGCCGGCGGTGCGCTGGGCGCTCGTCGCGCTGGCGCTGGGGTTCCTGGGCCTGTTCCTGTTCGTGCCGCTGGTGGCCGTGTTCGTGGAGGCGCTGCGCAAGGGCTGGGAGGTCTACGTGGCCGCGCTGATCGAGCCCGACGCGCTGGCCGCCGTGCGGCTCACGCTGCTGGCCGCGGCCATCTCGGTGCCGCTGAACCTCGTGTTCGGCGTGGCGGCGTCGTGGGCCATCGCCAAGTTCGACTTCCGCGGCAAGAACCTGCTGCTGACGCTGATCGACCTGCCCTTCTCCGTCAGCCCCGTCATCGCCGGCCTGATCTTCGTGCTGGTCTTCGGCCTGCACGGCTGGTTCGGGGCCTGGCTGCAGGCCCACGACCTCAAGGTCATCTTCGCCGTGCCGGGCATCGTGCTGGCCACGGTGTTCATCACCTTCCCCTTCATCGCGCGCGAGCTGATCCCGCTGATGCAGGCCCAGGGCATCGAGCAGGAAGAGGCGGCACGCGTGCTCGGCGCCAGCGGCTGGCAGATCCTGCGCCGCGTGACGCTGCCCAACGTGAAGTGGGCGCTGCTGTACGGCGTGATCCTGTGCAACGCGCGGGCGATGGGCGAGTTCGGCGCGGTCAGCGTGGTCAGCGGGCACATCCGCGGCCTCACGAACACGATGCCGCTGCACATCGAGATCCTCTACAACGAATACCAGTTCGCCGCCGCCTTCGCGGTGGCCTCGCTGCTGGCGCTGCTGGCGCTGGTGACGCTGGTGCTGAAGTACGTGGTCGAGCAGCGCGTGAAGGCGCAGATGAAGGGAGACGGCGATGGGCATTGAAGTGCGCGGCCTGCAGAAGGCCTTCGGCCCGGTGGTGGTCTGCGACCGGCTGGACCTGGACATCGCCAGCGGCGAGCTGGTGGCGCTGCTGGGCCCCTCGGGCTCGGGCAAGACCACGCTGCTGCGCATCATCGCGGGGCTGGAGGTGCCGGACGCGGGCCAGGTGCTGTTCCACGGCGAGGACACCACGCACACCGACGTGCGCCAGCGCCAGGTGGGCTTCGTGTTCCAGCACTACGCGCTGTTCGCCCACATGACGATCTTCGAGAACGTGGCCTTCGGCCTGCGCGTGCGGCCCAAGGCCACGCGGCCGTCGGATGCCGGGATCCGGCGCAAGGTGCAGGACCTGCTCCAGCTGGTGCAGCTGGACAGCGTGGGGCACCGCTACCCGCACCAGCTCTCCGGCGGCCAGCGCCAGCGCATCGCGCTGGCGCGCGCGCTGGCGGTGGAGCCGCGGGTGCTGCTGCTCGACGAGCCCTTCGGCGCGCT
>VFQM010002992.1_pt1 | contig 11490 bp, 8 predicted proteins | sample 3512391 | NCBI WGS metagenome assembly VFQM01 (sample SAMN10412369, study PRJNA504923) | tailings metagenome | isolation source: Replicate 1 from Balatoc abandoned mine | place: Philippines
CCGTTTCACGCAACTCGGGCGCCCGAGCACGGTGCCCGTGGGTGCCATGGCATAGCTGCGTCTGGGGCTGGGGTAATCTCGTCTGCCTTCCGACTTGTGCAACAAAGCCCATCGACAGGGTCAATTACGAAGAGGGCCAGATCGTCAAACGTGGCGACGTGCTGTTCGAGATTGACGCTCGCAGTTACCGTGCTGCTCTGGCTCGCGCGGAAGCAGACTTGGCCCGCGCCCGCACGCAGGCCGCACTGGCACGTAGCGAAGCGGCCCGTGCTCAAAAGCTGGCTTCATTGCAAGCAGCCTCCACCGAGGAGTTGGAGCGGCGCCACGCCGCCGCCGATCAGGCCCAAGCCAACGTGCAGTTCGCCCAAGCCGCAGTCGAGACCGCCAAGTTGGATCTGTCGTTCACCCAGGTACGTTCGCCCATCACAGGCCGCGCCGGACGTGCACTGGTCACGGCAGGCAACTTGGTGAGTGCTGACGGCCAGGCCAGCATCCTGACCACCGTAGTCTCGCTGAACCCGGTGCACGTGCATTTTGATGGCGACGAGCGTACCTATCTGCGCTACGCCCACATGGCTCGCAACGGAGAGCGCCCCGACCAGCGCAGCGAAAGCATCCCGGTGCAGGTGGGCCTGGTCGGCGAGAACGGCTATCCACACGCCGGAAACGTGGACTTCGTGGACAACCGTGTCGATGCGGCCACCGGCACCATCCGCGCACGCGCCACCCTGGTCAATCCCGACGGCCTGCTTACGCCGGGCCTCTATGCCCGAGTGCGCCTGCCGGGTAGCGGCAGTTTCGAGGCCATGCTGATCGACGACAAGGCCATCCTGACCGACCAGAGCCGCAAGTACGTGTATGTGATCGATGAGAACAACACCGCCCAGCGCCGCGACATCACGCTGGGACGCAAGGCCGAAGGCCTGCGCATCGTCGAGGAAGGTCTAAATCCCGGCGACCGCGTGATCGTCAACGGCATCCAGAAGGTTTCTGTCGGCATGCCAGTGACGGCCCAGGACATTGAAATGGCGCCTGCAGGCCGACAAAACGCCCAGGCGAGCGAATGAGCGCGGAGAGCCAGCCATCATGAACTTTGCCCGCTTTTTCGTGGACAGGCCGATTTTTGCGGCCGTGCTGTCCATCATCATTTTCGTGGTTGGGTTGATCGCGATCCCGCTCTTGCCCGTCAGCGAGTACCCGGAAGTCGTGCCACCCACCGTACAGGTTCGCGCCACGTATCCTGGCGCAAATCCGCGCGAAATCGCCGACACGGTAGCCGCACCACTGGAGGCATCCATCACCGGCGTGGAAAACATGCTCTACATGAAGTCCGTGGCCGGTAGTGATGGCGTGTTGGTGCTGACCGTCACCTTCCGTCCTGGCACCGATCCCGACGACGCCCAGGTCAAGGTACAGAACCGTGTCGCCCAGGCAGAGCCGCGTCTTCCCGAAGCGGTGCGCCAGCAAGGTGTGGTGACCGTCAAACAGTCCCCCAACGAAACGCTGGTCGTGCAGTTGCACTCGCCGGGCGATCGCTATGACGCGCTGTACCTGCGCAACTATGCCGTGCTCCATGTACGCGACGAGTTGGCACGCATCCAGGGGGTGGGCGATGCCACGATCAGCGGCTCTGGCGACTACGCCATGCGCTTATGGCTGGACCCCGACAAAATTGCGGCGCTGGGTATGACCGCCGGCGATGTGGTCGAAGCCGTGCGCGAACAGAACGTCCAGGTCTCGGCCGGTCAACTAGGTGCGCCGCCCAACCCCTCGGGAAGCGACTTCCTCCTGTCCATCAATGCGCAGGGCCGGCTGGTGACGGAAGAAGAGTTCGGCGACGTCATCGTCAAGACCGGATCGCAGGGTCAGGTCACCCGGCTGCGAGATGTGGCGCGCGTGGAAATGGACGCATCCAGCTACTCGCTGATGTCGTTGCTCAACAACAAGCCTGCTGTCGCGATCACTGTCTTTGAAGCCCCGGGCGCCAATGCCATCGAAATCTCGGATCAAGTCCGCGCGAAGATGGACGAGTTGGCCAAGCGCTTTCCCGAGGGAGTGGAATGGTCGGTGGAGTATGACTCAACTGTCTTCGTGCGTCAGTCGATCAAGGCGGTCGTCAACACTCTGCTGGAAGCCATCGGACTGGTGGTGCTGGTGGTGATCTTGTTCCTTCAGACTTGGCGTGCCTCCATCATCCCACTGCTAGCCGTGCCGGTGTCGGTGGTAGGCACCTTCGCCGTGCTGCTGATGCTGGGCTTTTCCATCAATACGCTCACGCTTTTTGGACTCGTGCTTGCCATCGGGATCGTGGTGGACGACGCGATCGTGGTGGTGGAAAACGTCGAGCGCAACATCGCCGAAGGGCTGGCGCCGCTGGCTGCGGCCCATCAGGCCATGCGCGAAGTCAGTGGCCCCATCGTCGCCATCTCGCTGGTGCTGTGCTCGGTATTCGTGCCTATGGCATTCCTGTCCGGCGTGACAGGGCAGTTCTACAAACAGTTCGCCGTCACCATTGCGATCTCCACGGTAATTTCGGCCATCAACTCGCTGACGCTGTCGCCTGCGCTGGCCGCGCGCCTGCTTCGCCCGCATGGTGCCGCGCCAGACCTGCCCACGCGGGTGCTGGATCGCAGTCTGGGCTGGATACTCCGGCCGTTCAACCGTTTCTTCCTGCGCAGCGCGGATGGCTATGGAAACAGCGTGTCGCGCATCCTCGGGCGGCGTGGTGCGGTGTTTCTCGTCTACATCGCGCTACTGGTGGCGACGGGAGCTGTGTTCAAGGCCGTCCCTGGCGGATTCATCCCCATGCAGGACAAGCTGTATCTCATCGGTGTCATCCAGCTACCCGAGGGTGCATCCCTGGAGCGCACGGAAGCGCTGGTCCGCCGTGTGAGCGACATCGCGCTCAAGACCGATGGCGTCTACAACGCCGTGCAGTTCCCGGGCATGAACGCCTTGCAGTTGACCAACACGTCCAATAGCGGCCTAGTGTATTTCGTACTCAAGCCCATCAATGAGCGCAAGCACACTGCAACCGAGATTGCGGAACAGTTGAACGAGCGCTTCGCTCAGGAGCAGGACGGTCTGGCCTTTGCCATCATGCCGCCCCCTGTCATGGGGCTGGGCGCGGGTTCCGGGTTCTCTCTTTACGTGCAGGATCGCAACCGTGAGGGCTATGCCGCATTGCAGACGGCGACCACCGAGCTGGCGACGGCCATCTCGCAAGAACCGGGATTCCAATATCCGATCAGTTCCTATCAGGCCAATGTGCCGCAGCTTGACGCCGTAGTGGACCGCACCAAGGCGAAGGCACAGGGCGTGGCCGTGACCGATCTTTTCGATACGCTGCAAGTGTACCTGGGTTCGGCGTATGTCAACGACTTCACGCGCTTTGGCCGCACCTTCCGGGTGATGGCTCAGGCGGACGCACCGTTCCGCAGTTCTGTCGAGGACGTGGTCAAACTGCGCACCCGCAACGCCAATGGCGACATGGTGCCCATCGGCAGCATGGTGGACGTGCGCAAGACATTCGGCCCCGATCCCGTCATCCGCTTCAACGGCTATCCATCTGCCGACCTGATTGGTGAGTCAGATCCGCGTCTGGTGTCGTCATCGCAGGCATTGCAGCAAGTGCAATCCATTGCAGACAAGGTGCTGCCGCCAGGCATGCAACTGGAGTGGACCGACCTCAGCTACCAGCAGGTCACGCAAAGCAATACCGCGCTGGTGGTGTTCCCGCTGGCGGTACTGTTGGTCTTCCTGGTGCTGGCGGCACTGTACGAAAGCTGGACGTTGCCGCTGGCCGTCATCCTGATCGTGCCCATGAGCCTGTTGTCGGCCATGACGGGCGTGTGGCTCGCGGGTGGTGACAGCAACATTTTCGTGCAGATTGGCTTGATAGTGCTGATTGGTCTGGCCTCCAAGAATGCCATTCTGATCGTGGAGTTCGCCCGTGAACTTGAGCGCAAGGGGCACAGCATCCTCGATGCCGCGCTGGAGGCATCACGCCTTCGTCTGCGCCCGATCATCATGACTTCCATCGCCTTCATCGCTGGCGTGGTGCCGCTGATGGTCGGTTCCGGCGCAGGCGCGGAGATTCGCCAGGTTATGGGAGTGACTGTGTTCGCCGGCATGCTCGGCGTGACCTTGTTCGGTTTATTCCTGACTCCTGTTTTCTACGTCGCGTTACGCAGGCTCGCGACGCGCAAGCCACGTCGCCAGGCAAATGTCGCCATGGAGGCCACCCATGTCTGACTCCACAAGGACTGATTCCGTCATGCTTCAAACGCCATCCCGCATCCGACCATGCCTACGTCGGATGCCACATCTGGTACTGCTCCCTTTGGTGGCGTTGACGCTGGCAGCTTGCGCAGTAGGGCCGAATTACAAGGCACCTGCCGCGCCCCAGGCAGTGACGTATGCCCGCCAAGACCCCGTTGCCGTGTCCCAGCTTGTACCGGAGGCCGATGCGCAATTCTGGCGGGAACTGGATGACCCGGTGCTGCACTCTTTGGTGGAGAATGCTCTTCACGCCAATCACGACATCCGCATAGCACTGTCGCGCTACGAGCAAGCCAGCGCACTGTCGCGCGAACGTCGCCAAGACTACTATCCGACGCTGGGCGCGTCCGGTGAAATCAGTACCCAGCGCGCCAGTGCTGCACAAGCACCGGATGCGTCCCGCTCCGACCGGGATAACGATCTGCATTCGGCTGGCCTATCCGTGATCTGGGAATTGGACTTCTTTGGCCGAGTGCGGCGCAGCGTGGAATCGCAGCGCGCCGAGACCGAGGCCAGCGCAGCCGACCTGGCGGGCGTACAAGTGGCTATGGTGGCCGAGTTGACCGACGCCTATTTCCGCTTGCGCGGCTTGCAAGTGCAATTACAGGTCGCGCGGGACAACGAAATCAACCAAGCCGATACGCTGCGGCTGATCGAGGTCTTGTTCGAGAACGGCCGGGGCACGTCGTTCGATGCCGACCGCGCCCGCACGCAATTGGCGCTGACACGCTCGCGCATTCCGCCGCTTGAAGCTGAGGCTGCTGTGGCCGCCCACCGCATTGCCGTGCTCACTGGCCGCACGCCTGCGGCGATGGCCGAAGTGCTGGATCACCCCGCAGCCTTGCCTGAGCTGCCCGCCCAGATCAACGCCGGTGCACCGGGCGATCTACTGCGTCGCCGTCCCGATGTGGCTGCGGCAGAACGTAGGCTGGCTGCGGCCACTGCGCGTATCGGCGTAGCCATGGCAGACCTGTTCCCTCGCTTTACGTTGGGAGGGCTGATCGGCACGCAGGCGTTGGGCTTTGGTTCGTTGTTCGAGCGTGATAGTGAAACGCGAATGATCTCGCTCGGTGTGGGTGGTTCCTTCCTAGACGTGGGCCGGGTGCGGTCGCGCATCGCGGCGGCCAATTCAGCCACTGCCGAAAACTTGGCGGTATACGAGCGCACGGTGCTGCGCGCCATGGAAGAAACCGAGAACGCGCTGGTACGCCTATCGCGCGCGCAGACCGAGAACGCCATGCTGGTACAGGCGACCGAGGCCAGCCGCCGGGCAGCCAAGACGGCTCGCCTGCAATTTGAGGGCGGCGCCATCCATGTTTTGGATGTGCTGGAGGCCGAACGTTCACGCTTGGAGTCCGAAGACTTGCTGGCACAAAGCGCCACCCGCAGGGCGACGGCGTTGGTGGCGGTCTACAAGACGCTGGCCGGCGGCTGGTCACACGCCTTGCCCGGACCGCAGGGCGAGGCAGTCGCGCAGCGCCACAAAAGCGGCGACAGGCCTGAACTGGATGAACTCGGTGAGATGAGCGGCTACAACGCTGCGACTCTCAAACGGCCTTTGTACTGACAACAGGAGGCGAAATGGAGATTCGACACTTACGCTGCTTTCTCGCTGTCGCCGAAGAACTACATTTCGCCCGCGCGGCGGAGAGGCTGCACATCGAGCAGTCACCGCTGTCGCGCACTATCAAGGAACTGGAGGAGTGCCTGGGCGAACAGTTGTTCATTCGTACCAGCCGCAGCACGCGGCTGACACGGGCGGGCAAGCTGTTTCTGGAGCATGTGCCGCGCATCTTCACCGCCTTGCAGCAGGCGCGCGATAGCGTGAATGCAGCCACCAACGGCTTCCACGGTCAGTTGCGTATCGCACTGTCCGACGGCATCACGCCCTCGCGCCTGCCGTCCTTGTTGGCGCTGTGTCGGCAGGAAGAACCCGAAGTCGAGATTCGCCTGTTCGAGGTACCCTTGTCGCAGCAGATCAAGGGACTGCATGACGACCTGTACGACGTGGGCTTTGCCCAGTCCGATGAAGTTGGAGAAGGCATCACTGCCGAAGCCGTTTGGAGCGATGCACTGATGGTGGCGGTTCCTGCACGCCATCCGCTTTTTAAGCACAGGCGCATCCCGCTGGAAGAAGTGCTGCGCTATCCGCTGGTGCTGTGCGATCCGCACGTATGCGAAGGCCATGCTCGCCAAGTCGAGCGTGTACTGCGCCGGATAGATATGGAGCCGCTGATTGCCGAACGTGTGGCTTCGTGCGATTTGATGATGGCGCTAGTGTCGGCGGGCTTTGCGCTGGGCCTAGCCGGAGCGCCGCATATCGCAGGCAGCCGTGAGCCTGGGATTGTGGCTCGGCCGCTGGCGGGTCGCTCACCCATGCTGACCACTTATGTGCTGCACCGGGAAGGTGGATCCTCGGACGTGCTGTCACGCTTTATCGAGCGTGTGCAGGCCATCGAATCGCCGGACGGCATCAGAGCCACGCCCCCCCTTGAACCCGATCCCCAAGAGGAAGTCGAGCCATGACCATGAAGCAGATCGCCCCATTCCTGTTGGTCGCCGCGCTGTCCGCTTGCGGCCAGTCCGAAACACCGAAACAGGCAGCCAATGTACCGACCGTGGAAGAGCTGGCCGCAGATCCTGCGCGCCTGAGGGAGCTGCGCCGCCAATGCAAGACCGAGCGTCCGACGATGGGCGATGTGCTGTGCAACCGCGTGGCCGAAGCAACGAACAAGCGCTTCTTCGGAGACGGCAAGGTGCCTTACACGCCATCGGAAACGCCGCCGAAGCTCTGACCGTTGGCGGTTTGCCGCATATCCTGATTTTCTTTCTCGACACGCCGCAGCGCGCTCAAGCCTGCGGCGTTTTTACTGATTTCGTCCCTGCATGAAACCATGCTTTTTACATCACCTTGCTGCCGATAACGGTCTTTGACCGGCACTGAACCGGCACCGATCCTGACGCCTGCGGCACGCCTTTGTGCCGCGTTTTCCACGGGGAATTAGCGCAGGAGAAATCGGAGGTCAGGGTATGCAGGCTCAAGGTGTGTTGTTCGGGCAGATCGCCGCCGTGTTCGGCATCGTGATCGCCGGTGTGTGGGGTGCCACGCAATGGACAGCCGCCGCCTTGGGCTACCAGCTACGCCTTGGCTCGCCCTGGTTCGACTTGTACGGCACACCGGTCTATTACCCTTGGAAGCTGTTCGAGTGGTGGTTCTTCTTCGACGCTTACGCGCCGCAGATTTTCGATACTGGCGGCATGATCGCGGTGGGCAGCAGCCTACTGGCCGTGGTGGTCGCCATCGCCATGTCGGTGTGGCGCTCGCGCCAGGCGCGCAAGGTGACGACCTATGGCTCGGCCCGCTGGGCCGATGCCGCCGACATTCGCAAAGCCGGACTGACAAAGCCAGCGGGCGTCTTTCTCGGCCAGCATGATGACCAGTATCTGCGGCATGAAGGGCCGGAACACGTCCTGACCTTTGCGCCGACGCGCTCAGGCAAGGGTGTGGGCCTGGTGGTGCCGACATTGTTGAGTTGGCCCGCGTCCGCCGTCATCCACGACATCAAGGGCGAGAACTGGCAGATCACAGCCGGCTGGCGCTCGCGCTTCTCGCACTGCCTGCTGTTCAACCCGACCGATGCGCAGTCGGCGGCCTACAACCCGCTGCTGGAGGTTCGACGCGGCGCGCATGAAGTGCGTGACGTGCAGAACATCGCCGACATCCTGGTCGATCCCGAAGGTGCGCTGGAGAAGCGAAACCACTGGGAGAAGACCAGTCACGCGCTGCTGGTCGGCGCGATCCTGCATGTGCTCTACGCGGGCGAAGACAAGACGCTACGGGGCGTCGCCAACTTCCTCAGCGACCCGGCCAGCCCGTTCGAGCTGACCTTGCATCGGATGATGACGACCAAGCACCTGGGTGATGCCCAGCATCCCGTCGTTGCATCTGCTGCCCGCGAAGTGCTCAACAAGTCGGACAACGAGCGCTCGGGCGTGCTGTCCACCGCGATGTCGTTCCTGGGGCTGTACCGCGACCCCACGGTGGCCGAAGTCACCTCGCGCTGCGACTGGCGCATCGCTGACCTGATCGCGGCAGAGCATCCCGTCTCGCTGTATCTGGTGGTGCCGCCGTCGGACATTTCGCGCACCAAGCCGCTGATCCGTTTGATTCTCAACCAGATCGGCCGGCGGCTCACCGAATCGCTGGATGGCAGTGACGGCATCCAGCGCCGCCACAAGCTGCTGCTGATGCTCGACGAATTCCCGGCGCTGGGGCGGCTGGACTTCTTCGAGACGGCGCTTGCCTTCATGGCGGGCTATGGCATCCGCAGCTTTCTGATCGCGCAGTCACTAAACCAGATCGACAAAGCCTACGGTCAGAACCATTCGATTCTGGACAACTGCCATGTCCGGGTGACTTTCGCCACCAACGACGAAAGGACGGCGAAAAGGATTTCCGAAACCCTCGGCACGGCCACTGAGTTGCGCGCCCAGCGCAACTACGCCGGCCACCGGCTTGCACCGTGGCTGGGGCATCTGATGGTGTCGCGACAGGAGACGGCCCGGCCGCTGCTGACGCCGGGCGAAGTGATGCAGCTTCCGCCCGACGAAGCGGTGGTGATGGTGTCCAGCCTGCCGCCGATCAAGGCGAAGAAGCTGCGCTACTTCGCCGACGCCAATTTCAAGCAACGGGTATTGCCGCCGCCTGCGGTGACGGCAGGTCGCTATGCCGATGTGCCGCCTGCACGGCCTGACGACTGGAGCGGTTTGGCAATACCTGCGGTTCCTGCGGCACCGGCCACGGCATCCGCCGATGACCTGGAGGCCTTGGGTTCGACCGACGACGGCGGCCCACGCCGCCAGCCCGAACTGTCCGAAGCCATCGCCTACGCCCCCGAGATGGATGCCCCGGCCAGTGACCTGTCGCTGCTCGATGACGACGACCTGCCTCCGGTGCTTCCCGGCCAGCTCGATCCCGCTCTGCAACGCACGGCGCGGCTGGCATCTCTCGACCCCAACGACGGAATCGACCTATGAGCCAATACCGATTGAACCTGTTCATCCAGCACGAACACGCCAAGCGTCTGGACGAACTGGCCGCCAAGAAAGGCGTGTCCAAGTCCAGCATCGTTGCCGCTGCCTTGGCATCCTGGCTGTCGCCCGATGCCGGCGACCAGCGCGAAGCCGCCATCGCCAAGCGGCTGGATCGCCTGTCGCGGCAGGCCGAGCGTCTGGAGCGTGACCAGAACATCCAGATCGAAACGCTGGCGCTGTTCATCCGCTACTACCTGACCGTCAGCACGCCGATGCCGGAGGCCCATCAGGACGCGGCTCGCGCTCAGGGCAAGGCGCGTTTCGAGCAGTTTGTCGAACAATTGGGCCGCCACCTCCTGCGTGGCCGCAGCCTGGTGCGCGACGTGGTGGAAGAACTGCACCCCGACCCCATGCGCATGGATGAGGCGGCGGCGATGGCTGCCGCCCATGAACGCACAGCGGAGCGTGCGTCATGAGTGCCGTTCCACAGATCCCGCCCGATCCACGCTCATCCGCTGCGGCGTCCCAGGATCGCCGCATCCAGATGCTGCGCACGGCGATGGGGCCGGTGATCGCTGCTGCGCTGGAAGACCCGGACGTGGTGGAAGTGATGCTCAACCCCGATCGGACATTATGGGTGGATCGGCTGTCGTCTGGCCGTGCGCCGCTGGGCGTCGAACTACCCGAGGCCGATGGCGAACGCATCATCCGCCTGGTCGCCGCCCATGTCGGTGCGGAGGTGCATCGCGGCCAGCCACTCTTGACTGCCGAACTGCCGGAGACGGGCGAACGATTCGAGGGCATCTTGCCGCCCGCTGCACCTGGCCCGGCCTTTGCGCTGCGCAAGCGTGCCGTGAGCATCATCGGTCTGGATCGGTATGTGGCCGATGGCATCCTGACCGCTGGGCAGGCCGAGTTCCTGCGTCATGCCGTGCGCGAACGGCAGAACATCCTGATCGCCGGAGGCACCAGCACTGGCAAGACCACACTGGCCAATGCCTTGCTGGCCGAGATCGCCGCCACCGGCGACCGCGTGCTGGTGCTCGAAGACACCATCGAGCTGCAATGCGCGGCCCGTGACCATGTGCCGCTGCGCACCCGTGCAGGCGTTGTGTCGATGCAGGAGCTGGTGCGCGCCACGATGCGGCTGCGCCCGGATCGCGTGATCGTCGGCGAAGTGCGCGGCGGCGAAGCGCTGGATCTGGTGAAGGTCTGGGGCACCGGCCATCCCGGTGGCATTGCCACCATCCATGCCGGCTCCGCGTTGGGCGCGCTGCTGCGCCTGGAGCAACTGATCCTCGAAGTGGCGGTGAATCCGCCCCGCGCCCTGATCGCCGAGGCGGTCAATGTCGTGATCCACATCGCAGGCCGTGGCCGCAAGCGCCACGTCGAAACCATTTCCCGCGTCATCGGCTTCGACGGCGCGGGCTACCGCCTGGCGGATGCGCTGGAAGCACCGTTTCCAGAACTGCCGCCGGTTCCTCTTGCAGCCGCTATCGCTGCGCCGTCCTCGATCCTTGACCAACCTGGAGAACTGCCATGACGCACGTTGATGCTTTCCGTCTTTCTGTAAATCCGCATTCCTGGCTGCCCATGCTGGCGCGGCTGCACCGCCTGGCTCGACCCGCAGGGCAAGGGCTGCTGCTCGCGGTGTTGATGCTGTTGCTGGCGGGTACTGCGCAGGCCGCCGGTTCCTCGATGCCGTGGGAAGGCCCGCTGCAATCCATTCTCGAATCCATCCAGGGGCCGGTGGCCCGCATCGTCGCGGTGATCATCATCATCGCCACCGGCCTGGCGTTGGCCTTCGGCGATACCAGTGGCGGCTTCCGCAAGCTGATCCAGATCGTCTTCGGCCTATCCATCGCCTTCGCGGCTTCGAGCTTCTTCCTGTCGTTTTTCAGCTTCTCCGGCGGGGCCGTCGTATGAGCACGGCTACTGATCTTCCAGGCTTTGAAGTGCCGCTGCATCGCTCGCTGACCGAGCCGATCCTGCTGGGCGGTGCGCCGCGCACCGTGGCGATTGCCAACGGCACGCTGGCCGCCGCCGTCGGGCTGGGCCTGCAACTGTGGATTCCCGGCTTGGTGCTGTGGATCGCCGGCCATTCGCTGGCGGTCTGGGGTGCGCGCGTCGATCCGCAGTTCATGCAGGTCTTCGCCCGGCACATCAAGCACCGCC
>VFQM010002993.1_pt1 | contig 11484 bp, 10 predicted proteins | sample 3512391 | NCBI WGS metagenome assembly VFQM01 (sample SAMN10412369, study PRJNA504923) | tailings metagenome | isolation source: Replicate 1 from Balatoc abandoned mine | place: Philippines
TGTTAGCCCTGGCCTTTGGTTGGGCGGTTTTCAGCACCAATGCTATAGCTGACCCTAACTGCCACGGCAAATTCGCAAACCCGATTACTGATTACTGCTGGTCATGCATCTTCCCGATCACTCTTTCGGGAAACAAGATTCAGATCATGAACCAGGAGGACAACAACTCGAATATCACGACGAGCAACCCCTTCTGTCTTTGCAACGACCCTCCTCGGTGGGGGATGAAGATGGGGTTCTGGGAGCCGGCCCGCATGATCGACGTAACACGCACGCCTTACTGCTTCGTGGGTCTTGGGGGGATGAGCATCGACTTCGGAGTTTCGACCGCGCGCGGAACGCAAACGGCGAAGACCTCGGCCCGCGCTGCGCATGCCTTCTACCATGCTCATTGGTACACGAACCCCATGATGTTCTGGCTGGAGGTCTTGATGGACGATGCCTGCCTTGAACGAGGGGTCTTCGATATTGCTTACCTCACGGAGCTCGATCCACTCTGGTCTGATAGTGAGACGACGTTCATTCTGAATCCGGATGTCGCGATCTTCAGCAACCCGCTGGCACAAGCTGCTTGCGGCGTGGACTGTATTGCTGCCACCTGGGGATTCCCGCGTGATGAGCTGCTGTGGTGCGTTGGTTGCCAGGGGTCAATGTTCCCGCTGAATGGTTTTATTGGCGCAAAGATCGGTGGAGTACAAGCGTCCTCACTTATCACCGCGCGGATGACGAACAAGCTCCATCGCGAACTCTTGATGTGGTCGGCGTCAGGTGATGATGGTCAGTGCGGATACTTCCCGCAGCCCGTCATGAGCAAGACGAACTACAAATACACAATGCTTTATCCGATCCCGCAGACCGAAAAAATCGACGGGAAGTGCTGCCAGCCGTTTGGCCGTACGACTGCTCTTTGGGGGTCAGGGAAAGAGTACCCCGTAATGGGAGAGGACTTTGTCTACCAGATCTACCGGAAACGCGATTGCTGTGCCGGCAACCTTCAAAACTACGTCGTACCGTAATGACAAAAAAAACTATCGCATTGATCCTGGCGCTTAGCGCCGCATCTGTCTTTGCCCAGCAACAGGCAGAGGACCCAGTTGAACGCAGCCGGCGCGCCATCGATGAAGCCATGGCCCAGGCAAAAGCCAATGCCGGAGATCGCACGAAGCTCCAAGTGCGAAGCGGTCTTGCGCCAGAGGAATTGCGAAAGATGAAGGGGGTCGACGTTGGACAGATGGCCGCCAAGTACCGTGAAAATGGTGTTGGCGCCAATCAAGGTGTTCAGCAAGATCTCCTCATCTTCGTCTCGACCTCCATGCCGAAAAAAGCGTTGACGATGCTCGGCGAACAAGCAAAGGCCACCGGTGCGGTATTGGTGCTTCGCGGCATGAAGGGGCCGCTTGGAAAACCAGGAACGATGGATGCAACGATGAAGGCCCTCGAACCCATCGCCGCCACCGGTGCCGCCCTGCAGATCAACCCGGAAGCATTCGACCGATACAACGTCACCGCAGTGCCAACCTTCGTGATGGCTGCCAAGGAAGAGGGGTGCGGAAACGATAGCTGCGCAACCAAGGCGCATGCTCTGGCCGGCGACGTGTCGCTCGAATTCGCACTTGAAGAGTGGTCGAACCGTGGCGGCGCAGCAGGACGACTCGCCGATATGTACCTCAAACGCCTTGCGAGGAATCAGTGATGCTGCGTCGTTCTCTTCTGATTGCTATCGCCGCTACCGCCTGCTCAGGCACGGTGCTGGCCGACATGACCACGATGGAAGCGCTTCAGTCCGGAAAGGTTGCCGGCAGCCGCGCAAACGTTCAGGCCATCAAGGGATCGATCTCTGGCACCAAGGGTGGTGAGGTCATCAACGGATACAACGAATCACCGCCGCCTCAATCATCATACTGGGGCGGTTCAGGAAGTTCGTTGAATACTATGCTCCAGGGCGGCGCCGGGAAAATTACTGAGTGCGATACGACTGGACTGAATTCGCCCAATGCGAAGGACAAGCAGCACTGCGAGGCCGTGAATGCGATTGCCCGGCAGCCGAACATCAAGCCGACCGGGCTAATCGAACGTACCGACCCCATGATGATTAAAGGGAATGCAATTGCGGCGGACCCTGCGTCGATCGCCGGCGCAATCGACGGCAATTACAGCAATTGCACAACTACAACGAAGAAGAACGATCCGGCCTTCACGATGGAAACCTGCGACGACTGGTCGCAGACCGAAGAGGCGTCTTGCCGGCTCGGCATGGAAGTTGTCGTTGACCCGGACTATCTGTATTCGTGCATGGAAACCCTGAAGATCGTACAGGCAGGTACCTGTACGGTTGGAACGGTGGTCAACGTCGATGCTGACTACAACTACCAGTGCCAGCAAAGCCCCAAGAAAATAACCAACCAGACATGCGACAAGACGCTTGTCGTCACGCCTGTCAATACGCCTGGCTGCACGCCCGGACAGTTTCTTGTGCGGGTGATTGCGGACCCGTGTCCGTGGTGCTACGACTATTTGGTCTGGGACTACTACTGCCAGGCTGGGTACTACCAGCAGCATTTTTATTCCAACTGGCATGGCGGGGGCCTGTACTACGACTACGGATGGGCAAATATCGCAGGCACGCCCGGAACGTACATTCCCCAGACGCAAGGACTGTCAAATATGGGCGGGGGATGGTGCTACATCACCTATTACTCTCAGTCGTGTTCGGGCTCAACGTGTTCGATGGGAACGTGGTTCTCCAACCCATGTCAGGGGACCAGTTATTACGGCGCCAACACCTTTACGATGCCTACGAAGCTGTCATTCATCGACACGTGGAATGACCAATGTACAACGCTGGCGGCACGGGCGCAGTAATGACAGGGGGAAACATGAAGTCGTTGATTATGTTTGTCGCCGCAGGGTTCTCCTGCGTTGCGTTGGCTCAAGGAGCTTTCCAGATCGGCGTTAACGTCGAAGGCAAGGCCCGTGTGGCAAAGGAGGCCGGCCCGGTGTATGTCGAATTTGCTGGGAGCAGAACAGCGACCGCTGCCGTGGCGGACGACCTGCGTCGCCATGGGTACGTGATTGCTAGCGAAAGGGGGCATGCCACCCAGGCCCTGCTTCTCTCCGGCAAATATAGCGTTCAGTCATCGCTAGGCAAGAGGCACGTCGACAACATAACGACGGTTATCGACGCCCCGAAAGTCAAGGTGGCGGTGCAATCCCACGAAACCGGGGTCAATTCCGCCCCCCCTCCCGTGGCCGATGGTTCGAAGATGCCGGCAGCGGCGGGGTCGCCTGTGTTCGGGGACCTGGGGGAGCACTCCCGAGGCTACGCCACGAAGCTGGCTGGCTTGGGCATCGGGGCAGCCGCCGCGAAGTGCCCTATGGAGGGGTGCAAGACGCCGGAGCTGCTGAAACAAAGTGCAGTTATTTCGATTGCCGTGGAGTCGAAGGTTGGCATCGAGCGCAGTGAAGTGACTGCATCGACAACCACAGAGGCTGTCGTTGCCGACCTACTGATTATGCGGGCGGCAAATGTGGCTATGGCTATGGCGAAGGGACAGAAATGATCAAGACCCTCCTTCGATCAGCAGTTCTTGCCCTGACGCTGATTTGCGCTACAGGGACAGCCGGAGCGGCCGAATGCCGGAAGACAGGAGAGGTGTGCGTCGACGGCCCGTCAACCAAAGTGATCAGCGGCACGAGCATCTACCGCGCGTGCTGGAAATACCAGTCCACCTATGAGTGTGTCGATCCGAACAACATCGACTACTGCGCAGCCATTGCAGCCACTCCAGGATGTAACGTTACGAGCTCTACTTGCTCCTCGACGGCTTTCAATGGGACCTGCCTGACTTACACGAAAACCTATCGATGCGGCGATGCCTTGTCGAACCCAGTGGGAGTGATCCAGCTCGACAACACCTATACGGTGACCTACGACCAGATCGACAACAGTCAGTGTGCGAGCTACCAGAACAACCCGAGCTGCCAACTGGCCTCAAAAGTATGCACTGATGGACCAGGTACCAAAAACATCAATGGCCTGGACGTCTACAAGGACTGCTGGACGTGGAAGGACTACAACTGTATCGTTTCCAACCCCGTTGATTACTGCATGCCACTGAAGCAGGCGGGATGTACGATGCAGGCGCAGGAGTGCACGAAAACTGCATTCAACAGCGAGTGTATCGAGAAGAAATTCAAGTACCTGTGCGGCGATCCGATTGATCCCCTCCCCACCAACGTCGTTCATCTCGACACGACGTACACGGTGATCACTGACCAGACCAACAACACGCAGTGCCAAAACCTCGACACCAATCCGAATTGCACATTGGCGTCGCAAACATGTGTCGACGGTCCAGGGACGAAGAACATCAACGGTCTGGACGTGTACAAAGACTGCTGGGAATGGGAAAAGAAGTACACCTGCGCCGGTACTGCGCTCACGTCGACGTGTGACGATCTGAAAAACAACCCGCTCTGCCAAGAAACCGGCACGACCTGCGTTGAAACGCTCCCCGGGGGGCAGTGCGGTTTGTTGGAGCACCAATACAAGTGTGCGGCTGGCGAAGCTACTGAAACGACGCAGACGGATTGCGGGATGCAGACCTTCTGCATCGCTGGTCAGTGCTTCGACACCGGCTATCAGGCCGACAAGGATTTTGGTGCGGCAATTACCTCGATGGAGGCGATACGGGAGGCCGTTAACTACGACTTCTTCAAAGGTGAAGCGTCAGAATGTCATCGCAACCTATTGGTGAACTGCTGCAAATCCAAGGGAGGTGCCAGTGGATCGCGGAACGACGTCGTTGCAGACCAACTGGGCGCCCTGGCGTTTAAAGTTGGCGCTGAAACCATTCGCACCTGGGGATCCACCTATATGTTCGAAGCCCTATTCAACAGCGGGTTTGGAATGCTTCAGGAATATGCGATGTCGTCACTGGCAGGCGGCCTGCTGTCCCCTGATTTCTCTCTGTCATTCTGGGGCGCCTCCTTCTCGTTCGATGCGGCCGGAAGTCTTGTGGTCGGCTTTGACCCGTATTCGCTAGCGCTGTCCATCGCTATTTACGTCATCATGGACATGATGCAGTGCGAGGAAGAGGAGCAGATTCTTGGCATGAAGCGCGGCCAAGGGCTCTGTCACAAAGTGGGTTCCTGGTGTTCCAAGAAAATTCTCGGCGCCTGTCTCACGAAGAAGGAAAGCTGGTGCTGCTTCCCATCAAAGCTCGCCCGGATCGTCAATGAACAAGGGCGGCCGCAGATCGGAAAGAGTTGGGGGGCTGAGAAGCATCCAGACTGCAGTGGCTTTACGCCGGAGCAGATGACTCAGCTTCGCTTTGACCAGATGAATTTTTCTGAATTCATCAATGACGTTGTGCCACCATCTAAGACAACCTCCTATGCGGTGGACCGACTGAATACGAAAGCACAGAGCTACTATGCGCAATAAATGGATTACCTGCCTACTTGCCGCCGGCTTTGCAGCCATGCAACCGACAGCATTTGCCGAAGAAGCACCGAAAATTGTGAAGCAGTTCCGCGCACCGACCGCCCCGTCGCCAGAGGTCGCAGGAAAGCGGATTTACCTACAGTTCGTTGACAGTCAAAAACTGACGAAGCTGCTCAACGAAAGGCTCAAGGACGCGGGGTATGACGTCGCAGCTTCGCCAGAAACGGCAGAAGTGAAGTTTGAGCTGCGCGGCCAGTTCGTTCTGAGCGGAGCGGGGAAGGACCGGATCACCGGCTCCCTGGGGCCAATGATGGAGGACGCCATCAAGGTTAATCCTTCCGAGAAGCCTGACTACACGCACCAGACCGTGAATGTCACCCAGATCGCCGCCGTGAAATTCGGCACGGGAACATTTTCCATTACGGACATTGCTCTCTGGATTTCCCAAACGGTAGGGATTGCCGGAGCGGTAAATACCGCCTTGACCGGTGACCCGCGCGGAATTTGCATTGCCGGTGCGTGCAACAGCTACACCAGTCGGGTGTTCATTGCGGCAAAGGGGGCGGAAGGGTTCTGGCACGTCGATTCTGCAGTGGCCAGTGAGAGAGTGCTTCTTGATGTAGTCATTGCTGACGCTATTGAACGAATCGTAGCGCCACTGGTAGAACTCAAGAGTGGGGCCAAGAAAGACAGCCGGAGTTGATATGAAAAAGCCAATATTCATGCTGCTCCTTTCAGTTGTTGTTACGTCGGCTCATGCAGTGGGAACCGATTTCCGCGCGCTCTTCCTCAAGGCGTTGAATTCGCCCAATGGAAAGGCCAGGGCGGAGGTGACGGGGCCCGTTGCTGACGATATTCGCGCCAAAACAGGCAAGTCCAACGCGAAAGTTTTTGTCGATGTCACGACCTTGAATAATCTCGAGCAGGAGGGGTGCAAGCGCATGAAGGCCACCTTCTCGATGCCGGGCACCACGTTTCCTGTAAAAGAGGGCGGACAAAGTCCGCTGGCGCTGAACATGGAACTCAATATGTGTCCGAACGGCCAGCCACCTGGCGGCCTCTGAGCCACCAGAATAGAAATTCTGGATCGGGGACCAAAAAGCACGTTACTCCCCCCTTTTCGGCTGCATTTCAGCGTTGCCGCAGGGCGTGCGTGGCCGGTATCTTCAGGGCATGCTCCGCCCCTTGTCCATAGTGCCTTTCCTGTTCGCTATTGCTGCTTGTTCAAGCACTGGCGCAGGCAGAACGGCAAAGCAACCAACCGCGCCTGAATTCAGGACGGCTGCAGCGTCGTTGCTCGGGCCAGAAACGACCAAGGCGCCCGTAGAAAGCACCGCTGGCGATGTGCCGCGCATCCGCTTAAAGCCCTCGCCAGGTAAGGCGACGATGGCCGGAGATCGCCCGAAAGAGATTCTGGAATCGGACAGGAAGTCCGGTGCATACGTCGCATTTGCCGGGCAGGTGCCGGTGACCAAGTATTTCCGTGTTACTGGGCGAGCAGACTGCGAAGACTGGATCTATTTGCAGCTTGCCAATCCGAGCATGGTAAAGACGTTTCCGAAGTATTACGTCAGCCCGGACTACGATGAGGACAAGGCTCCTGCACAGTGTGTTCGCTTATTTAGGAAGAAATATCGGGAAGGCAGTGACGAACGCCTGGTTGGAGCGGACGGGGTCATCTTCGACGCAGAGACAGCCAAATACCTTGAAGTCGATGGGGTAACCATTGGCCACAAGAAGCTGTATATGACGGGCTGGGCTATCAAGTTTGTTGAGCCCACCAAAGAAGAAATTGCCGAGCGGTTGGCTAAACGAGCGTCTTCTGCGATCGATGTCCTTCAGATGAGGGCCGCGGCTCATTGGGTGGAAGAGAACAAAGCCGCTGATTTTGCTCCGGCAATGAGGAAGCTCCTCCCTTTGCGGTCCAAGGAGGAAGCGCTGTATGGCTGGAACGATGCCGGTCGAGCGCTACTGAAGGCGCTGGCATCTGTTGAACCGGCCTCCGCTTCGGCGGCTCCGTACATGTCGATTCGTGATGCAGGAATGTCGGGTGCTGCGGCCACCGAACCGGTAGTAGCCGTGCCCGTGTCGGGCATCCAGGACGTCCCCTATGTGGCTGCCAATATTTTGGTGTGCCGAAATACACCCGGCACCGCCGATCATCTCGAGAACATCCTTCTGGGCGCAAACGTGCTACAGCACCGAATGGCAGCCGCCAAAGGTTTGGTAGCGCTCGGGGAAGTTCGGCGCGTCGAGCGTTTGCTTACCGAAAATCGTTTGGGAAGCGACTACAACCGGGTTTTCGATCTCTTGAAGGGTGATCCATCGCCGTTCAGGTGCCCTTACCGGAGTAATTTGAGTGCGTAGTTGGAAAACGATACTGGTGGCCTTCGGCTGCCTTTTGGCTTTTGGCGCAAGCGCCAATCAGACTGACACATGGTGGGACGAAAGCCCGTGGGCAGACCCGGAGCGTGGCTTTAACTGGTATCCGGACCCGAAGGATCTCGTAAAGCCAGAAGAAAAAAAGCCGGAAGAAAAACCGAAGACGATCTATGAAATGACCACGCTTGAGGAGGTTCAGAAGGAGCTTGCTCGAATTAAGGGTGTGGCGGTGGTGAATCCGACGGAAGCCAACGTGCTGGAGTTCCTGCGGGCACAAAATTTTGTGATGGATAAAGCCTCGAAGTTCGCAGATGTGTCGAGGCGGGTTGTGTGGGCAAACCCAGACGTCAATTACGCAGCAAGATCCTCAGTGGCGAATTTCTCGCGATCAAACGATCGTGATCGAATGGATAAAAAGAGGGACAACGTGCTCAAGGGTGTAGCCGAAACGCACGGCATTCTCTTCTTCGCCCGCTCTGATTGTCCGTATTGCCACGATCAGGCCCCTGTGCTGAAAGCGTTTTCCAAGGCCTCTGGCATCCCGATCCTGACGGTTTCTCTGGATGGGCGCCCGATACCAATGTTCCCTGATGCGAAACCGGATAACGGCATTTCGATGATGGCGTCGAATGGAAACGGAATACAGACCGTTCCAGCGATGTTCCTGATCGACCGGAAGACCCAACAAATGATTCCCATCGGTACTGGCGTGGTAGCTGGCGACGAGCTGGCCGAGCGAATCCGAGTTCTGACGTCTACAACCCCGGGCAGTGAGTTCTGATATGAAGATCAAGTCCATTCTTTCCGCCGGTGCTGTTGCAGCAGCCCTGGGGGTTGCTCCAAGTACTGTCCGTGCGGACTGGATCGGCGATTTCTACAATTCGGCGGGAGCGGGAGTTAACGTTACGGCGCCGCAGGCGATTGCTTCACAGTCAGCGATTGGTTTCTCTGGCGGCGGCATGAACTGGCGGATTCCGAATAAAAATTTCCAGCCAATCTCAATCACTCCTCCGTCGCTCAAAGCGGGGTGTGGTGGTATTGACGCATACCTTGGTAGCTACAGCTTCGTTAACAAAGATCAGTTCGTTCAGGCACTGCGCAATTTCGGCCAGGCAGCGGTCGGTTATTTCTTCGAGCTTGCCCTGCGAACTATGGCACCAGAGATAGCTGTGACCCTGGACGTTATCAACGATTTGGCCAACCGGGTTAATCAATTCTCCAAGGGTGGGTGTGCCACGGCAAAATTTGCGGTCGACAAGTACCTGGGGCCGTTGATACCAAACCGCACCGAAGAGGCGGCCGGCTATGCTGCAAGTATCGGCAGTGCAGTTGATAACTTCGCTGCGAAGTTCGACATCGAGACGGACTACGCAAAGATTATGGAGAACAAGTACAAGCAGAATGCGGGCAAATCAAAGAGCGCTCTCACCGATGCAGATGCAGGTAAATTCAAGCCGGTCGACGTAAATGCTCTTTGGTGGGCACTGAATAACGCTAACGCTGCCGATCTGACTTACGAAGAAATGCGTTTGATCATGTCGATGGTCGGCCCAACGGTCATCAATCGAAGCGCTACATCCGATGACGCAACTGAAAATCTGCAGCCAGAAACGCTGATGCCGACGGTGAGCTTCATCCAGCTAGTTGGTCTCGACCCCAATGCTACGGGAGCATCCCTGACGGTCTATGGATGCGACACAAAGGCCGAGTGTCTTTTCCCGACGAAATCTGATGTGACTGTAAAGCCGTTCAACGTGCGCGCAAAAGAAGCTGTCTCTGCAATTAGAACCAATATTTCAGGTCGGATTGCAGGGGGTACTTTTTCAGCTGCCGACCAAAGCGTTCTCAAGCTGACTACTGTTCCGCTGTATCGCGTGGCATCCATGGCCGAAAGCGCGGGTGTTGCTGCTGGCGTTGCCCTCGGAATGATTGATGAATTGGTTGAATATGCGGCGGTCGACGCGGGCGTGCAATTCGTAAATTATTACTTGAAGATTGCCGATGATTCGCTTGCTGGTATGGAGCAAAAGCTTCCGGAAAACGCGGATGGCCTCAAGGAAATGCGAGATCGGATAGCGCGGTATCGCTCCCAGATGCATACGGACGTTGCCCGCTATTACAAAACAAAAGGCAATCCGTACGTGAAGATCGACCAGCTCGATAAGGCTGAGCGGATGATGTATGCAAATCTCAACACGATGCTGGCAGCTAACGCCCGCTTCGCCAAGCGGCAGTAAAGGAAAGACATGGGCGGCGTTTATACGATCTACGCGTATTTCAATAGCGCGGAGATTCAAAGCATCCTGAATTCGGTAGTTATGCTGGTAGGCTCCGGGGGAGTCGACGGCGATTACCTAAGCATCATCCGAGTTGCCGCCATGATCGGCATGTTCATGGCAGTCACGTATGGATTCGTCAAGGCGAGAGGTGAGGACGCGGCTCAATATTTGATCATGGTCGCGATCTTCTATTCGACCTTGTTTGTTCCGCGCGTCACAGTGACCATTGAGGAACATGGCGGCACCGGCGCTGGCGCTCCGGTCGTTGTCGACAACGTTCCTCTGGGGCTGGCATTCTTTGCAAGCACGACAAGCCACATTGGTTATTGGCTGACGGAAAAAACGGAGACGTTTTTTGCTCTTCCGGATACGTCGCTCAAGCTCAGTCAACACGGTTTGATGGGGGGGCCACGTGCGCTGCGATTGGCCCAGTCGGCAGCGATGCCGGACCCCGTTCTGGCGCAAGACATGATCAACTTCATGCGTGACTGCATCAATCCGGAATTGGTTTTGTCGCCGGCCTCAGTCAACGGTCTTCTCTCTTCAACAAACCTCTGGGCTGATTTCTCGGCGCTGAATCTGGTAAATCCCGGGCGAATGGTGACGTTGAGCGGTGGATCTGGAGCCGAGGGCTGCGATACTGCATATACCACGACGATTGGAACCAGGCTCGCGCCAGCAGCGGCATCGGAAGCCTCGCGTATCGCACAGCTACTCAGTCCTAGCGCTACACCGCTCGCTGCAAACACCATCCTCGCAGCGATGTTACCTGCGGCCGAGGGAATCATCATGACCGCAAGCGCTTCAGCATCTGAAGCAATTCGGCAACGAATGATGATCAATCTGTTGAATGACACGTCGCAGAACATGGCGCAAATCATGAATGACCCAAGTGCCGCCCAGGCTGCTCTTGGAACCGCCATCGCAACCTCGAGTGCAAACAGCGCCTATACCGTGATGGCCAAGCTCGCACAAGAAACGTTGCCGCTGATTCGTAATGCCATCGAATTGGTGGTCATCGGTATTTTCCCGATTGTTCTTCTCCTAATCATCATCGCCGGTTCGAAAGGTGGCGCAGTTCTACGGTCCTACGTTATGGCGATGCTTTGGGTGCAATTGTGGGCGCCTCTGTACGCGATTGTGAATTACGTCGGCACCATGGCGGCGGCTAAGTCGATGAAGGCGTCGCTGGCTGGCATCGACGGGATCTCAGTAGTCAATGCGGCCCAATTGATGAACACGACAATCTCAGCCGAGGCAATTGCCGGGATGCTGTCAATTAGCGTCCCAATGATAGCGCTGGCGATCATCAAGTGGGGCGAAACTGCGATGACTGGCATGACCTGAAATATCATGGCGCCAGCGAACCAGGCCGCT
>VFQM010002995.1_pt1 | contig 11479 bp, 11 predicted proteins | sample 3512391 | NCBI WGS metagenome assembly VFQM01 (sample SAMN10412369, study PRJNA504923) | tailings metagenome | isolation source: Replicate 1 from Balatoc abandoned mine | place: Philippines
TGATCTGTTTATAATGGGTCTAGATCCCTCTGTAGGTGGTACTGCGTACGTGACTACCATAGGGCTACTGAAGGAACATCAAGGTAAAGGAATCGGTCGTGGTCTTATGACTGTCGCCGAGACTCTTGCCAAAGATGCTCGTTGTCGTTACGTAGAACTTTCAGTACTTATAGATAATCCCGGTGTTCTGGGGTTTTATGAAAAACTAGGGTATTCGGTGTACAGTAAAGACGACGGCGGGTGGTCGTTGCGTAAAGACCTCACTATTGTACCCAAGACCAATCATAGTAGGACAGTGATAAAGAATACCGCGTACTATGTTAAGTAAGTTAGAGAAGAAAAGAGAGTATCTCGTGGGGATACTCTCTTTCTTTTTTTGGCTTTCTATTTTTCGTTTTAAGAGGCATTTAAACTAAGTCGAGTAATGTGTTGTCTTCTTCTCAAAAAACGACTACGAGTGAAAATAGAGTCTACTAGAGGTGTGTTTGGATTAGTTTTGGTTACTTATATAAACATTGATATCTTCTAGGAGTTTTTGTCATGCAAACAGATACACGTCCTTACCGTTCTTGTGTGCGGATAGTTATCCGTAAAGGAAACGAAGTACTATTGGGTACTCGTTATTATGAAGACGGTTCATTAATGTATTACGAGTTTCCCGGTGGAGGGATAGAAAAGGGAGATTCCATAGTAGAGACCGTGAAGAAGGAAGCCATGGAAGAAGTAGGTGTGGTGGTAGACAATGTAAAGTCGCTGGACTTACATTTTGTTTACGATATCAGTTACACTAACCCAGTGCGTGCTAAGAAGTATCGTGGTGGTGAAGATGTCTGGTATGTAGCGGATTACGTCAAACACGACCACTCTGTTCACGGGAAAGAAGGGGATGCCTTACCCCATATCTGGGTGGACGTAAGTAAGGCTATTGAGATGATTAAGAAAGGTCCTGCTTCTAAGTACAACGAAGCTAGACTAGCAGCGCTCACTAAAGTAAAGAAGTTAAACGGGTCAAACAGTAATACCGTGCTGTTTGCTACTGAAGGCTATAAGAAACTTAAGTTGTCTAACTGGTAAGAGGAACTAAAAAATGAGCAATAACGTTACTTCCCTAAGTGAACACTTCTATAAGAAAAATATGCTTCAACCAACTCTAGATCTTATAGAAAATCTAGACCAAGCTCGAAAGATAGCTAAGGCCGATTGTTCTGAAAACTACACATATGTTAACTTTCTATACGAGCACCTTGCTCGCTTCGCAAATGAAGTCGATCACTCTTGGTTAGGCGCAATCACCCACACCGGGAAAATCAACGAGGATGGTCTTGTTACGATAAACTATGGCAGTTTCATCGACGAGGACACCGATAAACCTGTAGCCGCAATCACTGATTTAGGAGCGGTTCAGGGGGAGTTACTAAAAACAGACCTTAGTATTGCTCAACTGGTTAGAACCATTCCGGTTAAACATAAAGATGTGAACTGTTTTCTGTTACCTTTAGTGACGAGTTTCTTCTATCTTATCCACGCAAACAAAGCTAATATCCTAAGCATAGACATCGAAGGAGAGCATGACATTATCAGTATTACCTTTGTAATCGATGAGAGACTCATGGAGTTGGTGGTCAATAACCTAGAACTCCATCGTGTAACAGATTCTTTCGAAAAACTAAAGGAAGAATGTGAGGATGAATCCTGATCACTTGCAAAGATAAAATCTACCTTTGACGAGATTTTAATAACTCATGACGACTAACACTGTAGTAGACCTAAACAAAAAGAGAACAGAACGACTCGAAAAGACGATGATCGAGTTATTCCTTAGCGTAATTGGTAACTTAAAGGAGGTATTTGAAGTAACAGGATTATATCATTACGACGTCATAAGTAAGGTTACAGAGACACTACTGGATGACGGGATATTATCTAATTACCCTATAGGTATTCTCTGTACACCTTTCGCTAACGATAGAATCACTACTAACTTTCAGACTAACTATCACGAAGACAGTGTGCCAGTAACATTTATCCGGGTAGTTGACAAGTCTGGACTTGAAGATGGTCAAGACATCTATAAGATACAGGACGACGAAATATCCTTGGTGGTAGAAGAAATAATCAATGACCCCAAGTATTCCGATTTAGTCTATATTGAGGTGTTTAAGCAATTACTGTTGGCATTGCGTGATCAGGAAGTAGTATGTTTTAGTAACCCAACTATAGAGAGAAATGTGGATGGGGGGATTACTGTATTTTCCTTCGATGTACTGATTCACAATCAGCTCAATACAGTATCTGTTTACCCTGGTCATTTTATCCGTTAGGTGGTTGTCAAGAAACCTATTCTCTTATGGGAGTAGGTTTCTTTTTTATTTTTAATTCGTGTGTATATTTTGATTCTTCTAACTTTCTTTTTCGTTTTTTAAAAAAGAGAAGGGAGGAAGAGTCAGACGGCTGGGAACGAAGTGACCTGACGGCTGGTGATGGTGGGAAGAGATCCTAGACCAGGGTTTGTGAGGACGAGCGAAGCAATGTCAGAACAAACCAACAATAGGGGCTTCGCCCCTATAGAAAAGTTTTTTTACTATGGCATAAATTGTTTTAGTGAGATTAGAAGTACCTAACACCACTGACTAGAGAGACTGGTTTTAGACCAGTCTCTCTTCTAGTACCTTAAGTGGTTAGACGTAAAAGGCTACGCTCACACTGTGTTCCCACACGATCGACTTCGTCTGTGTGAGAACCCATTGTGGCTTTGTACTCCAGTTGAGAAAGCAATTGGGCAATACTACTAACGCTAGAGACACTGGAGCTAAAAGAGAACTACTGAGTTAATTGAGTGGTTATGAGTCCTTAACAAGAAGGGTGTGTATAATGAAACTGTTTAGTAATGAGAACACAATTGCTACTGAAAGTCTGGATAAGTTAATCGGTAGCAAAGAAGAAACTATCGATACCTTAGACAAAGATTTCGCTAGCTTAGAGAACCACGTGAATGCTTATGTTAGTGTAGGTATTGTACATGAAGCAGTAGCTGAAGAAAGCTTTAACTTTCTAGATAAAAAGAACTACGTATTGTTTAACGAATACATCAAAACCATTACTAAAGACTTAGGTCTGAAGAGTGTTCCGGTAGTTAGTACTGAAGCTATTAATGAGTTACCTGGGTTAGTAGTGAACCACGATCTCGCTTTAGAAGGGTTCTTAGGTAGTCTTTGGGATAAGGTAAAAACGTTATTTAAGAAGATCTACGAGAGTGTTAAAGCGTTCTTCACTAAACACTTTACTCGTATGGGTAGGTTAAAGAAGAAGCTAGAAAACTTAAAAGAAGTACTTAAAGAGACTGATAAAGATATTAAGCAACTTAACCTTGATAAGGTTCCTGGTCCCATTAGTAAAGCTTTCCCTTTCGAAGGAGAAATTACTGAGGATACGGTTAAGACTTCATTAGACATCGTTAAGGGTGTTATTAATGTTCTTTCTGTTACTAATAAAGACGCAGTAGCGTTGGCAGGAAAAGATGTACTAGACCGTGACTTTGTGGCTAAGGTAAAGGCACTTAAAGATCAGGTAAGTGCTAATAAAGATAAGATAGACGAAAACAACAGTAATAAGACCGGAGGACTTAAGTCCCTTTACGGTGAAGGTAAAGCTAATAATAAACAGATTAAAGAAGATAATAAAACACTTTCTCAGATCAATAAAGAGAAAAGTTCAGAAATCGCTAGTAAAGAAGGCGAGCTTAAGTCTACTGTAAGTAGTAAAGAAAATATCGAGGCTATGCTAGAAGATAAGAGCTTTGAAGTAGCTAAGCGTGAAATGAGTGCTTACTACACCGAAGTAGCTAAAGCGTTTAAAGCAATCGAAGGTAAACCTATTCCGGGTGGTAAAATGCTTAAAGAAGCTAAGATCACCGAGGATGGCATTGAGTTAGACTTCGACGAGAATAAGGACGAACCTAACTCAGTTAGTTTAGGAAGTAAAGATCGTCTTACCAGTTTAGTAGACACTATGCTGTCCTCCTTAGATGAGCTCGAGAAAGCCACTAACGGATACAGTAAAGTTAATGACGCTATCATGAAGAACATGGATACTGTAGATAGCTTAATGAAAGATCTTGATAAAGTAACTGATAACCCGAACTACCAAGCCTATAAAAGCGTTCTTGAAAAGAAAGTACGGGAACGGTTAAAGTACATGCAGAAGTTCTTTACCGAGTACAATAAGATATCTAAAAACCTCATTGAGGTAGTAGCTTCTGTAGGTGACGGTGTGGTTGCTTACGGTGTTAGTTCACTGAAACATTTTGGATAAGGGTACATAGAGATGGGTCGTTTATTTGATAAGTCGGAAAATGTAACATTAGAAGTCGGACAGATTGTCCGTAACGGTGAACCCGTTGACGTAGTTAGTTTGTACGAAGCGGATGACTCTGTCGGTATCGTGACTGAATCGTTTAAACCAGTTCTACATTACTACGAAGCGATCACTCACATTGAAAAAGCTCTAACTGAAAAGAATACCATACTTGCCGTTGAGGCTTATAACCCATTACTTAAATCACTGGCTCGTAATCTAGGCTGTAAGACAGCGATCCCTTCACTGGAAGATTATAAGAACCCTTACTCAGCTAAAGCCTCTAAAGATGTAGCTCTAGAAAGCCTTTCTAGTATGCTTAAGAAAGTTTGGGATGCTATTAAGAAATTCTTCAGTGATTTCTTTAAGAAAGTAAGTGAGTTCGGTAAACGTCTTGTTAACGCTAATCTGCAAATTGATACCTATGAACGTTACGTACCCGATCTACTTAAGAAGATTAATCGAGACAAGTTAACGTGCTCTGATCCCAGTAAGGAAGTAAACACTAAACTGGTACAACTGTTAGCTCCAGAAGGACTTGATAAATTAGACGGTGTCTGGGTACCACAGAACCTACCGCCTATTGTCTCTGCTACTGTAGATGCCATCGAGTTCATCACTAAGAACACTATTCCTAACATCAGTAACAAAGCCTTCCCCGACTTCATTAATCGAGTCAGTGAAAAGTTAAGTCGTATTCGTAACATTACAGTAGAAAGCGACCTAGACAAAACCCTAGATGAAATTTCTAAAGAAGTAGACAGTTTCATTCAGGGCACAGTTACGGCACTATGTAGTGTTCCTGCTGATGAAAAACAAATCCCAGAACAAGCCTATGACAAGTTATCTGACTTGCTTGTAGATAACACGTTATCTAGTCTAACATTACATATGTTCTGCGACACAAAGAACAACATGTATCGCTTACCCAAGAACTTTAACTTAGTTATCGGGATAAGTCCTGAGGATAAGTTGTATTCTGTCACTGTAACCGAAGATAACGATAAAAAATCAAACACTATTCCTGTTCTACAGGATCTAAAGGCCTTAGAGTTAGTTTACGATAAATATAAAGAACTTACTAAGAAGTTCGATATTAAGAGTATTAGTCGTTCATTCCTGGATATTGATAAAGCCGTCAGTGGGTTTATTGATAACGCTAGTAGAATGGTTGAAAAATATAAGAAAGAATATAAGACATTCTCTATCAGTACCATTAATCACGATTTATCGGGGTTAGGTAATAAAGAGGACGAGTATGTCGCAGAGTTTGAAAGGTTAACATGCTCGGTGACCAGCGACAACAAGTTACATGAGAAGGTTAATGAGATTGTTAAGGGTAGGACCTTACGTGTATTACCTGTCGGTGAGATAAGGGAATTACTTACCCTGATAAGAAAAGAAATTATGCCTTTCTATACCGACGAGTATATTGACGGGTTAACTAACGAAGCGTTAAAACAGCATGCCATTGACTTAAAGACAGACGGTATTTCTAATTCAATTGAAGTTTTAGAATACATCATCAAAAACGCAAAAGACAGTGATCTCGGTAAAGTCGTTGTTGACCGGATCTCTGATATAGAGAAACGTTTAATTAACTTCTCACAAAACCTACAAGTAGCTTTACGTGCTATAGAAACTACGTTCCCTGGTATTGTCACTGATCTACGCTATGAGTTACTAAAATACGTTTACGATTCTGCTCGTAACTTCGACTAGTAAATAAGAAGCCCTCCTGTTAAGGGAGGGCTTCTTTTAATTCAGTTAGGTATGGTTTGATCATCCAGAGGACATACCGCTATGCCAGTAGTAGTAACCACCTTAGAGGAAACTAATCGAAGTATACTTTCCTCCGTCTATTATAAGATCATTGAAGATATTGCCGATGTAATCAAGATCCCTAAGGATACACTGACTATCCTATTTAAAGATCAAGAAGTTTCTCTAACAGACGCTAGACCTAATACTTCTATACTGGACCAAGCGAATCGTCCTAGCACTGTCACTAAAAGAAAGATCGTTGTACGCATTAACGAGAACTACAACGAAGACGAATTAACAACTACGTCAGTTACTAAACAGGAATTTTATCCTATTTTCCAAGACCCACAAATAGGGGTAGTGGTAGCGCCTGTTTATATTCAGACCGATGTAGAGATAGAGTTTTCTTATTCTACACCTTCTAAAACAGAGGCAGAACGTATCCGTGATGACGTTAGGTTACGACTGTCTCAGCACAGAGACATCAGTCATCACCAGGTAGATTATAACATCATCATCCCTACGATCGTAGAAGAGTTTATAGCTGACGTACATAATCTCAAAAACAGATTAATACCCGAGCCATTGGACCAGTACTTTGTTAATCATTCGAGTAAACGTGTACACTCAATCACGGACATGAGTAATGAGAAAAATGTTCGACTGGCTGTAAGTGAACGACAGGTTCGTATTATAGGTCTTTTTAACTTTAGTAGTATGCCAGAGAAGTTATCGGTAAATAGAGAAGAATCTACGTACGAATTTAAGTTTGATTATAAGTTTAGTTTCTCGGTGCCTAAAGCAATGTCTTTGCGGTATCCGACGATGATCTGTAATCGTACATTACCTTCGAAATATCTTTCCTTTATTCAAGAGAATAAAGAAAACTCCATGAGGGAGTACAAGTTAAATCATAATTACATAGGTAACTCTTTAGCTAATCTGTCTTATTTCGAAGCACATCGTCAACTGGAAAATCGGGTAGATATAAATGTACCTATCAATCTACCGTTGTTCGATGAGTTTAATCTAAAGGAGGGTCATAAGGGTTTAGGTGTAGCTGCTTCCGTTCTAGTCGAAGTAGATGAAACCGATAAAAAGGGATTACTTAACTTAAACGAACTTGACCCGTACTATATTCCTGACGTAATACTTGACTTTATAAGAAACGGGGAACGCCAGTACATAACCACACCGTATGCTTCCTTTATATACCTAGGACTCCATCAGGATGAGAAGTATTTCGATGCTCCCTTACTGGTTGTAGGTGAAGACTTGGGGGTTAAGTCGGCTGTATCTTTAGAGTTATTTAGACCTACCCGAGTAACTCTTTCTATTAGTTTTGACTTTAGTAAACTAAACGAAAACCTACACCAGCGTTTAATAGATAATCCTGAAGTGTTAAAGGTGTTTATATCGGAATACATTTCTGCTGTTAACACGTATAAGAATGAATCAGATAAGCGCTCTACGGATAATACGTTTTTCTACTTTCTAATTAAGGTAATTTACACGTACCTTAACTTAGAGTGGGTGGAACATTTAAAAGATCTTGTAGGTATCATTAGTCAAGACAAATACTTCAGTAGTACGTTGGGCGGTATCCTGTATAACGGTTACCCCGACCTTACTCAGAAGTTAATTAATCAAGGGGTTATCGAAATACATCAACCCATCTACACCATATCGGTTCCTAAACCAGGCACCCTGAAAGACCCACTCGGTAAAGACTCTTTACTGAATAAAACCAACGTAGACGATTACTACAAGAACCACAATCATGAACGAGAGTACAGATATCTCGTAGACCGTATAAGTATGCGAACAGTGATGTATAACCATATCTCTGTATTTAGAAAGAAAGATATGTAAACACCACCACCAGGGGTATTCCTCTGGTGGTGTTTGATTTTATTTTATTCACTTATATATTAACTGAAGAACATATAAGAGGCTTCATTAATGGGCGATATTATAGATATTAAATCGTTTAAAAAGAAGAGATCTGTACTCACACTTCCTTTCACAGAGAGGAAACAGATAACTATAGATGTGAATGAATTAGATTTTGATAAAGAAAATTATAAGTCATGCGGGACATGTCTGCATTATAAACACGATCAAGTCTACGGGAAAAAGTGTATGATTTATCCCAGTGGCGATTTCCATCACATAGTCACTGAGGTTTGTAACCCTAACAACAATAAGATTCTCTGGTACCCTTCGAATACCAGCGAGTGTGAGATGGGACTCATTCGTAGATTTCTTCGCTTCATTTTCTAAGCAACCAAAAAGGAAGTAAGTATGTATCCGTTGTTTCGCGTAGTAGAAAACAAACACTCTATCTTCTCCGGTAAATCTGAAGAAGAGATTTGTTCTATGATCGAAGTTGACCATAGCCTGTTTTTACTGGTACCGGTTAAGAGTAAAGAAATATGCTTCACTGCGGTACAACAGGACCCTAGTAACATTTGTTATGTAAAGAGTCCTTGTGAGAGTCTTCAATTAGAAGCTGTATCGCAAATTCCTGAAATAATTATTGATATCAGAAACCCTACCGATAACGTTAAGCGTTTAGCAGTAAGTAAAAGTTATCACACGTTACAATATATCGATAAGAAAGTGATTACCAGTGCTACCCCTGTTTATAACAAAGCAGGTGAAAAAGTAGGGATCAGCGCCGGTTCTTCCTATGAACTTATCTTTGAGGCATTTAAAAAAGCTAAGGTATATGACGACGAAAACTACGTGTTAGCCTTAGTACCTGACCTCATCAAGGATACTCATTTCCTAAAAGCGTTCAAGAAAGAAATTAACGACAACGTTATACTCCAGCATCTTAGTGACTACCTGTTGGAACGATACGAGTCCTTTGATAGTTGATTGAAAATAAGAGACTACCTTAGTGGGTAGTCTCTTTTCTTTTTTTCAAAATTCTCTGGTCTTATTTATACAGGATTAAGAAGATGTCAATTGCTAAGCTTCAGCCTGATGCTACTCCTCCGTCACAAACAACAGCTCCTTCTGCTATCCAAGAAACACCTAAATCTATTTTTACCGCTTTAATTCCGGAAACTAAAGTAGCGTCTCTTCTTAAATACGTAGAAGGTTATCCGTGGACTATTAATTACTACGGACAATTACTTAACGCCAATAACACCGTAGAACATTTTGACCCTTCCGCTCCTAACTTAACTCAACCTTTCTATAAGGTAAACGGGTTAGTGTTACAGGTTAGTTCTCCTTTATCGGTTTCTTATAACGAAGAGAAAGGCGTTACCACGATATCCGGTTCAGGGTTAATGCCGTTTAAGGTTATCCCTAACGTAGGTGATTTATTCCTAGCTCAAGTGGATAATGGTGAAGATGCCATATTCCACGTGACCTCTGTGGTGCGTAAATCACATCGTAAAGAATCCCTCTACGAAATAAGTTACTCACTTCACACGTACACGTCTGATCGACCAGATTTCATTACTATCCTTGAATCACGACTTAACGAGACTTATTTTTTTAATAAAGACTCTAACTACTTTAATCGTGACGTACTAATCAAACCTTCTGTAAAGGAAGCTAGAGATAGATTACTTGTTTTCTTAGAAGAATCTAAACGTTACTACTTCTCCTCTTTCGTAAGTGTTAGAACTAACTCTATCCTAATTCCTGGACATCCTAATACGTTATACGATCCGGTGTTAACCCGATTCCTAACAAGGACTGTAGAGCTCTCTAAGTACGCCTCTACAAGCCTCTTTCAACACGCCTATACTTCCCAAGAGTTAGATCAATTGTCGCTCTTAGATTGCATTGTACAGCGTCAGATACCGCACCCCGGACACATGAACCAGACTTACAACTTTATCTCTTCGTATAGTCTACCTATCCGAGCAAGATTAGGCACTGTGTCCTTTAATGGAGTAAGCTATATTCTTTACCCCACAAACCCAAATCGTTCTTACTCAATAGGTACCCCAAAGGTACCTGAACAAGAGTATGTGTCTTCAATCAAAACAACACTTAATTACCAACAATCTACAGAGCTGGTTATTAAGACAACAAACAATAATCAGATTTACGATACATTTCTTCTCCCGGATTTATTCGTAGATAACTACTATATCGTAACTGAAAACTTCTATAAATATTTCACAGACAAAACAGTATATGATCAACTAAGCTACATTGAGATTCTATTGTACAAGTTCTTCAAACAAGAACCTATTCCTGCTGAAGATTTAGCGGTATGTGTGGAACGATATAAGGATTGGTCGATTCTGCATAAGTTATACTTGTTACCAGTAATTTGGACTATCATTGCCGCTAACATGTGAGGTAAGTAATGGCTTTCGTCTCTAACTACTCAGATAGATTATGGAATGCGATTTATAGAGCAGACATACCCGATCAACTCTCTTTAGACCCCGAATACATCAGGATATTCGGAGTTCATATTACCGGTGATCGACAGTCTGATGAAACACTTAAAACAATGTTTACTACCGTGATGATTACTCCTATACAGATGATTGACTATTTTGAAAAAGGGTTAGAGATACGTATCCATAATCGTGAAGACATGATTAAAATACATAAAGATATAGAACTCTATTTAAACGAATGGAGAGAGCATATTAAGTACGATATTAACTTAAACATAGAGGAGCATAAGGCACTTATCTTCTCTTTAGAGAAATTCTCTAAAACTATTTACACCAAAGCTAAGAACGTGGAGATTATAGACAACTTATTCACTAAGAAAAAGATAGGTCTTGTTAACCCTCTTGAAGCGTTGACTGAAAGAACTAAACCAACAGCAAGACCCGACTACGAGGGCATTAGTAAACTCGTACGAAGTAAAACTACTAAACCTTTAGGTAGGTTCTAATCAACCCCAGTACCACTGATGTGGTACTGGGATTTAAATTTTCTGATATCGGTTTTAACTAAGGAGCTTCTGTGTTCTACATAATCGTAAGGGAAGCCGCTGATGGTTATTGGGAAAAACGTTTTAAACAGGACCCAAAGAAAACACCCATAAAACACAGCATGTCGGCGTACTATAGTAATCTAGGTAAAACTATACCTTGTAAACTATGGTACAGTGTCAAAAACCTTGAGCAGGCTAGACAGGATTGTTCAAAGCTAAACATTCTTGACCCGGAAGGAGGGTATGCTCTTTGTCCAATGAGGGAATAAAATGTCTCACGTTACTGGTTCTATTGTTTTTCTATTATTAATAGTAGCTACCGAAATATTTACTATCTGGTTAGTCTTTCTTGACGCTAAAACGAAGTCAGTTGTTTTTAAATCCTTAAGAAAGAAAGTGGATGCTATTTTAAATACAGTAATAACTTCCATTACA
>VFQM010002996.1_pt1 | contig 11476 bp, 10 predicted proteins | sample 3512391 | NCBI WGS metagenome assembly VFQM01 (sample SAMN10412369, study PRJNA504923) | tailings metagenome | isolation source: Replicate 1 from Balatoc abandoned mine | place: Philippines
TTCAGGTGGTGGGAGATTCTTTTGGTAAAGCATGTCACTTATCAGAAAGAGATTGCTCAGTGCAACGTCGTCACCAAAAATTAACTGAGGAAACTCCATCACCATTCATGACAGATGAATTGCGTGAAAAAATGGGAACAGCAGCGGTTAAAGCAGCAGAGTACATCAAATATGAAGGTGCTGGAACAGTTGAATTCTTAGTTGATAAACACAGAAATTTCTACTTCATGGAGATGAATACACGTATCCAAGTAGAGCACCCAATTACTGAGCAAGTAATCGATTACGATTTAATTCGTGAGCAAATTTTAGTTGCGGCGGGTGTGCCAATTTCTGGTAAAAACTACTATCCACAATTACACTCAATAGAATGTCGTATTAACGCAGAAGATCCGTATAACGATTTCCGCCCTTCGCCAGGTAAAATTACGGTTTTACACGCACCAGGAGGACACGGAGTGCGTTTAGATACGCATGTTTATGCTGGATATACTATTCCGCCAAATTATGACTCTATGATAGCTAAGTTGATTACAACGGCTCAAACACGAGAAGAGGCAATTGCTAAAATGAAGCGCGCTTTAGATGAGTTCGTAATTGAAGGAATCAAAACAACAATTCCTTTCCACAGACAATTAATGGACGAACCCGATTATGTGGCTGGAAATTATACCACAAAATTCATGGAATCTTTTGTAATGAAAGACTCTCAAGAATAAAAATTAAAAAAGCGATTTCAATCTGAAATCGCTTTTTTTATCCTAAACTTTTAATTAATTCGTCAATTTCTATTTTCTGATTTTCATATTTCAATCGCAACGGATTGGCTTCTTTTTCAGAACGGTTGTAATAAATCATCGCTTTTTCTGCAAAAAACTTTTGATGATGCACCGATGCTTTCGGAATCAAAGGAAATTCTTTGTGAAACAACATTTCATAATAGGCTTGCCATTCACGTTCGTTTTTGTCTTGCATGGCAATTCCTGGTGCTTTTTGTTTTACGTGCATCATTTCGTGAGCCAATAAATTCAAAACCAAAACCAAAGAAAATGAAAACGTATTTTTAGGAATTCTAACGATTTGAGGTCCGCCAATGATGCCTTCAGCTGTCATTAAAATACTGTCGGGTTGAATTTCATCTCTAAATTCAAAGCCTCCAAAATTAGGATGCTCCATTTCATAAATCTTTAAAAGCCACAAACCTGCTTCTTTCACTAAATCATGCTTGTGAAAGGTTTTGATAGTAAGTTCTATGTCTTCGAATGGCATCATTTTTAAGGTCAAAAATCAAGTTCAAGAACAAGAACAATTTGAAAATTGAACTTGCTCTTGCCCTTGAAATTTTAAAGTGTTTCTTTTAACCAGCCAAAAAATTCCCTTTGCCAAACTAAGGCATTTTGAGGTTTTAATACCCAATGATTTTCATCTGGGAACAATAAGAATTTACTTTTTATTCCTTTTAATTGTGCCGCTTGAAACGCTTCTTGCCCTTGTCCAATTGGCACGCGATAATCTTTTCCACCTTGGATAATTAAAATAGGCGTATTCCAATTGTTGATTAACTTAATTGGGTTGAATTCGTTATAAGTTTTTTGAGCAGTAGCATTATCTTTTTCCCAATAAGCGCCACCAGAATCCCAATTCGTAAAGAATACTTCTTCCGTTGTTCCATACATACTTTCTGTATTGAAAATTCCACAGTGTGAAATGAAGGTTTTGAAACGATTTTTGTGAATTCCAGCTAATTGAAATACAGAGTAACCTCCATAACTCGCACCAACAGCACCTAAACGCGTTTTGTCTACGTACGATTCTTTTGCTACATCGTCAATTGCTGCTAAATAATCATCCATTACTTGTCCGCCCCAATCACCTGAAATTTGTTCGTTCCAAGCGGTTCCGTGTCCTGGCATTCCTCTTCGGTTTGGTGCCACAATTACATAACCTTGCGAAGCCATTAATTGGAAATTCCAGCGGAAAGAATACGATTGTGTCAACGCACTTTGTGGTCCACCTTGGCAGTATAAAAGCGTTGGATATTTTTTAGTTTTATCGAAATTTGGAGGTAAAATTACCCAAACCAACATTTTTTTACCATCGGTAGTTGTAACCCAACGTTTTTCTGTTTTACAAGAAGCAATTTTAGCATAAGCTTCATCATTTACTTTAGTAATTTGTTTCCAAGTTTTCTTAGCTAAATTAAACGAATAGACTTCTGGAGCATGATTCATATCGTTTCTAGTAACTAAAACAGAAGTTCCTGAGAAACCAATAATTGCATTTACATCAAAATCACCATCCGTTAATTGCGTTACACGAACCGCAATTTTTGTTAAACCAGGAAAATTAACTTCAAAAAGTTGCTTCGTTCCTTTAATTGGAGCAATGAAATATACTTTTTTTCCATCGGTACTCCAAGTAAAACTATCAACTGTTCCGTCCCAACCAGCAGTTAAATTGATGTCTAATCCTCTATGACGAACGATAATATCATTTTTATCCGCTTCATAACCGTCGCGTTTCATTTGTAACCAAGACAAATCGCCTTTCGGAGAAAATATCGGATGCGTATCGTAACCTAAATTGCTTTCAGTAAGATTTTTTGTTGTTTTTGTAGCTAAATCGTATTCGTATAAATCGGTGTTGGTACTGGTTGCGTAAGCTGTTCCGGCTTTCTTTTTGCAAACATAGATGATTTTTGTTCCATCAGGAGACCAAATGTAATCTTCATCACCACCAAAAGGTTTTTGAGGGGCATCATAAGGTTCGTTTGGCATAATGTCAATTCCAACCGCATCTTTTTTATTCTCTGAATAGAAAACATGATTGTGTGTTCCGTCGTTCCAAGTATCCCAATGACGGTAATCCAAGCCAGTATAAACTTGAGCTGTGGTTTTTGATAATTCTGGATAAAGGTCTTTTCCCAATAATTTTTCCACCTTAACTTCTTTAGAAAACAGCAATAATTTTCCATCAGGAGAAACATTTTTGTCGGCTAATAATGATTTATAATCCTCCACCAAGGTAGCATTTCCTCCTTGAACTGGAATCGTGTAATATTTTGAATTGATTTTATTTTCTTCAACAGAAGGTGTTCCCACTTTGTAAACTAGAAGTTTTCCGTCCTTTGAAATTCCTAAAGGGGTAACTCTTCCTAATTGCCATAAGGTTTCGGGAGTTAGGTTTTGCTGTGCTAATGTACTCATACTTATCATGCTGAAAATGAGAAAAATGTAATTTTTCATATCTGTTATTTTTAAAACGAAGCTAAATGTAGCAATTTTTTCAAAAAATATCCCTATTTTCACAATCTTAAAAGCGAACTTGATAATGAAAAAACTAGCATTACATTGGCAAATATTACTTGGAATGGTTTTCGGAGTATTATTTGCTTTTATATTGATTCAATTTACTTGGGGAAAAGACTTAATTGTGGATTGGGTTAAACCATTTGGAACTATTTTCATTAACTTATTAAAGTTAATTGCTGTTCCTTTAATTTTAGCCTCTTTGATTAAGGGAATTTCTGATTTAAAAGATATTTCGAAGTTGTCTAAAATGGGAGGTAGAACCATCGGATTGTATGTGATGACTACAATTTTAGCGGTTTCAATTGGTTTAGTAATTGTTAATATCATTAAACCTGGAAGTTATATTTCTGAAAAAACTAGAACCGAATTGGTCTCAAGTTATACCGCTGATGCTAACTCTAAAATTGAAGCTGCTGCTAAGCAAAGTGAAGTTGGGCCATTACAATCCTTAATCGATATTGTTCCAGACAATATTATCAAAGCTTCTGCTGATAACGGTAATATGTTACAAGTAATTTTCTTCGCAGTGATTTTTGGAATCGCTATGATTTTAATTCCAGAAGAAAAATCAAAACCCGTTAAAGACTTTTTCGATAGTTTTAACGAAGTAATTTTAAAAATGATTGATCTAATAATGTTGTTTTCTCCATTTGGAGTTTTCGCCTTATTAGCTGCAATTGTTGCCGAATCACCAAGTTTGGATTTGTTTAAAGCACTTGGAATGTATGGACTTACTGTTTTAATAGGATTGAGTTTGATGATTGGTGTTTATTTATTGATGGTTAAAATTTTAACAAAGAAAAGCCCGAAATTCTTTTTCAACGGAATTTCTCCAGCACAATTATTAGCTTTTTCAACGAGTTCAAGTGCGGCAACTTTACCCGTTACTATGGAAAGAACCGTAGATAATTTAGGAGTTGATGATGAAGTAGCAAGTTTTGTTTTGCCTATTGGTGCCACAATTAATATGGATGGAACCAGTCTATATCAAGCTGTTGCAGCTGTTTTTATTGCACAATCTTTTGGGATGGATTTATCTTTGGCTACTCAATTAGGAATTATTGTAACCGCAACTTTAGCTTCTATCGGAAGTGCAGCTGTTCCTGGTGCGGGGATGGTAATGTTGGTAATTGTGCTAGCGCAAGCTGGAATTCCAGAAGCAGGATTAGCCTTAATTTTTGCTATTGACCGACCTTTAGATATGTGTAGAACTACCGTTAATGTTACAGGTGATGCTGCGGTTTCTATGATTGTAGCAAAATCTGTAAATAAACTAGCTTAGTATGAACGATTTCCATTGGACCAAACTTTTTAATCCCGAGTTCTACATCACTATGGAAGTCGGAGGAATTCCTATTGGAATTTACATGGTATTATTTATAGTTTTTGCTGAAACCGGTTTGTTTGCAGGATTCTTTTTGCCAGGTGATAGTTTGTTGTTTCTGTCTGGAATTTACAGTCGCGAGTTGGTAGAAACTTTTTTCATGATTCCGAGTGATTTGTCTAACGTCACTATTCTGGCTTTGTTAATTGCATCAGCAGCAACTTTAGGAAATATCTTCGGATATTGGTTTGGTGCCAAAAGCGGTCAATTTTTATACAATAAAGAAGATAGTTTCTTTTTCAAGAAGAAATACTTATATGAATCTCAAGCTTTCTTCGAAAAACACGGTGGAAAAGCTATCATTTTTGCTCGTTTTCTTCCAATAGTTAGAACATTCGTACCTATTATTGCAGGAATTGTACATATGCAGAAAAGTAAGTTTATGTTTTACAATGTGCTAAGTTCTCTGTTATGGTCGTTTACCTTAGTTTTTGCAGGTCATTATTTATACGGATTCTTCAATGAAGAATTTGGTATTGATTTAAAGAAACACATTGAAACCATTATTTTAATTTTAATTGCAGTAACTTCATTTCCATTGATAATGAAAGCAATTAAAGCAAGAAAAAAACCTGAAAACACAGAGCAATAATGCAACTCAGTTATTGGGAAATAAAAAATTGGTTTTCAAACGTTGATTTTACCATCGTAGGTAGTGGAATTGTAGGTTTGCATACTGCATTAGCTTTGCGTGAACGATTTCCTTCATCAAAAATTTTAATTCTCGAAAAAGGGGTTTTGCCACAAGGCGCTAGTACAAAAAATGCTGGATTTGCTTGCTTTGGAAGTATTTCCGAAATCATAGACGATTTAAAAACGCATACTGAAGAAGAAGTAATCCAACTGATTCAAAAACGATATGCAGGGTTACAATTGCTTCGAAAAAATCTCGGCGATTCGGTAATTGATTTAAAACCTTATGGTGGTTATGAGTTGTTTTTGAAAGAAGACGAATCGTTTTATAACGAATGTATTCAGAAGATTCCGTTCATTAACGATATTATAAAGGCACTTTTTAAAACAGATGTTTTTTCGAAAGAAGTAGATCGGTTTAATTTTGGAGGTATTTTCGAAAATTTAATCTTCAATCCATTCGAAGCGCAAATTGATACTGGAAACATGATGCAAGCGTTACTAAAAAAAGCACATCAAAACGATATTCTGATTTTAAACTCTCAAACGGTAACAAGTTTTCAAGAACTAAACGATGGTGTTGAGGTGGAAACGAATGGAATTACATTCAAAACTAATAAATTATTATTCACTACAAATGGTTTTGCATCGCAATTGACAAATAACCAAGTTATGCCTGCAAGAGCGCAAGTTTTAATAACAAAACCAATTCCGAATTTAGATATTAAAGGAACTTTTCATTTAGATAAAGGTTATTTTTATTTCAGAAATATAAACGATAGAATTCTTTTTGGTGGCGGAAGAAACTTAGATTTCGAAGGCGAAACTACCACTTCACACGATACCACAGAATTGATTCAAAATCGTTTGGAGGAGTTATTAAAAACAGTAATTTTGCCACAGCAAGCGTTCGAAGTTGAACACCGTTGGAGCGGTACTATGGGTGTTGGAACTCATAAAAAACCAATCGTAGAACAACTTTCAAATAATGTCTACTGCGGAGTTCGCATGGGTGGAATGGGAGTTGCCATAGGCAGTTTAGTCGGACAAGAATTAGCAGATTTGATATAAAATGGCAAAAAAAACTACTACAAAAAATAAATCACTAAAGACACCAGCAAAAAAAAGAACTACAGGACAAAAGATATTACGTTTCTTTTGGTTGCTGTTTTTATGGTTCAATATCATTAGTTTTTCTGTGGTGTTGCTTTTTAAATTTGTTCCGGTTCCATTTACTCCTTTGATGGGAATTCGTGCTTTAGAGCATAATGCGGCGGGTAAAGATATGGTGTGTAGCCACGAATGGGTTCCGATAGATGAAATTTCGTTGAACCTACAAAAAGCTGTAATCGCTAGTGAAGATGGTCGTTTTTTAGAGCATTGGGGCTTTGATTTTGAAGCTATGCAAAAGGCGTTCAAAAACAATCAAAAAGGAAAACGTTTAAAAGGCGGAAGTACCATTTCACAACAAACGGCAAAAAATGTTTTTCTTTGGCAAGGAAGAAGTTATGTTCGTAAAGGTTTAGAAGCATATTACACCGTTTTAATTGAACTAATTTGGGGTAAAAAACGCATCATGGAAGTTTATCTAAATAGTATCGAAATGGGAGATGGCGTTTACGGAGCTGAAGCAGCAGCCAAACATTGGTACAGAAAAGATGCCGCCAGTTTAACCCGTTATGAAGCTGCCGGAATTGCCGCTATTCTCCCTAACCCAAGAAAATATAAAGCTTCTAATTCTTCTTCTTATATTAACAGAAGAAAGGCAAAGATTAGCAGAGAGATTGGTTACGTGAAATTGGATTACTAATTGCAACCAAATCAAAAATAATGCAAACCGAAAGCAATTTTGTTTTCGGTTTTTCTTTTTCGTAACATTTCGATTATCACTTCGACTAATACAGAAAAATTAAAAAATTATGAGAGCACACGAAATCGATTACCATATTTATGGTGAAGAAATGCAATATGTGGAAATTGAATTAGATCCACAAGAAGTAGTGGTAGCAGAAGCTGGAAGTTTTATGATGATGGAAAACGGCATCAAAATGGAAACTATTTTTGGTGATGGTAGTCAAGACCAACAACAAGGTCTTTTTGGGAAATTATTATCTGCAGGTAAACGTGTTTTAACTGGAGAAAGTTTATTTATGACTGCTTACCAAAATCAAGATTTCGGAAAACGAAAAGTATCATTTGCATCGCCATATCCAGGAAAAATTGTTCCAATTGATTTGCAACAATTAGGTGGAAAATTCATCTGTCAAAAAGATTCATTTTTATGCGCAGCAAAAGGCGTTTCAGTTGGAATCGAATTCACTAAAAAAATCGGAACCGGATTATTTGGTGGTGAAGGTTTTATCATGCAAAAAGTTGAAGGTGACGGAATGGCATTTGTACATTCAGGAGGAACTTTGGCAAAAAAAGAATTACAACCTGGTGAATTGCTTCGCGTGGATACTGGATGTTTAGTAGGTTTTACAAAAGATGTAGATTACGATATTGAGTTCGTTGGTGGAATTAAAAACACTATTTTCGGTGGAGAAGGTGTGTTCTTTGCAACGCTTCGCGGCCCTGGAACGGTTTATGTTCAATCGTTACCATTTAGTAGATTAGCAGGTAGAATTTACGCAAGCGCTCCTCAAAACGGTGGAAGCAGAGAAGAAGGAAGCTTACTTGGAGGTTTAGGTCGAATGCTAGATGGCGATAACCGTTTTTAATAACAAAATCCCGATTTTTATCGGGATTTTATTTTAAGGGGCGCAAGGTATTACTGTAGGTGATAACATATTGAAATTTTCCTTTGTTTACTTTTTTCATCAAGTAAATATATTTGTGCTTTGCCATTTTTTTAGCTGGAATTATCACTTCTTTTTTAGTACTGATATCTTTCACAAGAACATCAATATTATTTTTTACACTGAAGTAATTCGCGATTCTACTTTTTAAATTAGTAATCGGATATTCAGAAAAAATGATTTTTCCGTTTTGCGAAATAATGATTTTTTCTCCCTTGTAAGTTTGCGTTAGTATCAAGATGCTTTTACTTGAACTCGTTGCCCCAACTTCTTCTTGAATGTTTTTAACTTCGGTTTTTGAAGCACTTCTAAAGTCATCTCGATATACACTTTTTACGGTTGAATTACAACTTTGTAACCCGACAGAAGCAATAATAATGAATATAAAAACTAGAATTCTCATATATAGAAAACCCATTTTTTTAAGTTTTATTGCATAAAAAAAGAGCCCGAAGGCTCTTTTATCAGTTTTTTAACTTTTCTATTTCAATTCTTTAACACCCATATTGTAAAGTGTAAATACTTGCATATCCACATTTTCTTGAATCGTAGCAGCTACTGATTTTCCTGCTCCATGACCTGCATTTACATCAATTCGTATTAAAACTGGGTTGTCTCCAGCTTGTTTCGCTTGTAATTCTGCAGCAAATTTGAAACTGTGTGCTGGAACTACTCGATCGTCATGATCGCCTGTAGTTACCATGGTTGCTGGATATTTCGTACCCGCTTTTACATTATGAACTGGTGAATATCCTTTAATGTATTCAAACATTTCTTTGCTTTGTTCAGAAGTTCCGTAATCGTAAGCCCAACCTGCTCCTGCAGTAAAGGTATGATAACGTAACATGTCTAAAACTCCAACTGCAGGTAAAGCTACTTTTACTAAATCTGGACGCTGTGTCATTACAGCACCTACTAATAAACCGCCATTTGAACCTCCTTTGATTGCTAAATAATTTGATGAAGTGTAGTTTTCTTTAATTAAATACTCAGCTGCCGCAATGAAATCATCAAAAACGTTTTGTTTTTTCAATTGTGTTCCGGCATCATGCCATTTTTTACCGTATTCTCCACCACCGCGTAAATTCGCAACGGCATAAACTCCGCCATTTTCTAACCAAACAGCGTTAGCAATACTGAAAGCCGGAGTTAAACTCACATTAAATCCTCCGTAACCATATAAAACAGTTGGATTATGTCCGTTTAATTTTGTGCCTTTTTTATACGTAATAATCATTGGAACTTTTGTGCCATCTTTTGAAGTATAAAACACTTGTTTTGATTCGTAATCTGCCGAATTAAAATCAACTTTTGGCTGTTGATATATTGCCGATTTTCCAGATTTTGGATCAAATGAGTAAATTGTTCCTGGTGTTACGTAATTCGTAAACGAAAAATATAAAGTTGTTTCCTTTTCTTTTCCACCAAAACCTCCAGCAGTTCCCACGCCTGGTAATTCAATATCACGCACTAATTTTCCGTTGTAATCGTATTGTTTGATGAACGAAACCGCATCTTTCATGTAACTTGCGAAAATATAACCACCACCTGTATTTGGTGATAATACATTTTCTGTTTCAGCGATACAATCTTTCCAGTTTTCTTTTGCTGGATTTGATAAATCAAAAGTCACTACGCGTTTGTTTGGCGCTTTGTAATTCGTTACTAAATAAATTTTAGAACCTTTGTTGTCTAAAACATCATTATCATTCTCGTAATTGTCAATTAACGTTACAATTTTAGCATCTGGTTTAGATAAATCTAAATAGTATAACTCATTTCCAGAAGTTGAATTTGCAGCAGAAATAAATAGATATTTCTCATCTTCCGAAACTCCACCACCAACATATCTTCTTTTTACATCGCCACCAAAAATTAATTTATCCGATTTTTGAGGCGTGTTTAATTTGTGATAGTACAATTTGTGTTGGTCTGTTTTTGCTGATAATTCACTTCCAACAGGTTTGTCGTAGCTTGAATAATAAAAACCTTCGTTTTTGTACCAAGAAACACCACTAAATTTTACATCTACAATCGTATCACCAATGATTTTCTTAGTTTTGGCTTCCATTACAATCACTTTTCTCCAATCGCTTCCACCTTCTGAAATAGAATAGGCAACTAAACTTCCGTCTTTGGAAAAGTTAACTCCACCTAATGAAGTCGTTCCGTCTTTTGAAAACGTGTTTGGGTCTAAAAAGATTTCTTCTTTACCAGCTTTGTCTTTTCGATATAAAACCGATTGATTTTGAAGCCCGTTGTTTTTGTAGTAATACGTAAAATCACCTTCTTTGAATGGAGCCGAAATTTTCTCGTAATTCCACAATTGTTCCATTCGATTTTTTAACTGATTTCTATATGGAATTTGCTCTAAGTAACCATACGTCACTACGTTTTGAGTTTTTACCCAAGCTTCCGTTTCAGCACTTCGGTCGTCTTCTAACCAACGGTATGGATCGTTTATTTTTTCGCCAAAATACGTGTCAACATGGTCGATTTTTTTTGTTTCAGGATAATTGATTTTTGTTTGCGCGTTCATAACAAGTGTACAAACAATAGCCGATAATGTTATTGTTTTCTTCATATAGTATTTGTTGATTAAAACAAAGATATTCATTTGAATTCTAAAGATTTGTTAAAAAACAAAAACGACTGAAATTTCAGCCGTTTTGTAACAAATTTGATTTGATTTTTTAGTTTACTGAAACAGAAAATGTAACTGCAGCATCTGTATTTCCACCTGCATTTGTGATGTCGCCAGCCGCAACACCCGTTGCTGTTTTATTAGGTAAATGTTTCAATGTTACGGTCAAAGTTCCTGTTGAACCTGAAGTTCCAGCAACTAAAGTAAAGTTTAATCCAATTGGTTTTCCATTAGCATCAGTATCGGTATATGTTACGGTTCCAATAGATGATGGAAGTTGGTAAAATACTTGATGATCAGCTCCTTCTTCTTCCACTTCAACTGTTATATCTTCAGCTGGATTTTCTAATTCATTTAAAAATGTAGTTGAACCTGTGTAAGTTGTTCCGGCTACTAAATTTCCAGAAACGGTTACAACTGGTGCATTTGGTCCGTCACCATCTAAATCTCTTGAAGTTAAGGTGATTACTTGTCCACCACCAGTTAAAGTAGTTCTTACGGTTGTGATTACTTCTTCTTCGTTTACTGGAGCATCATCGTTTGAACAAGATGTTGAAAATAATACTAGAATTACTAATAGAGCGATAAGTTTTAAATTTTTCATGTTTTGATTTTTAATAATTAAATTTTAATTGAATTTGAACATTTCTACCCATTTCATCAGCATAAAAGCGCTGACGATTTAGGTAATCTCGATACGTTGTGT
>VFQM010003001.1_pt1 | contig 11467 bp, 9 predicted proteins | sample 3512391 | NCBI WGS metagenome assembly VFQM01 (sample SAMN10412369, study PRJNA504923) | tailings metagenome | isolation source: Replicate 1 from Balatoc abandoned mine | place: Philippines
GCGCGTCTACCAGCGCGAATGCGCGAGCTGCCACGGCGCGCAACTCGAAGGCCAGCCCGACTGGCAGACGCGCCTGCCGAACGGCCGGCTGCCGGCGCCGCCGCACGACCCTTCGGGCCACACCTGGCATCACCCCGCCGAGCAGTTGTTCGGCATCGTCAAGGACGGCGTTCAGGCCTACGCGCCGGCCGGCTACGAAAGCGACATGCCGGCCTACGCCGGGCGTTTGTCGGACGCCGAGATCTGGGCGGTGCTGGCCTTCATCAAGTCGACCTGGCCGGCCGACACCCGCGGCCACCACGACGAGATCGACCGGCGCAACCGCCGGCGCTGAGCGGCGATCTCGCGGCGCGATGGAGGCGCAGCCGCCGACGGCGGCGCGCGTCAGGCGCTGAAGCGCCCGTTCGCCGCGTCCCAGGCCGCGACGAAGCGGCGCGCGCGCTCGCCTACCGCGCGGGCCTCGTCGCCCGGGCGGTAGAGCGCCGAGCCCAGTCCGAAGCCCGAGGCGCCGGCGGCGCGCCAGACGGCCATCTTCTCGGGCGTGATGCCGCCCACCGGCAGGATGGCCACCGAGGCCGGCACGACCGCGCGCCAGGCTCGCAGCGCCTCCGGCGGGATGCCCTCGGCGGGGAAGAGCTTGAGCGCCGCCGCGCCGGCCTTCAGCGCGGCGAAGGCCTCGGACGGCGTGGCGACGCCCGGCACCGCCGGCATCCCCAGCGCCGCCGCCTGCCGCACCACCTCGGGGTCGAAGTTGGGCGACACGATCAGGCCGCCGCCGGCCTCGCGGACCGCGCGAACCTCGGCGGCCTCCAGCACCGTGCCGGCGCCGACCACGCAGTCCGCGAGACGCGCGGCCAGCAGGCCGATGCTGGCAAGCGGCTCGGGCGAGTTCAACGGCACCTCGATCAGCCGGAAGCCGGCGTCGCGCAGCGCGTCGCCGATGGCCGGGGCCTCGGCAGGCGTGAGGCCGCGCAGGATCGCGACCAGCGGAAGCGCCGCGATCGCGGCGTCGAGCTCGGGGTGGCGGGGCGTCGTCGTGTTCGGAGTCGGGGACATCGCGTTCGGATTCGGGGAAATCGCGTTGCGCTTCGGAGGCGTCGTCGAGGATCGAAGGGCCGGCGGTCAGGCGACGAGCCCCGCGTGGGCGGCGATCGCGTACAGCCCGGCCCGGGCCGGCTCGCCTTGCGCGGCAGTGGCCTCGATGCCGGCCAGGTGCAGCGCGCGCAGGTAGCGGGCGGCCAGCGCCGGCGAGGCGATCACGCAGGGCGCCTGGCGTGGCGAGAAGGCGCGAATCGCGTCGCCGATCTCCGCCCCGATCAGCAGGCCGGACAGGTAGCCGGGCAGGTGATCGGGCGGGCGCTGGCCGAGCAGGCCTTCGCTGCGCACCGTGAACAGCAGGTGGCCCAGGGCGCCGGGTTCGGCCAGGCCGCGGCGCACGCCGTCGTCGAAGGCCGACAAGGGACCCGGGGCATCGGGCGATTCGGGTTCCTCGCACAGCCGCCCGAGGATCGAGTGCTGGCGCATGACCGCGTAGAGCTCGCCGGTCATGCAGGTGCGAAACCCGGTGACGACCGCGTCGCGCGTGGCGACCCACTTGCTGTGGGTGCCCGGCAGCAGGAAGAGGGCCGTTCCGCTGGCGCCGGTCCCGAGCGCCCCGAAGACCTGGGTCTCCTCGCCCCGGATCACGTCGGGCGATCCGCCGGGCGGCCGGGTGACCAGCCCCGGCACGATCCGGAAGGGGCGGCCGGCTTCGTCGCCGAGATCCAGCAGGCCCGAGGCCAGCGCGTCGAATCCGGCCGGGGTGGCCACGTAGGGCGCTTCGCGCCAGCCTTGCCGGCTGCCGATCATGCCGGAGGCGATCGCCGGCAGGTCGGGGCGGATGGCGAGCCACAGCGCGCAGAAGGCCCGGAAGGCCTCGGCGAAGCGGCCTTCGCGCACGTTCAGGATGCCCAGCGGCGCCTCGCGCCGGTCGAGCACCTCGCCGTTCGCATCGAGCAGCCAGCCGCGCAGCGAGGATGTCCCCCAGTCCAGCGCGATCAGGCGGGCGCGTTCGGCAGCGCCGGCGGGCAGCGCTTCGGAGTCGTGTTCCGGAACCATGATCGGGAGTATGCCCGAGCGGCGGCCCCGGCCGGGCGCCTTGCTATCATCGTCCGACCCCATGACGCTCACCGAACTCAAGTACATCGTGGCCCTGGCGCGCGAGCGCCATTTCGGCCGCGCCGCCGAGGCCTGCTTCGTCAGCCAGCCTACGCTTTCGGTCGCGATCAAGAAGCTCGAGGACGAGCTCGGCGTCCAGCTCTTCGAGCGCGGCGGTTCCGAGGTCGCGGTCACGCCCGTGGGCGAGCAGATCGTCGAGCAGGCCCAGCACGTGCTCGAGCAGAGCAACGCGATCCGCGAGATCGCGGCGCAGGGCCGTGACCCGCTCGCCGGGCCCCTTCGGGTGGGCGTGATCTACACGATCGGTCCCTACCTGCTGCCTCACCTGGTGCGGCGGATGATCGACGACGCGCCGCAGATGCCGCTGCTGCTGCAGGAGAACTACACGGTCAAGCTGCTCGAGCTGCTGCGCCAGGGCGACATCGACGTGGCGATCGTGGCCGATCCCTTCCACGACGCCGGCCTGGTCACGCAGGCGGTCTACGACGAGCCCTTCATCGTGGCGGTGCCGAAGCACCACCCCTGGGCGAAGCGCAAGAAGATCCGTTCCGAAGAGCTCAAGGAGCAGACGATGCTGCTGCTCGGCACCGGCCACTGCTTCCGCGACCACGTGCTCGAGGTCTGCCCGGAGCTGTCGCGTTTCTCGCAGGCCAGCGCCGGCATCCAGAAGACCTTCGAGGGCTCCTCGCTGGAAACCATCCGGCACATGGTGGCCTCGGGCATCGGCGTCACGGTGCTGCCCAAGATGGTCCGGCCCGACATGAGCGACGACGGGCTGCTGACCTATCTCCCGTTCGAGGCGCCCGAGCCTTACCGGCGGGTGTCGCTGGCCTGGCGCAAGAGCTACTCGCGGCGGCCGGCCATCGAGGCCTTGCGCAAGGCGATCCTGCAGGCGGGGCTGCCCGGCGTGACCATGCTGCCCGACGAGCCCGCCGTCAGCCACTGACAATCCGGCCGGTCCTGCCCGGCCCCAATGGACGTCAATTGAAGGGACGCCAAGCATGAGCGAACGCCCGACCTACCCGACGATCGAGGACACGATCGGCCACACGCCGCTGGTGCGGCTGCAGCGCCTGCCCGGGGCCGCGAACGACGCGCGCGGCAACCTGATTCTGGGCAAGCTCGAGGGCAACAACCCGGCCGGTTCGGTCAAGGACCGCCCGGCGCTGGCGATGATCGCCAAGGCCGAGGCGCGCGGCGACATCCGCCCCGGCGACACGCTGATCGAGGCCACTTCCGGCAACACCGGCATCGCATTGGCCATGGCGGCGGCGATACGCGGCTACCGGATGGTCCTGATCATGCCCGACAACCTGTCGGTCGAGCGCCGGCAGTCGATGAAGGCCTACGGCGCCGATCTGATCCTGGTCAGCCAGAAGGAAGGCATGGAGGGGGCCCGCGACCTGGCCGACCGGATGCAGGCCGAGGGCAAGGGCAGGGTGCTCGACCAGTTCTCCAACGACGACAACTGGGCGGCGCACTACGAAACCACCGGCCCCGAGATCTGGGAGCAGACGCGCGGGCAGGTCACGCATTTCGTGTCGGCGATGGGCACCACCGGCACGATCACCGGCGTGTCGCGCTACCTGAAGGAAAAGAATCCGGCGGTGCAGATCGTCGGCGCTCAGCCCGCCGAAGGCTCGTCGATCCCGGGCATCCGGAAGTGGCCTGTCGAGTACCTGCCGAAGATCTATCGCCATGCGATCGTCGACCGCACCGAGTCGGTCACGCAGGCCGATGCCGAGCAGATGGCGCGCAGGCTGGCCGCCGAAGAGGGCATCTTCTGCGGCATCTCGGCCGCCGGCGCCTGCTGCATCGCCTTGCGGATCGCCGAGACCGTCGAGAACGCGACGATCGTGTTCATCGTCTGCGACCGCGGCGACCGCTACCTGTCGACGGGCGTGTTCCCGGCGTGAACGACGGCGCGCAACGCCGGCGCCAGTTCGTCGGCATCCTGCTCGTCGTCGCGGCGGTCTCGTCGTTCTCCGTCCTCGACTCCTTCGCCAAGCATCTCTCGCAGAGCTATCCGCTGCCGCTGGTCATCTGGGCGCGCTACTTCTTCCACGTGGTGATCATGGTCGCGCTGCTGTGGCCGCGGATGGGCGCGCGGCTGGTGGCCACGCAGCGCCCGGGGCTTCAGATCGCGCGCGGCGTGGTGCTCGGGATGTCCACGCTGTTCTTCGTGTCGGGCATCTCTTTGATGCCGCTGGCCGAGGCGTCGTCCATCACGATGGTCGCGCCGATCCTGCTCACGCTGCTCGCGCGCCGCTTCCTGCGCGAGAAGGCGCCGCCCGGCACCTGGTGGGCGCTTGCGGTGAGCTTCGCCGGCGTGCTGCTGATCGTGCGCCCGGGCGGCCAGGTCTTCGGCTGGCCGGCGCTCTTTCCGCTGGCGACGGCATTCTGCTTCGCCGGCTACCAGCTGCTCACGCGCAAGCTGGCGGGCGTCGACGACGGACTCTCCACGTTGTTCCTGGGCGCGCTGGTGGCCACCGCGCTGGCCACACTGGTGGTGCCCTGGTACTGGGAGCTGCCGCGCAACTGGACCGACGCCGGCCTGTTCCTGGCCATGGGCGCGATGGGCGCATTCAGTCACCTGCTGCTGGTGCGCGGCTTCGAGCGGGCGCCGGCCTCGCTGCTCGCGCCCTTCATCTACCTGCAGATCGTGGCCGCGCTGACCCTGGGCTGGCTGGTCTTCGGGAACTTCCCGGATCTGGTCGCGCTGGCCGGCATGGGGCTGATCGCGCTGACCGGCGTGACGATGGCCTTGCGCGGTCGCGGCCCGATGCGCGCGGAGCGACCGGCTGCAGCGGCTGCAGCGGCTGCCGCGCAGCCGGAAGCGCTCGAGCCGGCCGCGCAGGAGCGCGCGGCGGCGATCGCCGGCCCGGTGCTGGCGCCCGACGGCGCGCCGGCGCTGCCGGCCGAGGCGGCGGCGCCGGCACGAGTTGCGGTGCCCGCGTTGTCCGTCCGCGCTCCGCTGCGCGGCGTGCTGCTCGGGGTGGGCGCCTGCGTGATGTTCTCGCTGCTCGACAGCATCGCCAAGCACCTGTCCCAGACCCACTCGCCGATGATGGTGGCCTGGGCGCGCTACGTGTTCCACGTGGTGATCATGGTCGCGGTGTTCGCGCCCACGATGGGCCGGAAACTCTTCGTGACCCGCAGCCCCGGGCTGCAGGTCGCGCGCGGGCTCTGCCTGGGCCTGTCGTCGATCTGCTTCTTCTCGAGCATCGCCTACCTGCCGCTGGCCGAGGCCACCGCGATCGTGGCGATCGCGCCGGTGCTGGTCACCGCGGGCGCGGTCTGGTGGCTGAAGGAGCGCACGCCGCCGGGCACCTGGTGGGCGCTGGTGGCCAGCTTCGCCGGGGTGATGCTGATCGTGCGTCCGGGCAGCGCGCTGTTCGGCTGGGCGGCCCTGCTGCCGCTGCTGACCGCGGTGTTCGCGATGGGCTATCAGCTGCTCACGCGGCAACTCAGCGGCGTGGACAACGGGCTGGCCACGCTGTTCATCGGCGGCGCGGTGGCGGCCCTGCTGCTGTCGCTGTTCGCGCCGGGCGCCTGGAGCCTGCCCACCGGGCCGCTCGACGCGATCCTCTTCGTGGCTACCGGTGCGATCGGCGCGCTGGGGCACCTGATGCTGGTGCGCGCCTACGAGATCGCGTCGGCCTCGTCGCTCGCGCCCTACGGCTACGCGCACGCCGCGGCGGCGCTGGTCTTCGGCTTCGTGTTCTTCGGGCAGTTCCCGGACCTGCCGGCGCTGCTCGGCTTGGGGCTCATCGTGACGACAGGCGTGGTGATGGCGATCCGCAACCGGATGCCGGTGCGCGCGATCGAGGAATAGACGGGGGCAAGACGCGACCGGCCCGACGGCCGGTCGCGTCGGCCCGGCTCAGCGCCCGATCTCGCCGCGCAGCGCCTCGGCCAGCTCGATCACCGCCGACGCGTAGAAGCTCGAGCGGTTGTAGCGGGTGATCACGTAGAAGTTGCGCGCGCCCAGCCAGTAGTCGGGGGCGTCGTCTCCATTCGGCAGGTCGATCAGCGCGAGCTTGGTGTCGAAGGCGACCGGGTCGCGGCTGCTCACGCCGTAGTCGCGCAGGCTGTCGATGGTGAAGGCCGGCGTGATGCCCGCCTCGATCAGCGGCGACAGACGTTCCGGGTCGGCGATGCGCGCGGCGTAGCGCGGCGGCTCGCCGGGCGCCCAGCCGTGCTCGGCCAGGAAGTTCGCGACGCTGCCGATCGCGTCGGCGGGACTCTCGCGCAGGTCGATGCGGCCGTCGCCGTCGAAGTCGACCGCCCAGCGCCGGATGCTGCCCGGCATGAACTGGGGCAGGCCGATCGCGCCGGCATAGGAGCCGCGCACGGCGAAGGGGTCGACGCCCTCGGACCGCGTGAGCAGCAGGTATTGCTCGAGCTCGCTGCGGAAGTAGTCGGCGCGGCGCGGATAGTCGAAGGCCAGCGTGGTCAGCACGTCGATGACGCGGTGATCGCCGGTGATCCGCCCGAACACGGTCTCCACGCCGATGATCGCGACGATGATCTCCTCGGGCACGCCGTAGCGCTCCGAGGCGCGCGCGACCGTGTCCTCGTGCTCGCGCCAGAAACGCACGCCGGCCGAGATCCGGCTGTCGTCGATGGAACGGGAGCGGTAGACCTTCCAGGAGCGCTTGAAGCTGGGCGGCGCCGGCGTCATCAGGCGGATCGCGGCGTCGCTGCGGCGCACGCGGGCGAAGATCTCGTCGAGCGCGGCCCGGTCGAAGGCATGGCGCTCGGCCAGGCCGTCGATGAAGGCGCGGACTTCGGGACGGGCGGGGTAATCGCGGGCGACGGCCTCGGGCGTGGTCGCGCATCCGGCAGCCAGCGCCAGGCCGGCTGCGGCCAGCAGGAATCTCAGGGTCTGAACTGTCTTACGCATTGCAGCAAGTGTCGCACGTCCTCGCGCGGGGCGGGGTCGGCGCGGCCCCCTCCGCCGTAGCGCAGCCGGTTGTACAGCGCGGCGATGCGACGCGCGTCGGCCACCCGGTCGGGCTCGACCAGACGTTCCACCCGCGCCAGGTAGGCGGTGGCGGTCTCGTGCGGCTGGCGCGCCAGGCCGGTCACCGCCAGCTTCTGGCAGAAGTCGTCCCAGGCGCGCTCGACCGGGTCGCGCGCGCGGCGCGGATGCAGGGTCAGCACCGCGATCGCGCCCACGATCGCGGTCAGCGACAGCGCGAGCAGGCCGGCGATCGAGCGCCAGTCGTCGGCCTTCAGGCCCAGCCGCTCGAGCAGGCGCACCTGGCGGCCGCGGTCGTAGGAGAGCAGCCACTGGTTCCACGCGTTGGTCAAAGCGTCGAGGCGAAAGCGCAGCGTGGACAGCAGCGGCCTGGCCATGTCGAGCCCCGGCATGCCGGCGAAACCAGGCTCCAGCCTTAGGCCGCGTTCGATGCGGTCAGGGGCCACCGCGGCCGTCGGATCGACCCGCGTCCAGCCCTGGCCTTCGAGCCAGACCTCCGCCCAGGCATGGGCGTCGGCCTGCCTGACCAGCCACCAGCCGTCGACCGGATTGCGCTCGCCGCCCTGGTAGCCGGTCACGACCCGCGCCGGGATGTCGAGCGCGCGCATCAGCACCACGAAGGCGCCGGCGAAATGCTCGCAGAAGCCCGCCCGGGTCTCGAACAGGAAATCGTCGACGCTGTGGCGCCCCAGCAGCGGCGGCTGCAGCGTGTAGCGAAAGGCCTGCTGGCGGAACATCGCGAGCGCGCGCTCGACCAGGCGCAGGTCGCCCTGGCCCCGATCGATGGTTGGAACGGAGCCCTCGCGGCGCTCGGGCGTGCGGCCGCCCGTGCTGTCCACGGCCAGGAACTCGGCGCGCCACTGCGCGGCCAGCGCCAGCGTGCGCGGGTTGAAACCGGCGGGCAGCTCGAGCCAGTTCTGCAGCGAGTTGCGGCTTTCGTTCAGGCCGGCTTGCCAGGCGGTCGACGATTCCACCCGATAGCGGGCGCGCGAATCGAGCGGCGCCGAGGCCAGCAGCTGAAGGTCCGGATTGAGCGTCACCCGCAGGCCGGGCGGCGGATCCACCTCGATCGGCATCTCGAGCGGGAACATCCACGGGCGGGAAGACGGCTCCTGGGTGATCTCGTAGGCGATCCGGGCCTCGCGCGAATAGCGGACCTGCGGCGGCGGAGGCGGCACGACCGGGTTCCGGAGCGCCCGCCAGGTGGCGCCGTCGAAGTCGCCGAAGACCGGGCCGCGCCAGTAGAGCTGCGCCGTCGGCGGGGTCTCGCCCTCGAAGCGCACGCGAAAGGCGATCGCGGTCGACTCGCCCAGATCCGAGATCGCGCCGGGCGTCATGGTTTCGCTGAGCCCGGTGCTCGCGCGACTGGCGTCCGACTGCATGCCCCAGAGCGTGCCGGCCGGCCGCGGGAAGAGAACGAAGAGCACCGCCGCGACCGGCAGCGCCTGCAGCAGCAGGATGCCGACCCACTTCAGGCGCTGGCGGATCGGCGCCTCCTGGCGCTGGTACTGCATGGTCAGCATGGCCGCGAGCAGCCCGGCGAGGCCCAGGCCGACGATGGCGGCGGTGCCCATCGACTGCGAGTGCAGGAAGGCCGCCAGCAGCAGGAAGAGCGACAGGAAGATCACCACGAACAGGTCGCGACGGGCCCGCATCTCCATCAGCTTGAGGCCCAGGAAGAGGATCAGCAGGGCGACGCCGGGCTCGCGTCCGACCAGTGTCTGGTAGTGGGCCCAGACAGCGGCCGTGGCGGCGATCGCGCCGGCCCAGCGCACCGAGGCGCGCGGCAGCCAGCGCCCGGAGAACAGCAGGCCGAGTCGCCAGGCGAACAGCAGCACGAAGCCCGCGCCGACCCACCAGGGCATCCAGCCGAAGTGCGGCAGCACCGCCACGAAGACCGGCAGCATCAGGAACAGCGTGTCGCGGCGCTCGCGCTCCCACTGCGCGCCGAGCCGGCCGCCGAGCGCGCGCAGCGAGAGCCTCAGTCCGTCTGCGCCGTTCATCGCGAGCGCCCGGTCGAGGCGGCGGGCGCCAGGCCCCAGGTCGCGAGCGATTCGAGGCAGCGCTCGCGATGCGCCGGTCCCGCGTCCGGGGCGATGGCCACGCCGGGCAGCGTCATCGCGTAGCGCACGCCGAGCGAATCGGCCTCGAGCACCCAGCGGGTCATGCGCGACAGCCGGCGCTCGTCGTCCCAGCCGGGGGGCAGCTGGTCCCAGTCCAGCGACAGCTCGCCGAGCTCGCCGCCCTCGTACTGGCGCACGATCAGGTCTTCGGAAGCGGTGCGGGCCATCGCCTTCCAGGCGATCCGCCGCGGCGAGTCGCCCGCGCGCCACGGGCGCAGCGCCGCCAGGTCCTGCTCGCCGCCGCCGCGCGCCTGGCCGTCGCCGCTGCTGGCGAGCCGCGCCGGCAGGCTCGCGCCGGGCGGCTCCGGCTTCGGGTAGACCAGCACGCGCAGCGCCGGCTGCCACCAGGTCCACGCGCGCCAGATGCCGAGCGGGAATCGGGTTTCCAGCCGCAGCCGCGGCACCGGATGCCAACCGCGCTCGCGCGCCGGCAGCGCCAGCGACACGATCTGCTCGGCGCCGCTGCTCGCGTCGAAGTGCTCGGGCCGCGCCATGCCGGGCGCGAGGAAGGACAGCGCGAAGCGCTCGATCCGGCCAGGGTTGCGCACGATCACGGTGAGCGTGGTGAAGTCGCCGGCGAACACCGGCTCCGCGCGCCCGGGGCGCAGCACCAGCGAGGCGAGGTTGCGCCAGGTCTGCAGCATCGCCACGACGGCCACGGCCGCCACCAGGAAGCTCAGCGCGTAACCCAGCGAGAGCCGGTAGTTGATCGAGGCGATCAGCATCGTGGCGACCACCGCGCCGTAGAGCAGGCCGGGGCGGGTCGGCAGCACGTACACATGGCGATGGCCGAGCCGATGGTCGCCGGCCACCGGGCGATGCCGGCTCGCGATGATCGACTCGAGCCAGTCGCGCCGGGCGCCGGGCTCGGCGGTGCGGGCGGCCGTCACGGCACCGGCACCGCCTTGATCAGCTCGGCCACCAGCTCGGCGCGGGCACGGTGCGTGGTCGCCACGCCGCGCGCGGGCCGCAGCCGGTGCCCGGCCACCGCGGTGAGCACGGCCTGCACGTCTTCGGGCAGCACGTGGTTGCGGCCGTCGAGCAGCGCCCAGGCGCGGGCCGCCTGGATCAGGCCCAGGCCGGCGCGCGGGCTCAGGCCTTCGGCCAGGGCGGCGCTGCGGCGGCTGTGCGTGAGCAGGTTCTGGATGTAGTCGATCAGCGGCGGGGCGCAGCGGATCTGGCGCACCAGCGCCTGCGCTTCGAGCAGCTGCGGCGGGGTCATCGCCGGCTGCAGCGTCTCGAGCAGCTCGCGCCGGTCCTGGCCCTCGAGGATGGCCCGCTCGGACTTCGGGTCCGGATAGCCCAGCTCGATGCACATCAGGAAGCGGTCGAGCTGCGACTCGGGCAGCGGAAAGGTTCCGATCTGGTCCTGCGGGTTCTGCGTGGCGATCACGAAGAACGGATCGGGCAGCGGATGCGCGCGGCCCTCGACCGAGACCTGCCGCTCCTCCATGGCCTCGAGCAGCGAGGACTGCGTCTTCGGCGACGCGCGGTTGATCTCGTCGGCCAGCAGCACCTGCGAGAAGACCGGGCCCGGGTGGAACACGAAGGCCGACTTGTCGCGATCGAACACCGTGACGCCGACCACGTCGGCCGGCAGCAGGTCGTTGGTGAACTGCACCCGCTTGAACTGCAGGCCGAGCGAGATCGACAGCGCGTGGGCCAGCGTGGTCTTGCCGACGCCGGGAAGGTCTTCGATCAGCAGGTGGCCGCGCGCCAGCAGGCAGGCCAGCGCGAGCCGGATCTGAGCCTGCTTGCCCACGACGACCGAACCGACCTGGGCGGCGACCGCCTGTATCCGCTCGAGCATCCGGGGAGATTCCTGTGGGGAAGGTCGGCCGAGTGTAAACCGCCGTCGCTGCCCGCCTGGTGCCGGAATTCGCAGGGTTTGGCCTTCGGCCGCGGCGCGCCGATAATCGGCTGTATTGCCGGTGCGAGCGGTGGCCGCGGTGCCGGTTCCGCAACCCAGTCCGATGGAGAAACGAGGATGTCCGCAGTGCCCTCAACCGCTTCCCACGGGAACGACGCGCCGGTGCTGGCCCCGCGCAGCGGCGGCGTGCTCCCGCTCACGCTGAACCGCCCCGCGCAGTTCAATGCCCTGTCGGCCGAGCTGATGGCGGCGATGCAGATCGAGCTCGATCGCGCGGCGGCCGACCCCGCGGTGCGGGTGGTGGTCGTGGCGGCGGCCGGCAAGGCCTTCTGC
>VFQM010003002.1_pt1 | contig 11466 bp, 8 predicted proteins | sample 3512391 | NCBI WGS metagenome assembly VFQM01 (sample SAMN10412369, study PRJNA504923) | tailings metagenome | isolation source: Replicate 1 from Balatoc abandoned mine | place: Philippines
AAACACCAACACTTTATTTCCTGCATTATGCGTTCCTAATGTCCAAGACAGTGATGCTGTATTTGCTTGTAAGTTAGAGGCGGCTAGATTTGTTAGAGCCGTCGGCAAAGTAGCATGACTAAAGCTCGGTGCATCCGCTATTTTAAAATCAATTGCAGCTCCCGTATTGGTGTAAGGATATATTTTATAGTTATACATGGTACCCGAACTCATTCCTGTAAAAGTCGTTCCAGAAGTAGCTGTTCCTGGCGTAACTTCTTTGTTCGCTGTTCCACCAGAAATGTTATTGCTATTTGCCGGATCAGTTCCATCCACAGGATCTACTACTGTAGTTGTACTGGCTTTAATCAAATACCCATCCGGTGCCTGAGTACCCGTTACCGAAACCTTAGTTCCGTCACCATCAGCAAAACCAGAAGTTGTACTATAATAAATCCCTCTTTCGGTTACGTTGTTACAACCTAACACGGTGATGTTACCACCTAATGTTGCTGATGTCGTAGTAATCGAACCACTTGTGGGTGACGTTACTGTAGGAGATGTATTTATTCCAGTCCCTGTTACCGAACGATTCACCGAAGGAGCGCCCACACCAGAAACTACAATATTCCCATTATACGATTGAGCAATGGTGGGTATAAATTTCACAGAAACCGTTGTTGCGGCTAAAGTACCCCCTGAGGTAGGAATAGTAAGCGTTGAAGTATAAGTCGTACCGTTTAAGGAATAGGTAAAACCCGTTAATGCAGCTAGACTAACATTTCCTGCTTTCAGATTAGTCCCCGAAACGGTAAACGTATTGGTGGTTTCGGTACTTAAACATTTGGATCCAAAGTCCGAAATTGTGGATACACTTAGTGTTTCTACTAAAGCCGTTATAGGCAATGTGGACGTAGTCAAGTTCGTACCCGAGGCTAGTTCAGCACCGGCCACGGTAATCGAGAAATTAGTCACGTTGGTATCAAAATCCGTTCCGTTGTACGCTAAGCTCAAGATCGCAGAAGTACTAGAATTATAAGCAACTTCATTTACCGTTACTCCAGCAGGTGCATTATTTAAAGTAAAATTATTCACCGATAACACATTATCTACAAAGGTGGTATTCGTTAAATTTATTGTAAGAATCTCAGTAGTTAAATTGGCCTCTGTCAAGGCAGCGGTGGTTGAAAGTGTGGCATTAGGCGCAGCTGCATCTGTTATTGGCCCTTGCCAACCACTGAAAGCTTCTGTACCGGGGGAAGTTCCGGTTGCCGCCACTGGTACTACCCCGAAACGAATGTATTTACCTACATCTGCCGCTTGAAGTATATATGAAGAACTATTAGCTCCCGAAATAGCTGCGCCGTTAGTTCCTGACGCATCATCAGCACGGTACCATTTGAACGTTGATGTACCTTCGTCATCAGTATCTGCATCCAAATAAGTATGAGTTCCGGTTAAGGTTTGCCCCACATTCATGGTTCCAGAAAATGAAACTGCTGAAGCTACTGGAGCTGAGTTAGAAACTAACTTAATACTAAAATCATCTATTGCCATACCGGCAGATGATGAACCAGTAGCATCTACCCATCTAAGTGTAACTGTCGTTCCGTTAGGAATACTCAATCCTGTAATAGTTACAGGAGATATTTGTGTTCTATATGCAGCACTATTTCCATCGACATTAGCTGCAGAACCAGTTGTTGGTGCTGTAAAAGTTAACCCTGATACCGATGTCCATCCGGAAGCAGCATTTAAAGTAACACTTGACAATTGATATGAAAAAGCTAAATTGTCCGAAGCACTTGCGAGTCTCCAAGTCTCACCAGTATATCCAATCACCAATGAAGTAACTGTTACTCCAGTATTGTTAATGAACTTAAACCCAAGAATCGAAGACAAATTACCTGATTGCAACATACCAAACGCCCTATCTGTGGCATTTGTAGTACCGAAACTATAGGTATCACCAGTATTACCGGAACCATCACCAACCCGATAGGTGAGATTCCCATTACTTCCTGTTTCTAAGAAAGACCAGCCACTAGCAAAAATGCTACCAGACTGAGAAAGATTTGTGCCTGTATAGGGCAATCCATCGAAATTTTGAGTTATTGTTGTATTAGCTGTTGTAATACTCAATTGTCCAAAACCTTTTATTGAAAAAAGTATCAGCAAAAAAGAAACTCTAGCTAATAATACACTAGGTGTTTTTAAGAGAGGTATTTTTTTATTCATTTTGTGATTTGTTTCGTTAGAACTACTTTTCTTCATGTGCACGCCAATTAATTTAAAAACTTCATTATAGGTAAAATAATTTTCTTCAAAAATAGGCTATTCCTATTAAAAAAAAGATTTTTTTTGTTAACAAATTGAAAGGATTTTGTTAAAAAGTCGGTTCAAGCCTCCCTTTATTCCTTCTTTTGTATTTCTTTTTTTTCCTTTCATTAGCTTTTCTTTTTTTCTTTCCCTAAAAGTTGACTGTTCCGCTCTTTTTCTATTTTAATTGGTCCCTGATTTTAAATTTCCTTAACTTATCTTGGTTCTTGTATTTTTATCTACTAAAAAAACACCGCTTACTTTTGAAACACTTGATGAATTACTTTTTTTATTCGTTCTCTATCCTCGTTTGTTAAGTTTGATCCCGAAGGTAAGCATAATCCTTTTTCAAATACTACTTCTGCTACGTTCGTTCCATAATAAGGACATGAAGCAAAAACGGGTTGAAGATGCATGGGTTTCCACAACGGCCTTGATTCTATGTTTTCCTTTTCAAATGCCAGCCTCAATGTCTCTCTAGTGATCCCTTGTGTTTTTGCGGGATCAATCAAAATTGCAGACAACCAATAGTTTGCTGTTGTATTGGTTGGTGTTTCCATGACCTGCACCCCTACTATGTCTTGAAAAACTTCTTTGTAAAAAGCCTGCATGCTTTGTCTTGCTTTGACATGCTTGTCCAGTACTTCCATTTGTCCTCTTCCAATACCGGCACATACATTACTCATACGGTAGTTGTATCCAATTTCGCTATGTTGATAATGTGGCGCTTGATCCCGTGCTTGTGTAGCTAAGAAAACTACTTTTTCTTTTACTTTTGGATCAGGGGTCACTAAAGCTCCCCCACCTGAGGTTGTAATAATTTTGTTTCCATTAAAAGACAGAATACCTATATCACCTAAGGTACCACAAGCTTGACCTTCATAATAGCTTCCTAACGCTTCGGCACTGTCTTCAACAATAGGAATTTCGTATTTTGTTGCTATGGCTTTTATTTCCTTTGCCTTGAAAGGGACACCATATAAATGTACTGCAATGATTGCCTTTGGTTTTTTTCCTTTTTTGATTCGGTCTTCAATTGCTTCTTCCAATGCCTTTGGAGAAATGTTCCAAGTTTCAGGCTCGCTATCTACAAATATGGGATGCGCTCCTAGATAAGTAATAGGATTGGCTGATGCGGCAAACGTCATGCTTTGACAAATGACTTCATCTCCTGCTTTCACTCCTAACACGATTAATGCTAAATGCAATGCAGCCGTTCCTGAACTTAAAGCTGCTACCTGAACTTTGTTTCCTAAATAGTGCTCTAAATCTTGTTCAAAACCTGTTACGTGAGGTCCTAAGGGTGCTATCCAATTGGTATCAAAAGCTTCTTGAATAAATTTTTGTTCGTTTCCTCCCATATGAGGTGAGGATAACCAAATTTTAGTTGTATTCATGTGTTGATTCATTTTAGGCAAATATATTACATTCTAATTGCATTTAATATTATTTAGTGTAGTTAAATAACCTAAATATTGTAACCATTTTCAAATTAAAGTTTAAGTTGTTAAGATAAATGAAATTCCAACGCAAATTATACAAATTAATATCCTAATACTGTTTCACTTTACATGCTGTACTTTATTTTCGCTTGATGTAAAATGAATACCTAACACAAATGGCACGAATTGGCACAAATACCTTATCTACTAAAGGGCGCCCTTTTTCTTTGTATACTCTGTTTTTCTTATTAACGTTTCTACATCTAAAGGAAGATTAAAAAAAGTACAAGCTAAAATGATCATATCCAATTTCCAACTTCTATTTTGTACATACCATTTGTTAATTCTTACTTTATCTGGCCAAATTACCTCATCATTATATTGTAAAGGGTTGGATTGCTGGGCTAATAGTTGTTCTTCGTTTCTATATTTCAGGGAGGCCAAACCTGTAATCCCAGGTTTTACGGTTAGTATAATCCGGTCTTCTCCTTTCAATTGATCGGCATAACCAGGCACGTCGGGTCTTGGCCCAATTAACACCATATCGCCTTTAATCAAATTATAGAGCTGTGGCAGTTCATCAAGTTTAGTACGTCTAAGAAAACGCCCAAAAGAAGTTGGTTTAACCCCATCTTTTGGAATACTTCTGAATTTATAAAGAACAAATGGAACCCCATTCTTCCCGATACGCACTTGCTTAAACAACATAACATTGATTTGAAATCAAAAATACAAAAAAGTAAGGTAAAGAGCTTGTTTATTTTGAGTATTTATAACAATTTTAGGTCGTACTTTATAGTTGTTATTTATTAGTGTCGATGATCAATTTCAACTAAGGGTTGGAACAGGATATCATGGAGACAATACTGCTGTAGTAATTTGATTTTAGAATTTTCAGTTGAATTTGGTGTTTAACCACTAGGTGCACAAGGAAGGCACTAAGGGCACTAATTTATGTGTTAATTTTTATGTATTTCAGTTGGATTTGGTGTTTAACCACTAGGGGCACAAAGAAGGCACTAAGGGCACTAATTTATGTGTTTATTTTTATGTATTTCAATTGAATTATGCTACACCCCTGAATTCCGAAGGTTCGGAACACTCAAGGGGACAATCCTACTAAGGAAATTTGATTTGTATGGGTTGTTAGTTGAATTTAGTGTTTAACCACTAGGTGCACAAGGAAGGCACTAAGAGTACTAATTTACATGCTTATTTTTATGTATTTCAGTTGGATTATGCTACACCCCTATAGTCCCCTCAAGGGGACAATCCTTCTAAGGTACTTTGATTTTTAGGGATTTCAATTGAATATTTTTACACCTCTAATCGTGATAACTATCGGGACTTCCGAAGGTTAGAAACAGGCTCTCAATGGATAATTTTTTTATAAACTTTTGACTTTTAATAATTTTTAAAGACAATGATTTCGAATTAGCTTTAAACTACTAACTAATAAATGGTGGTACTGGGAATTGTCCCCTTGAGGTCCCGATAGCTATCGGGATTAGGGGTGTGGGGATACTCTATAAAAAACGTAACAAGAGAAAAAACATACTTATTCTTTAGATATGTTATTTTATAAGTTTTCCGTTGGACTTCTTTACACCCCCTAGAGTCCACAATCCTTCTAAGGTGATTTGAATTGTATGAGTTTCAGTTGAATTTGGTGTTTAACCACTAGGTGCACAAGGAAGGTACTAAGGGCACTAAGAGTACTAATTTATATGCTTATTTTTATGTATTTCAGTTGGATTATGCTACACCCCTAAAGTCCCCTCGAGGGGACAATCCTGCGATTGAATTTTATATTTTGAAGATTTTCCAGTTGGACTTCTTTACACCCCCTAGAGTCCACAATCCTTCTAAGATGATTTGATTTGTATGGTTTTCAGTTGAATTTGGTGTTTAACCACTAGGTGCACAAGGAAGGCACAAAGAGCACTAATTTATGTATTTATTTTTATTGTTTTAGTTGAATTATGCTACAGCCCTAAATTCCGCAGGGTCGGAATAGTTACACCCCTAAAGTCCCCTCGAGGGGACAATCCTGCGATTGAATTTTATGTTTATACGTTTTCCAGTTGGACTAATTTACACCCCCTGTAGTCCCCTCAAGGGGACAATTTTGCTAATGACTTTTTTATTTATTCTGTTTTCAGTAGAATATTTTTACACCCCTGTAGTCCCCTCGAGGGGACAATCTTTATAGAGACTATTGACTTTTAATAATTTTAAAGATTATAATTCCGAATCATCTTTAAACTACTAACTAGTAAATGGTTGTACTAGGAATTGTCCCCTTGAGGGGACTATAGGGGTGTTAGCGATTGTTTGTCTTATTAATTAACTCTTGTACAACTTGTTCTAACGTTATACCAACTGAAAACATATTTTGTTTTACATCTAAATCTGTAAATCGTAAAAAAATAACACCTTCATTTTCTAATTCCCCTTGGCGCTTGCTATCATATTCATATTTATATAAATGACTATCGCCATCAATTTCTATTGCTAACATCAATTCATGACAATAAAAATCTACAATGTATTCTAACATGGGGACTTGCCTATGAAACTGAACTCCTAGCGCATTATTTTTAATGTTTTTCCAAAGTAATACTTCGCTTAAAGTACTATTTTTCCGAAGCTCTCTAGCGTATTCTTTTAGTTTGGGATTATAGGGAATGATTTTGTTTTTCATTTTCATAAAGTAGTTACACAAATATATTATATTTTTTGAAGAAACTCCACTACACCCCTGTAGTCCCCTCAAGGGGACAATTCTGCAATTGAATTTTATGTTTATACGTTTTCCAGTTGGACTAATTTACACCCCTGTAGTCCCCTCGAGGGGACAATTTTGCTATAGAGGTATTGTTTTTTTTGTTTTCAGTTGAAATTTTTTATACATCTGTAGTCTTCTAAAGTGGACATTCCTGCTATAGAGCTATTGTATTTTTAGGTTTTTAGGAGTGTTTTCTCCACTTTACTGTAATTTTTACACTTTACTCTATTTTACTTGATTTTTGAGGTATACTTTTGAATTTAATGTGTTGTAATCCAATATTTTACATCATACACACCTAACCTAGCTAGGGTGTTGTTAAGTGTTTTAGTTTTGGAGTGTTGGAAGGCAAGATTGGGTGCGCAACGGTTTTGGTTTTCATCTAAAATTTTACAAAATGAAAAATGTATTTTACAAACAGGAAACGGGGTTTCAGAAATCGCGTTCCGCAGTTAGAGGATCCAAAAGAAGTAATGACTTCGAAGTATTAATTTTAACAAAAAACAACTAGTTATGGCAAAGTTTGATGGAATTTTTGAGATTAAAGGAACCTTACAAGGGATGTCTTTTTATAAGTCGAAAGATGGTATGTTGATTCGAAAAAAAGGGGGTATTGAGAAAAGTCGTATAAAGAACGACCCTGCTTTTCAACGAACAAGAGAGAATGGTTCTGAATTTGGGCATAATGCCAAAATGGGTCAATTGATGCGTAAATCGGTGGCTAATTTATTGTCTTTAGCGAAAGATTATCGCGTTAGTAGTAGGATGTCACAAGCGATGAGCCGAATAAAGAATTTGGATTTTACTTCGCCACGTGGTGACCGAAAAGTATGGATTGGTATCGCAAGTGATGAGGGAAAACAAGCACTTCGAGGGTTTGATTTTAATCTGAATTCGCCTTTTAATTCGGTTTTCAGATCGCAGTATGTGTTAGATACTGTGGATATACTAATTTAGCTTCCAGTTAAAGTTAAGAATAAAATCTTAAGATTTTTTTGATTTTTTTCTTAAATCTGTATTTCAAAAATGTGAAAATTTACAAACCATATAAGGCATATAAGAATGTATAAGTAAAACTTTGTGTTGATTAGAGTTCATTTAAGATTTTTTAAATTTGTGTTCTTAAAACCAACAACTTGAAACCTGAAACTTGAAAAAGCGCAGCGCCCTCTGTGTATCTCTCTTCAACGCAATCTATTTCAAATAATTCTCTGTGCATCTCGGTGTAAAAACAAATGTAAAACACCCCTAATCCCGATAGCTATCGGGACCTCAAGGGGACAATCCCACTAGAGAATATTTACTTTAATTCCATTTTTTAGATTAATCAAATTTCTTAAATCTATGTTCTTAAAATCAACAACTTGAAACCTGAAACTTGAAAAAGCGCAGCGCCCTCTGTGTATCTCTCTTCAACGCAATCTATTTCAAATAATTCTCTGTGCATCTCGGTGTAAAAACAAATGTAAAACACCCCTAATCCCGATAGCTATCGGGACCTCAAGGGGACAATCCCACTAGAGAATATTTACTTTAATTCCATTTTTTAGATTAATCAAATTTCTTAAATCTATGTTCTTAAAATCAACAACTTGAAACCTGAAACTTGAAACCTGAAACTTGAAACAAACCTTTTTTACTTACCAACTGTCTTTGCAATATTTCAGTTGTTCTCTGAAATAAATGTTCATTAAAGATAAGGATTTATAAGAGGGGAAAGTGAGTCCATTGTAGTCGTTTGGACCCTGTTTTACAAGAAAATTAGATGGAGCGGGAATGGCACTAATACCGGCTTTTTTGTACAGCATTACCGCTCTGGGAAGATGTAAGGCGTCCGAAACCACAATTACCTTTTTAGTAGTACCGAACTTTTTTACAAATGCCTCGACTTCTTCTGCGGTATTGGAGGGTGTGGTGAGCATTTCAATATTTTGGCTGGGGATACCTAAATCAATGGCAGCTCTTTTAGCCACGGACGCTTGGGATTCTAAACCGTATTTGGAATAAGCTGAAGTAACTAGTTTATAATGAGGTAGCTTCCGTGCAATTCGTATACCTTCTACTAGTCGTGTTAAGGTAGTGGATTCTAATTGACTGGTTGCAGGAAGTTTAGGATCTAAACTATAACCCGCTCCTAAAACGTGGATGTAATAGGTAGGAGTAGTATCTAAAAGTTGGGGTTGACAGACGGTGACTTGAGATTCGTATTGTGCCACTAACTTAGCTGGAATCCATTTCGTAGTTGCAATCATGAAAAACAAACCTACTATAAAAAGTAAAAATCGATTAGAACGCCACCCCTTTTTATAAATCCGAAAGCCAACAAAAAAAATCCCTAGTAGGAAAAAGGTACTAAGGGATATCATTTCTTGAAAATAACAAAGCATGATTCAATGATTAGTTAAAGAAAAAATCCCAATTCAGATTGCCATAATTTATTTGCTCTCCATGACCTGGCATTATAATAGTATTCAAATCAAGATGAATCTTGAGTTTCGCAATACTGTTTCGAGCTGCTTCTTTATTTCCCGTTTTTAATTTTGTAACCACAGCTATTTCTGGTATAAGAGAATCACCTGTAAAACAAAATTGTTGATATTGAAAAGATAAACAACCGATATGATGCCCTGGAGTTGCAATAGCTACTATTTTTTGATTGGGATATAAAGTAACCGTATCGAAATCATTTAGCACCACTATATTTTCACCCGAGTATTCAATTGGAGTACCATGATAAAAAGACAAATTAAGTTTACTGTTTGCCAAAGCTACTTTGGTTTCTAAAGAACAATAAATCAAACAATCGGGAAACCTCTTAAGTAAATAATGAATATCCGCTATATGATCATAATGAGCATGTGTTAAAAATACGGCTTTTATATATTGTTTAGGCTGTAAAGCATTTATCGCTTCTATACCGTTTCCCGCGTCTATTAAATAGCAATTTTCTTCCGATTTCTCATTTTGGATGAGATAAGTATTGGATTTTGAATTTGAAAATATGAATTTTTGGATTTTCAAACTTATGAGAATTTATTATTTACTCTATTCGCTTAGAATAAAATTATGTAATCACTACTTTTTCTTTAAAACGATAAAAGTGAGTTTTATCGTTTTTTATCATTTTTCATTGTTAAAACATAATAAACAATAAACCATTTTAAATCTTCAATTCTATAGCCGGGACTCCTATTATTGTTAAGTTCGAAGAAAAAGGTTTTGTTACCATAGCTTGACCTCCTACTATACAGCCTTTTCCTATTTTAATAAACTGTTTGGTGGCAGCTCCAATACCCATATCTGTCTGATCTCCTATTTTTGTATATCCCCCTAAATTGACTCCAGGTGCCAAAGATGTAAAATCACCTAGAGAGACATTATGACCAAGAGCACAGTTCATGTTCATCACTACAAAATCTCCAACAACGGTTTCGTAATTGATAGAACAGCCTGGATAAATAAGACACCCTTTTCCTATTGTAACTTCATTAGATATCCATGCTTTTTCTGAAATTAATGTTGGAAATTCAGCATCAAGATGTTTCACTTTTTCTACCAAACTGGCTTTTATTTTTGGGAAGGCTATTCCCCATACTACTGCTATATTTTGTTTTATAAAATCAGGAAGTAATTCTAATGTTCCTAGCACTGGAATACCAGCTATTAGTTGTCCATTTTTGTTTGGATCATCATCCAAAAAACCTATGAAATCATATTTTTCTGTAAATTGGTTGGGATTATATGCTATAAATTTACCTACACTCCCCGCACCTACAATAATGACTTTTTTTGTATTTTCATTCATACCATTTAGGATTTAAAATAGGATCGTTTAGTTGGTTCCGTTAAAAGGTTGCATCGGACGCTCCTCTGACTGATTTATTCCTTCTCTTATCAATACTTTTTTAACTGTCAAGAATAAAATTTTACAATCCATTAAAAAACTAACCTTATCCACATATTCTACATCTAAAGCAAATTTTTGTGTCCAACTGATACTATTTCTCCCATTTACTTGTGCCCATCCAGTAATCCCTGGTCTTACTTCATGTCTTCTTAATTGCTCTGCTGAGTATAGAGGCATGTATTTAAACAATAAAGGTCGTGGACCTACTAAACTCATATCCCCTTTCAAAACATTGATAAGCTGAGGTAGTTCATCAATGGATAACTTCCGTACCAAACCTCCAAAAGCTGTAATCCTTTCTATATCAGGCAATAATTGACCATGAACATCCCGCTCGTCGGTCATGGTTTTGAACTTGATAATGTGAAAAGATTTTTGATATAAACCTGGTCGCTCTTGAAAAAAGAAAGGCTTTCCTCTGTTTTGAAAGAATAGAACTACCCAAGTAATGACAATAATTGGAAGTGTTATGAATAATGCAATAACAGTTAAAAAAATATCGAGAAATCTTTTTGTTACACTTTTATACATCTTATTTGTAATACAAATTAACGGTTTTTCTTCTTTTTCCAGAGTCTAACAAGGGAATTTCATCCACATAGATCACTTTAAAATCGGCATCATCACCCAGATAGCTTTTAAACTCAGCAACCAATTGTTCTTGTCGCTTAAAACCAGAAGGACAATTGATTTTAAACTCGTAACTTTTTATATGCGTTTGAACCAACTGATACTGCTCTATTTCAGTGTACTGCCACATATTTTTATACATAATATAAGATGAAACCATATTACCCTTAGTATCATATAATAAATCTAACTTACGACCTTCTACTGATTGTAAATAGGTTTTTCCATCTTTTTCAATAAGAATACCAAAATCCCCAGTATCATATCGAATTATGGGCATAGCATAATTGTATAAATCGGTCACTACAATTCTACCCAACTCTCCATTAGGTAATAACTCCTCTTTGGTTGGGTGAAAAATTTCAACATAATAACTTGCCGTATTAACCAAAAATAATTCA
>VFQM010003005.1_pt1 | contig 11463 bp, 11 predicted proteins | sample 3512391 | NCBI WGS metagenome assembly VFQM01 (sample SAMN10412369, study PRJNA504923) | tailings metagenome | isolation source: Replicate 1 from Balatoc abandoned mine | place: Philippines
GACGAGCGCCTACTCGAGCTTCTCGAGCTGCCGCCAGTACCGCGAGGACTTCGCGAAGGCCCTCGACGCCACGGGCCTCTGGGGCCAGGTGCGCATCGACAAGGTCGGCCAGTTCTTCGATTCGCCCGGCTTCGTCGCCCCGTTCGTGACCGGGGTGGTGGATGCCCTGCGCACGCTCCTCGCGGAGGGCGCCGACCTCGCGACGACCCGCGTCCTGTTCGCGACCCACAGCATCCCGACCTCCGACGCCGAGCGCAGCGGGCCGCGCGACGTCGACTGGGGCGAGGGCGGAGCCTACGCCGCGCAGCACCTGGCGGTGAGCGAGGTCATCATGGCGAAGGCGCTCGCCGAGCTGCGGTCGGAGGGCGCGGACATCCCCGACGTCGACTGGCAGCTCGTCTACCAGAGCCGCTCGGGCCCCCCGACGCAGCCGTGGCTCGAGCCCGACATCAACGACGCGATCGCCGACCACGCCGCCGCCGGCGCGACCGCGATCGTCATGGTGCCCGTCGGGTTCGTGAGCGACCACATGGAGGTCATGTGGGATCTCGACACCGAGGCGATGGAGACGTGCGAGGAGCACGGCCTGCGCGCCCTGCGCGTGCCGACCCCCGGCGTCGACCCCGTGTACGTGAGCGGCCTCATCGACCTCGTCGAGGAGCGCCTGCAGGGCGCGAAGAAGAGCGAGCGCGTGCGCGAGACGACCCTCGGCCCCTGGTACGACGTGTGCCGCCCCGGCTGCTGCGAGAACGTGCGCGCGGGCTTCAAGCCCGCCATCTCGGGTCTGCAGCCGTGATCCGGCTCGGCACGCGCGGCAGCGCGCTCGCTCTCGCGCAATCGCAGCGCGTCGCCGACTCGATCGCGGCCCGCACGGGGGAGGAGGTCGAGCTCGTCCGCATCGTCACGCACGGCGACGTCTCGACCGCGCCGCTCGCCACGATGTCGCAGACGGCTCCGGGCGGGGTGGGCGTGTTCGTCGCCGCCGTGCGCGAGTCGCTCCTCGCCGAGGAGTGCGACGTCGTCGTGCACTCGCTCAAGGACCTCCCGACGACGCCCCACCCGGGCCTTCTCGTCGCCGCGATGCCGAAGCGCGCCGATGCGCGGGATGCGGCCATCGTGCGCGACGGCATCGCGCTCGCCGACCTGCCCGCGGGCTCTCGCGTGGGTACGGGCTCGCCCCGCCGGCAGGCGCAGCTGCGCCGCCGGTTCCCCGACCTCGAGGTCGTCGAGCTGCGCGGCAACGTCGACACGCGCCTCGCGCGCGTGCTCGGCCGCGAGGCCGGCGTCGCCGCCGACGGCTCGCCCATCGAGGCGATGACCCCCGACCTCGACGCCGTCATCCTCGCCGCCGCCGGGCTCGAGCGTCTCGGTCGCCTCGACGTCGTCACCGAGTACTTAGGGCTCGACGGATGGCCGACCGCGCCCGGGCAGGGCGCCCTCGCGATCGAGACCCGTCGCGATCTGAGCGGCCCGCTCAAGAAGGCGCTCCTCGCACTCGATCACCGCTCGACCCGGCTCGCGGTCGAGGCGGAGCGCGCGGTGCTCCGCCGCCTCGAGGCCGGCTGCTCGGCCCCGCTCGGCGCCCACGCGTTCATCGACGGCGACATGATGTTCCTCGCCTCGCGCGTCTACTCGCCCGAGGGCGAGCAGGTCTCGGCCGCGCACGCGCTCTACATCGACGACGCCGACGACCCCGCCGAGGATCTCGCCGCGCGCGTCGCCGACGAGCTGCTCGCGAACGGGGCCGCGGAGCTCGCCCCTCTGGGCGGCGCGCGATGAGCGCGCCGAAGTCGGACAAGACCGGCGATCTCGGTCCGAGCATCCGCCCCCGCCGTCTGCGGCAGAGCGCAGCGATGCGCCGCCTCGTCGGCGAGACCGACCTGCGCCCGCGCCACCTCGTGCTGCCGCTGTTCGTGCGTGAGGGCGCGACCGACGCGCAGCCCATCGCCTCGATGCCCGGCGTCGAGCAGCACTCGCTCGAAAGCCTGCGCGCGATCGCAGTGCGCGCGGCCGAGGCGGGGCTCGGCGGCGTCATGCTGTTCGGCGTGCCCGCGGTGCGCGACGCGATCGGATCGGGCGCGACCGACCCCGAGGGCATCCTCAACGTCGCCGCGCGCGCGCTCGCCGCCGAGGTCGGCGACGCGCTCGTCGTGCAGACCGACCTCTGCCTCGACGAGTTCACCGACCACGGCCACTGCGGCGTTCTGGATGCCCGTGGTCGCGTCGACAACGACGCCACACTCGAGCGCTACGCCGACATGGCCGTCGCGCAGGCGCAGGCGGGCGCCCAGGTGCTGGGTCTCAGCGGCATGATGGACGGCCAGACCGCCGTCGCTCGTGCCGCCCTCGATGAGGCCGGCTTCACCGACGTCGCCCTGCTCGCCTACTCGGCCAAGTACGCCTCGGCGTTCTACGGGCCGTTCCGCGACGCGGTCGAGTCGCAGCTGCAGGGCGACCGCCGCACGTACCAGCTCGACCCCGGCAACGGGCGCGAGGGTCTGCGCGAGGCTCTGCTCGACCTCGACGAGGGCGCCGACATCGTCATGGTCAAGCCCGCGCTCGCCTACCTCGACGTGCTGCGCCAGGTCGCCGACGTCTCGACCGTGCCGGTCTGGGCGTACATGGTCTCGGGCGAGTACGCGATGATCGCCGCCGCCGCGCAGAACGGCTGGATCGAGGGCGACCGCGCGCAGCTCGAGGCGCTCACCTCGATCCGTCGCGCGGGCGCCGACGCCGTGCTTAGCTACGCGGCGCTCGATCTCGCCGAGAAGGGACTCCTCTCATGACCCGCTTCATCTCGGGCCGCACCCCCGCGACCAACGCCGAGGCCTTCGAGCGCGCGCTCGTCGTCACGCCGGGCGGCGTCAACTCGCCGGTGCGGGCGTTCCGCTCCGTCGGCGGCACGCCCGTGTTCCTCGCGAGCGGGCACGGGCCGTACGTGACCGACGTCGAGGGCACGGAGTACGTCGACCTCGTGGGGCAGTGGGGTCCGGCGCTGCTCGGCCACGCGCATCCCGACGTCATCGCCGCCGCGCACGCGGCCGTCGACCGGGGTCTCGGATTCGGCGCCGCCTCGACCGGCGAGGTCGAGCTCGCCGAGCTCGTGCTCGATCGGCTGACGCTGCCGGGTGCCGAGGGCGGTGAGCCGCGTCGCGGCATCGAGAAGCTGCGCCTCATGTCGACTGGCACCGAGGCGACGATGACGGCGATCCGCCTCGCGCGCGGCGCGACGGGCCGGCCGCTGCTGGTGAAGTTCGCGGGGCACTACCACGGGCATTCCGACTCGCTGCTGTCGGAGGCGGGCTCGGGCATCGCGACCCTGGGCATCCCCGGCTCGGCGGGCATCACCCCCGAGACGGCCGCCCAGACGATCGTCATCCCCTACAACGACGAGGATGCTCTCGCCGAGGTCTTCACCGCCCACGGCGATCGCATCGCCGCGGTCATCACCGAGGCCGCGGCCGCCAACATGGGCGTCGTGCCGCCGAAGCCGGGCTTCAACAGGCTGCTCGCCGACACCGCGCACGCGCACGGAGCGCTGCTCATCGCCGACGAGGTCATGACCGGCTTCCGGTCGACGGCCGCCGGCTGGTGGGGGCTCGAGGAGCGCGAGGGCGTTCCGTACGACGCGGACCTCACGACGTTCGGCAAGATCATCGGCGGAGGCCTGCCGCTCGCGGGCCTCGGCGGTCGCGCCGACATCCTCGACCTCCTCGCCCCGCTCGGCCCGGTCTACCAGGCGGGCACGCTGAGCGGGAACCCGGTCGCCGTCGCGACGGGAGCCGCGATGCTGCGCGGCGCGGGCCCCGAGGTCTACGAGCACCTGCCGCGCGTCGCGCGCACGATCGCCGACGGGCTCTCGTCGGCGCTGTCGGCGGAGGGCGTCGCGCACACCGTCGCGTGGGCGGGATCGCAGTTCTCGATCTTCTTCCGCGACACCGCGCCCCAGAACTACGCCGAGGCGCAGGCGCAGGACACGTGGCGGTTCGGGCCGTTCTTCCACGCGATGCTCGAGCACGGCGTCTCGCTGCCCCCGAGCGTCTACGAGGCCTGGTTCGTCTCAGCGGCGCACGACGACGCCGCGGTCGAGCGCGTGCTCGCGGCGGCGGCCCCGGCCGCCCGCGCGGCCGCGGCCGCGACGCCCGCGCTGTAGCGCAGCCGCCCGGTCCCCGGCCGTGCCGCCGGCGCACGGTCGCCACCGTCGGCGACCCAAATGCAGTCGAAGAGCGCGCGTTCACCCGTCTGTCGCTGGAGAAAGTCGGCATTCGCTCTGAGGAGACTGCATTTCGCACTGCCGTCGGCGAGAGACGCCCTACCCGCGGGCCGCGACCGCCGCGGCGAGCTGGTCGACGACCTCGTCGAGGCCCCACGGCAGCGACAGGGCGGTGGGCGGCGAGACGGAGGCGATGAACTCCGTGCCGACGAGCTGCGCGACGGCGCCCTGCTGCACGGCGGGGAGCGACTGCGCGTACGGGGCATCGAGCAGCGCCTGCGCCTCCTCGGGCGTCGACCCGTAGACGACGAGAACGTCCGACGACAGCTCCGAGACCCGCTCGTACGAGAGCGTGAAGTAGAACGGCGACTCGTCGGTGTCGAGCGCGTCGACGGCGGGCGCGTTCACGAACCCGAGGTCGAGCATGAACTCCACGCGCGGGTCCTCGTCGGCGTAGACGTAGAAGGTCCCCGCGGTGTCCCACGCGGTCGCGAGGGTGACGCCTTCGAACTCGGGGTGCGCGGCCGCGGCCTCGGCGAGCGACGTGTCGATGCCCGCGAGCACCTCCTCGGCCTCGTCCTCGCGGCCGAGCGCCTCGCCCGTGATCGAGATGATGTCGCGCCAGGGGGTCGACCACGGCTGGTCCGGGTAGGCGACGACCGGCGCGATCTCGCTGAGCGTCGCGAACTGCTCCTCGGTGAGGCCCGAGTAGTGGGCGAGGATCACATCGGGGTCGGCAGCCGCGATCTCCTCGAACGGCACGTCGGCGCCCGTGTTGGTGAGCACGGTCGGGATGCTCTCCCCGCGCTCCTCGAGAGCCTCGCGGATCCACGGCAGCACGCCCTCCTCGTCGCCCCCGTACGACTCGAACGGGATGGCGACGGGCGTCACGCCGAGCGCGATCGTCGCGTCGGTGCTCGCCCAGCCCCACGTGACGACGCGCTCGGGCTCCTCCTCGATGATCGTCTCGCCGAACGCGTGCTCGATCGTGACGGGGAACGCCCCGGCCGCGGCGGGGGAGTCGTCGGGCGCAGCCGCGGGCTCGGCCGAGCATCCGGCGAGAACGAGGGCGAGGGTCGCGGCGGCCGTGAGGGCTGCGCGGCGGCGGGGGGAGGACACGGTTCGGGCTCCTGGAGGGACGGGAGGGCGCGCCGTGGCACGGTGGTCCGCGCTCGATCTCGACGCGACGCTGCGACGTGCCCTCGGATAGTGAGGTAAGCCTAACCTAACCCAGCGAGCCGGGGCGCGGCAAGAGGTGAAGCGCTGATCCCGCGGGTGGCCGGCTACCGCGATCGCGGCAGGATGACCGGCCTCCCCGTGTCCGGATCCTCGAGCATCCGCGCCTCGATGCCGAAGGCCTGCCGCACGACCTCCGCCGTGAGCACCGCCCCCGGCTCACCGCGCGCGATGATCCGACCGTCGGCCATGACGACGAGCTCGTCGGCGTAGCGCGCCGCGAGAGTCAGGTCGTGGATGACGAGGACGACCGTCATGCCGCGGGCGACCTCGGCGCGCAGCACGTCGAGCACCTCGACCTGGTGGGCGACGTCGAGCGCGCTCGTTGGCTCGTCGAGCAGCAGGATGCGCGGCTGCTGCGCGAGCGCCATGGCGATCCACACGCGCTGGCGCTGGCCGCCGCTGAGCTCATCGACCCGCGCGTCGACGAGCGACGTCGCGTCCGTCGCCTCGAGCGCGGCCGCGACGATGATGTCGTCGTCGCTGCGGTGCCCGCGGAAGAGGCCCTGGTGCGGGTAGCGGCCGCGAGCGACGAGCTCGGCGACGCGGATCCCCTCGGGCGCGATCGGGCTCTGCGGCAGGACGCCGATCGTGCGCGCGACCCTCCGACTCGGCAGGCGCGCGACGTCGGCCCCGTCGAGGGTGACGCGGCCCGCGGTCGGCGCGAGCAGGCGCGCGAGCCCGCGCACGAGGGTCGACTTCCCGCTCGCGTTCGCGCCGACGACGACCGTGAGCGCGCCGGGCGCGACCTCCAGGTCGACGTCGTGGACGACGGTGCGGTCGCCGTACCCGAGACGCAGGCCCTCGGCCGCGAGCCGCGGAGGAGGCGCCGCATCGTCGCCCGCGTGCAGGAGGTCGATGGCCGAGCGGATGACGTCGCTCACGGGCGCGTCCCCTTCCGAGGTCGAGCGGCGCCGCGGTCGACGCCGGCCTGCTCGCCGCGCACGAGCAGCGCGAGGAGCACGACGGCGCCCGCGGCGCCCGTGATGAGTCCGACGGGCGGCGAGAGCGCGCCGGGGACGAGGTGCTGGGCGACGAGGTCGGCGAGCGCGACGACCGCGGCGCCGACGAGGGCCGCGGTTCCGAGCGCAGGCGCGCGACCGCGAAGGCGGCGGGCGATCGGCCCGGAGGCGAACGCGACGAACGCGATCGGCCCGGCGACCGACACCGCGACGGCGGCGAGGATGCTCGAGGCCGTCATCGCCCCGACCCGCGTCGCGACGGGGCGGGCCCCGATCGCGCGCGCCGAGCCGTCGTCGAGCGACTGGGCCGCGAGCGGCCTCCGGGCGGCGACGAGCCCGAGCGCCGCGACGGCGACGGCCGCACCGACGAGCGCGACGTCCTCCCACGACGGCGAGCCGACCGACCCGACGAGCCAGAACCACGCGCTCTGCGCCTGGGTGAGGTTGGCGCGCGTGAGGGCGTAGCCGACGACGCCGTTGGCGAGGAAGGCGACGGCGATGCCGATGACGACGAAGCGGGCGCCGCCGACACCGCGACCGCTCGCGGCGACGACGACCGCGGTGGCGACGAGGGCTCCGACGAGTGCGGCCCCGCTCACCGCGAGTCCCGTCGCTCCAGCGGCGATGGCGAGCACGGCCGCGGCGCTCGCGCCTCCCGTGACGCCGACGATGTCGGGGCTCGCGAGCGGGTTCCGCACGACCGACTGCAGCAGCGCGCCGCTGAGCCCGAGCGCGGCTCCGACGAGCAGCGCGAGCAGCAGGCGCGGCAGCCGCAGCCCCTGCACGATGAACGTCGCGCCGCCCGCGCCCTCGAGCCCGAGCAGCCCGGCGACGACCTCGGAGGGGGAGAGCGGCACGTCGCCGAGCGCGAGCGCGAGCATCCCGACACCGACGATCACGACGAGGATGCCCGCGGCCACCCCGATCGCGCGCCGCCGGTCGCGCGCGCGCCCGGCCTCGATCGCGGCGACGGTCGCGGCGCACGCCGCCGGCAGCCCCTCACTCCCTCCGAGTGCAGGAACGCGGCCGGCGCTGCGCGGCGTGTCGCGCCGACGCGCCGACGTTCCGACGGACGCCTCCTGCACTCGGTAGCGTGGCTCGAGCGAGCGGGTCACGCGGTCACCCCCGAGCGCGAGCGCACGAGCGCGATGAGCAGCGGAGCCCCGAGCACGGCGACGACGATGCCGGCCTCGAGCTCGCCGGGCGGCACGGCGAGGCGGCCGAGGACGTCGGCGAGGAGGACGAGCGCGGCGCCCGCGACGGCGGCGACGGGCATGCGGGCCGCGTGGCCGCCGCCGACCGCGGCGCGTGCGGCGTGGGCGCCGACGAGGCCGACGAAGACGATGGGCCCGGCCAGGGCGGTCGCGGTGCCGGCGAGGACGACGATGACGACGATCGCGGCGGCCCGTGTCGGCGCGAGCCGGAACCCGAGCCCGCGCGCGACGTCGTCACCGAGGGCGAGCGCGTCGAGCGACCGGCCGACGAGCAGCGCGCCGGCGAGGCCCGCGGCGACGAGCGGGGAGAGCGCGAGCGCCGCGTCGAGGTCGCGCCCCGTGAGGGAGCCGACCGTCCAGAACCGGTAGCGGTCGAGCGTCTCGGGGTCGCCGAGCAGCACGAGGGTCGTGAGCGACGACAGCGCGGCGGTCACCGAGGCCCCCGCGACGACGAGCAGCGCGGGGCTCGTCCCGACGCGCGCGCTCGACGCGACGAGCGCGATGACGGTCGCGGCGGCGAGGGCCCCGACGAGCGCGAATCCGGCGAGCCCGACGACCGAGGTGACGCCCGCGACGGCGATGCCGACGACGACCGCGAACGACGACCCCGCCGTCACGCCGAGCAGACCCGGATCGGCGATCGGGTTGCGCGTCACGCCCTGCATGACGACGCCGGCGACGCCGAGCGCGGCCCCGGCGAGCAGGCCGAGCACCGTGCGCGGCACGCGCAGCTCGCGCACCACGACGGCGTCGACCGACCCGGCCCCGAGCGCGAGCGGGTCGAGCAGCACGGCGACGACGGCCGCGGGGTTGGTCGCGCGTGCGCCGATCGCGAGGCTCGCGGCGATCGCCAGCAGCAGGAGCGCGACGAGCAGGAGGGCGAGCGGCGGCCTCGAGCGCGGGGTCCGGCTCACTGCGCTTCGGAGCGCCCGCGCCGCCAGTAGCCCATGAAGGCGACGGTCGAGCGGGCGACGCCGAGGTCGCTCACGAGGTGCCGGCGCAGCGCCTTGACGGTCGCGGCCTCGCCCGCGATCCAGGCGTAGAAATCACCGGTCGTCGGGTCGACGGGCGAGTCCCACAGCAGCTCGACGTCGACGTCGACCTCGTCGAGCGCCTCAGGCGTCCCCCGCACGGCGCTCTCGAGCTCGGCCATGTGCCGCGGCAGCCACGCGCGCACGGCTCGCTGCAGCAGCTCGCCGTGCGGGGCGACGGCCTCGAAGCCCGTCGCGGTCTCGCACCCGGCATCGCGCGCGAGCCACGCGATGCGGGAGGCACCGCGAGCGACGACGTTCTGGATGTCGGCGCTCGACGGCACCTCGATGAAGGCCTGCGCCGTGATCGCCGGGTCGAGCGACTCCATGATCGAGCAGATGGCGGGCGCGGCCGTCTCGTCGCCGACGAGCAGCACGTGGCGCGCGGCGCCCGGGCGCCAGTCGCATCCGACGGTCGGGTCGGCCGTGCGGGCATCCGGCCCGATCACGATGAGGCGATCGCCGACGGATGCCCGGCGCAGCCACGTCGCGGCGGGGCCGTCGGGCACGCCGGGCACGGGGTCGTGGCGCACCATGTCGACGTCGAGCTCGCGCCGCTCCGGCCGGATCGCGCGGACCGTGTAGGTGCGGAACGGATTCCGAGCGGCCTCCGGCAGGGCCCGCCAGCGGGCGTACCAGGTGCCCGCGAGTATCTCGGCGGGGTCATCCTGCCCCACATCGCACAGCGAGCCGTCGGCGAGCGGGAGCACGAGCTTGATGCGCTGGTCGAGACCCGTGGTGCCGAAGACCCCGAGGTCGTCGCCCGAGAACGTCACGCGGACGAGGTGCGGCGAGAGCGGCAGGATGCGCTGCACGACGATCTCGAAGGGGCGGTAGGCCGGCCACGCGGGGGTGGTGGGCTCGGCGATCGCCTCGCGGGGTGAGGTAAGCATTACCTAAGTATGACGCCGACCACGGCATCGCGCCAGGGGTGCACCGCCGCGGAGACGTCCGAGCGCGCGCCCCCGTCTGGGAATGGGCTCCACGTCTCCTTCACGCCCAGCGCCCCCCGCACTACTCTGGGGAGGTCCCGCGGGCCCCGAATCCGGCCCGCAGGCCCAGTGGAGAAAGAGGAGTACGACTATGCGCGGAAAGATCCTGTTCCTGACCGGCCTCGGCGTCGGCTACGTGTTCGGAACCAAGGCGGGGCGCGAGAAGTACGAGCAGATCTCCCGCACCGCGGCGAAGTTCTGGAACGACCCCCGCGTGCAGGAGCGCGTCGACCAGGTGGAGGGCTTCGTCAAGGACAAGGCCCCCGAGGTCGCCGAGTTCATGAGCGACAACGCCAAGAAGGCCGCCTCGACCGTGACCGGTCGCAAGAGCTCCACCGCGAAGAGCGGCTCGAGCACTGCCAAGAGCGGCTCGACCACCACGAAGAGCGGCTCGTCGACCGGCTCGACCAGCTCGAGCTCGGGCTCGTCGAGCTCGTCCTGACCCCGGCGGAGGTGCGCCCATGACGACCCCCCGCACGACTCCGTCCCCCGCCGCCGAGCGCCGCGGGCTGTTCGCCCTCATCGCGGACGTTCCGCGCCTCATCGGCGACCTCGTGCGCGCGGAGATCGCGTCGCTCAAAGCCGAGATCGCCGGCAAGCTCAAGGCCGCCGGCATCGGCGCGGGCCTCCTGGTCGGTGCGGGCGTCGTCGCGTTCTTCGCGGCCCTCGTCCTCATCGCCTCGGGAGTCCTCGCGCTCTCGCTCGTGCTGCCCCCGTGGGCCGCGGCGCTCATCATCGGCCTCGTGCTGCTCATCATCGCGGGCGTCGTCGCGGCGGCGGGCATCCGCAGTCTCAAACGGGGCATGCCCCCGACCCCCACCGACACCATCGAGAGTGTCAAGGATGACGTCCGCGCCGTGCGCGGGCAGAGGAAGTAGAGGAGCATCATGACTGATTCCACGAACCCCACCGGCACCACCCCCTACACGGCCCCCGCGAGCGCTGCTCCGGTCGGCTCCGACCCGAGCGCGCTCGAGAATGCGAAGGCAGCCGTGACCGACTCCGTCGAGGCCACCCGCCTCAAGCTCGAGCAGACCCTCGACGCGATCGAGGACAAGTTCGACGTCAAGAAGCGCACCGACGAGGTCACCGAGCGCGTGCAGCGCTCGTACGAGGAGAACCCCGTGCCGTGGATCATCGGCGCGACCGCCGTCGCCGTCGGCGTCATCGGTCTCGTCGCGTGGGCGATCTTCTCCGACGACTGAGCATCACGATGGTCGATTAGGCCGCATCGCGGGTTGGGGTGACAATGAAAGAGATGTCCTCCTCAACCCGAGATGCGACCATCATCGACCGCACCCCCACGGGGGCGCTGCCGGTGATCAAACCCCTGCTCGGCTGGCGCGTGCTCGTGCCCCGCGGGGGCAAGTGGGGTGACGGCATCTCCGCAGGGCTTCGCGCCCTCGGCGCCGCGCCGGTCATCGCCCCGCTCATCAACTTCGCGGGCACCGAGAACCCCGACGAGCTCGCGGCCGAGCTCGACCTCCTGCGCGACGGCCGCTACGGCTGGCTCGTCGTCACGAGCGCGACCACGGTCGACGTCCTCATGAGCCAGGGAGTCCGGCTGCCCGAGAGCACGCGCGTCGCCGCCGTCGGCGAGACCACGGCGAACGCGCTGCAGCTCGCCGGCTACCCCGTGCACTTCGTGCCGAGCGACCACTCGGCGCGCGGGCTCGTCAAGGAGTGGCCGGGCACGCCCGCCGACGGCGACGTTCTCGTGCCGCAGTCCGAGATCGCCGAGCCGACCCTCGTCAGCGGGTTGCGCGAGCGCGGGATCGCCGCGCGATTCGTCAGCGCGTACCGCACCGTCGGGGT
>VFQM010003006.1_pt1 | contig 11462 bp, 10 predicted proteins | sample 3512391 | NCBI WGS metagenome assembly VFQM01 (sample SAMN10412369, study PRJNA504923) | tailings metagenome | isolation source: Replicate 1 from Balatoc abandoned mine | place: Philippines
GACCTCGCCCACCCGGCCCATGGCCTGGCTGTCGCTGCTCATGATGCTGATGGCGCCGAGGTCGTGCAGGATGTCCTCGGCGGCGATGGTCTCGCGCCGGATGCGGCTCTCGGCGAAGGCCAGGTCCTCGGCGATGGACGCATCGAGGTGGTGGCAGACCATCAGCATGTCCAGGTGCTCGTCCAGCGTGTTGACCGTGAACGGGCGCGTGGGGTTGGTGGAGCTGGGCAGCACGTTGGGCTCGCCCACCACCTTCAGGATGTCGGGCGCGTGGCCGCCGCCGGCGCCTTCGGTGTGGAAGGTGTGGATGGTGCGGCCCTTGAAGGCGGCGATGCTGTCCTCGACGAAGCCGCTCTCGTTGAGCGTGTCGGTGTGGATCGCGACCTGGGTGTCGGTGGCCTCGGCCACCGAGAGGCAGCAGTCGATGGCGCTCGGGGTGGTGCCCCAGTCCTCGTGCAGCTTCATGCCGATGGCGCCGGCCTCCACCTGCTGCACCAGGGCCTCCGGCCGGCTGGCGTTGCCCTTGGCCAGGAAGCCCAGGTTCATCGGGAAGGCCTCGGCGGCCTGCAGCATGCGCGCCAGGTTGCCCGGGCCGGGCGTGCAGGTGGTGGCGTTGGTGCCGGTGGCCGGGCCGGTGCCGCCGCCGGTCATCGTGGTGATGCCCGACATCAGCGCCTCCTCGATCTGCTGCGGGCAGATGAAGTGGATGTGGCTGTCGAAGCCACCGGCGGTGACGATCATGCCCTCGCCGGCGATGACCTCGGTGCCCGGGCCGATGACGATGTCCACCCCGGGCTGCACGTCGGGGTTGCCGGCCTTGCCGATGCCGAAGATGCGGCAGCCGCGGATGCCGATGTCGGCCTTGACGATGCCCCAGTGGTCGACGATGAGCGCGTTGGTGATCACGCAGTCCACCGCGTCACCCGGCCCGATGCCGTTGATGCGCTGGCCCTGGCCCATGCCGTCGCGGATGGTCTTGCCGCCGCCGAACTTGACCTCCTCGCCGTGGCCGCCGGCCAGCAGGGTGTAGTCGCGCTCGACCTCGATCACGAGGCCGGTGTCGGCCAGGCGCACGCGGTCGCCGGTGGTCGGGCCGTACATCTCCGCGTAGGCGCGGCGGGGGATGGTGGCCATGGGTCAGGCCCTCCGTGTGATGCTCAAAGGGCGCCCTGCACGAGGCCGCGGAAACCGTGCACGGTGCGTGCGCCGGCGTAGTCCACCAGTTCCACCGTGCGCTGCTGCCCCGGTTCGAAGCGCACCGCCGTGCCGCTGGGGATGTTCAGCCGCATGCCGCGCGCGGCGGCGCGGTCGAAGGCCAGCGCGCCGTTGGTCTCGGCGAAGTGGTAGTGCGACCCCACCTGGATGGGCCGGTCGCCGGTGTTCTGCACCACCAGGGTCAGGGTGCGCCGGCCGGGGTTCAGCGGGTGGTCGGGGCCGTCGGTGATCAGCTCGCCGGGGATCATCGGCAGGCCCTCACTTGCGGCGCAGCCACCACCAGGCACCGGCCGCCACGGCCAGGGCCAGGGCCCAGCCCCAGGCATCGACGGCATGCCAGTGCACCGGCAGGTCGGCGCCATGCCCCGGGTGCGCCCAGGTCGTGCCCGCATGCAGGGCGAGGAGCACCGCGGCGGTGCGTTGCAGTATCTTCATGGCAGCTATGCAATGGGTTGGTGCACGGTCACCAGCTTGGTGCCGTCCGGGAAGGTGGCCTCGACCTGGATCTCCGGGATCATCTCGGCGACGCCGTCCATCACGTCGGCGCGGGTGAGCACGGTCTTGCCGTCGCTCATCAGCGCGGCCACGGTCTTGCCGTCGCGCGCGCCTTCCAGGATGGCGGCGGTGATCAGCGCCACCGCCTCGGGGTGGTTGAGCTTCAGGCCGCGGGCACGCCGGCGCTCGGCCAGCAGCGCGGCGGTGAAGATCAGGAGCTTGTCCTTTTCACGCGGTGTCAGGTCCAAGGTCGCTTCGCTCCAAAAGTGCGCGTGCGGCCGCAAAAGCCGGCCGAGCACGCGGTGTCAGGTCCAAGGTCGCTTCGCTCCAAAAGTGCGCGTGCGGCCACAAGGGCCGGCCGAGCACGCGGCGTCGTCCGCGCCGCGCGAGGACAGATTCATCCGGCCAGCATAGAGCAGGTTGGATGCCAGGTCACGCCGGGCGGGGGCGGCCGTGGTGCTGGCGCATTTCTTGAATCGTGTGCCGTCGATGGAGGCCGCCACCGCACCCCGCCAGCGCATCGCCAAGGTCCGCCGCGACTACAACGGCTGGGTCGCGCGCGAGTCGATGGAGGACTACGCGCTGCGCTTCACGCCACGCGCCTTCCGCCAGTGGAGCCCCTGGCGCGTGGCGCAGACGGCCTTCGGCGGCGCCGCCTCGTTCCTGATCCTGGAGGCCGTGGGGGCCACGCTGCTGGTGCAGTACGGCTTCGTCAACGCCGCGCTGGCGGTGCTGGCCACCGCGGCGGTGATCGCGCTGGCCGGCTGGCCCATCAGCGTGTGCGCCGCCCGCCACGGCGTGGACATGGACCTGCTCACCCGCGGCGCCGGCTTCGGCTACATCGGCAGCACCGTCACCAGCCTCATCTACGCCAGCTTCACCTTCATCTTCTTCGCCCTCGAGGCCGCGGTCATGGCCTATGCGCTGGAGCTGGCCTTCGGCATCCCGCCTGCCTGGGGCTACCTGGTCTGCGCGCTGGTGGTCATCCCGCTGGTGGTGCACGGCGTCACCACCATCAGCCGGCTGCAGGCCTGGACCCTGCCGCTGTGGCTGCTGATGCTGGTGGTGCCGCTGGTGGCGGTGTTCTGGCACCACCCGGACCTGCCGGCCGGCCTGGCGGCCTACCCCGGGGCGGCGGGCGCGGGCACCGCGGGCTTCGACCTGCTGGCCTTCGGTGCCGCCACCACGGTGGGCATCGCGCTGATCACGCAGATGGGCGAGCAGGCCGACTACCTGCGCTTCATGCCCGAGAAGGACCCGGCCCGCCCCGGCCGCTGGTGGGCCGGCGTGGCCCTGGGCGGGCCGGGCTGGGTGGTCCCGGGCGTGCTGAAGATGTTCGCCGGCATGGCGCTGGCGTGGCTGGCGCTGTCGCACATGGTGCCGGTGGACCGCGCCGTGGACCCCAACCAGATGTACCTGGTGGCCTGGGAGCTGCTGCTGTCGCCGGCCGGCGCGGTGGCCGCCACGGCGCTGTTCGTGATCGTCTCGCAGCTCAAGATCAACGTCACCAACGCCTACGCCGGCAGCCTGGCCTGGAGCAACTTCTTCTCCCGCCTCACGCACAGCCACCCGGGCCGCGTGGTGTGGATGGTGTTCAACATCGCCATCGCGCTGGTGCTGATGGAGATGAACGTGTTCCAGGCGCTGGGCCACGTGCTGGGCCTGTACGCCAACGTGGCCATCGCCTGGATCATGGCCGTGGTGGCCGACCTCGTGGTGAGCAAGCCGCTGGGCTGGTCGCCGCGCGGCGTGGAGTTCCGCCGCGCCTACCTCTACGACGTGAACCCGGTGGGCGTGGGCGCGATGGGCGTGGCCTCGCTGCTGTCGGTGGCGGCGCACCTGGGCGCCTTCGGGCCGCTGGCGCAGGCCTTCTCGGCCGCCATCGCCATGGTCACCGCCTTCGTGATGGCGCCGCTGCTGGCGTGGGCGACGAAGGGGCGCTACTACCTGGCGCGCCCGGTGATTCCGCTCGTGCCCGCGGTGACCGACCCCGCGCCCGACGCGGCACGCGAGGCGGCGCCCGGCAGCTACCGCCGCCTGCGGCCTGCGGTGTCGCGCTGCTGCATCTGCGAGCGCGACTACGAACCCGACGACATGGCGCAGTGCCCCGCCTACCAGGCGCCGATCTGCTCGCTGTGCTGCACGCTGGATGCGCGCTGCAACGACCTGTGCAAGCCGCAGGCGCGGCTGGCCGCGCAGTGGCTGGCGCTGCTGCAGCGCCTGCTGCCGCGCCGCTGGGCACCGGCCCTGCAGGCCGGGCTGGCGCATTGGCTGTTCCTGGCCGCGCTGGGCCTGCCGGTGCTGGCCCTGCTGCTCGGCGGTGCCTACCAGCAGGGCCATCGCGTGCTCGGCGAGCACGCCGCGGCGCTGGCCCCGGCGCTGCGCCAGGGGGTGCTCAACGCCGGCCTGGTGCTGGCGCTGCTGGGGGGCATCGTGGCCTGGTGGCTGGTGCTGGCGCACCGCAGCCGGCTGGTGGCGCAGGAGGAGAGCCACCGCCAGACCGAGGCGCTGGAGGCCGAGATCGAGCGCCACCGCCGCACCGACGCCGAGCTGCAGCGCGCCAAGGCCGCGGCCGACGCCGCCAACCAGGCCAAGAGCCGCTACGTCACCGCCATCAGCCACGAGCTGCGCACGCCGCTCAACAGCATCCTGGGCTACGCGCAGCTGCTGGAGGAAGACCCGGGCATGCCGCCGCAGCGCCGGCAGGCGGTGCAGGTGATCCGCCGCGGCGGCGACCACCTGCTGGGCCTGATCGAAGGCACGCTGGACCTGGCGCGCATCGAGGCCGGCAAGCTGGCGCTGCAGGTGGAGCCGATGCGCCTGCGCGAGGGGCTGGAGGAGATCGCCCGCCTGATGGAGCTGCAGGCCGCGGCCAAGGGCGTGCGATTCGTGCGCCGCTTCGAGGGCACCCTGCCCGAGTGGGTGCGCGCCGACGAGCGCCGCCTGCGCCAGATCCTGATCAACCTGCTGGGCAACGCGGTGAAGTTCACCGCGCGCGGCGAGGTCATCTTCCGCGTGCGCCACGCCGCCGGCATGGCGCGCTTCGAGATCGAGGACACCGGCCCGGGCATGGCGCCCGACGAGCTCGAGCGCGTGTTCGAGCCCTTCCAGCGCGGCGCGGCGCAGGCCGTGGCCGGCGGGGCCGGCGGCACCGGTCTGGGCCTGACCATCAGCCGCATGCTCGCCGGGCTGATGGGCGGCGAGCTCAGCGCGCGCAGCGTGCAGGGCCAGGGCAGCGTGTTCACGGTCAAGCTCTTCCTGCCCGAGGCGCCGGCGGCGGCGCGCAGCGCGGCCGGCCCGCGCCAGGGCTACGCCGGCCCGCGCCGGCGCATCCTGGTGGTGGACAACGAGGAGGCCGACCGTGCCCTGATGGCCGACCTGCTGCAGCCGCTGGGTTTCGTCATCGAGGGCGCGGCCTCGGGCGAGGCGGCGCTGGCCCGGCTGGCCGACACCGCACGGCCGGTGCCCGACGCCATCTTCATGGACCTGGCCATGCCGGGCATCGATGGCTGGGAGAGCATCCGCCGCCTGCGCGCCGCGGGGCATGGCGGCATCCCGCTGGCGGTGGTGTCGGCCAACGCCTTCGACCGCGGGCTCGACCACGACGTGGCGCTGGACGCGGCCGACTTCCTCGTCAAGCCGGTGCGCCTGACCCGCCTGCTGGACTGGCTGGGCCAGCGCCTCGCGCTGGACTGGACCGCCGAGCCGCACCCCGGCACCGCGGCGGATGCCGCCGTGTCGCCACCCGCCCCGGAGACCCTGCCCGACGCCGCGGCGCTGCGCGACCTGCAGCGCCTGGTGGCGCAGGGCTGGGTGCGCGGCATCCAGCGCAAGCTCGACGAGATTGAGGCGGCCGATGCCGCGGCGGCGCGTTTCGTCGGCCGCCTGCGCGCGCTGGCGCAGCGCTTCGAGATGGAGGCCCTGGGCGAGGCCATCGGACGTGCACTCGATGAACCACGCCGCCGCTGAAGACCCGGCCGCCGGCGACGGCCTGGCCGTGGTGCTGCTGGTCGACGACACGCCGGACAACCTGGCCGTGCTGCACGACGCGCTGGACGAGTCGGGCTACACGGTGCTGGTGGCCACCAGCGGCGAGCAGGCGCTGGCGCGGGCCCGGCAGGCCCAGCCCGACATCGTGCTGCTCGACGCCGTGATGCCCGGGCTCGACGGCTTCGAGGTGGCGCGCCGGCTGAAGGCCGACGAGGCCACCGCCGCCATCCCCATCGTCTTCATGACCGGCCTGACCGAGACCGAGCACGTGCTCGATGCCTTCGGCGCCGGCGTGGTGGACTACGTGACCAAGCCGGTGCGCACGCGCGAGCTGATCGCACGCATCGAGAGCCACCTGCGCACGGCCCGTGCGCAGCAGCAGGCACGGCGCGCGCTGGATGCCTTCGGCCACGCCACGCTGGTGGTGCGCGAGCGCGACGGCCGCCGCCTGTGGCAGACGGCGCTGGCGCGCACGCTGCTCGCGCAGCACTTCCCCGGCGTGCCCGACGCGCTGATGCCGCCGCCGGTGATGGCCTGGGTGGCGCGCGAGGCGCTGCGCCGCCGCGCCGGCGCCGAGGTGCAGGGCCTGACCGTGGGCCGCGGCGCCCAGCGCCTGACCTTCGCGCTGCACGCGATGGACGAGGAGGGCGCCGGCGCCGGCCACACGGAGTGGCTGCTCGTGCTGCGGCAGGACAGCGAGGCGGCGCTGATGGACGCGCTGCTGCGCGCCTTCCCGCTCACCGCGCGCGAGGCCGAGGTGCTGTACTGGGTGATCCAGGGCAAGACCAACCGCGACATCGCCGAGATCCTGTCGCTGAGCCCGCGCACCGTGCACAAGCACCTGGAGCACGTGTTCGAGAAGCTCGGCGTGGAGACGCGCACCGCGGCGGCGGCGCTGGCGCTGCAGCGCAGCGGGATGGGTAACGGCGTCGGGTGACGGGCTGTCCGAGGCGCCGGTCGAGGGGCCGGTCGGGCCCGGCTCAGTCCGCCGCGGGTTCGCCGAAGGCCTCCAGCAGCATCCCCGTCAGCTCGTGCATGCCGCCGAGCAGCGGCCGCTGCGGCACCAGCCCGGGGCGGAAGCCGCGCGCCTGCAGCCGCGCCAGCAGCGCGTCGTCGCGCGCCAGCACGTGCACCGGCACCGCCCAGTCGGCGCCCTCGCCGCTGACGCTGGCCGCGGGCTGGTGGTCGCCCACCCACACGTGCACCGTGTCGCGGTGGCGGCTGGCGCCGTCCTGCAGGTGGCGGCCCAGCCAGCAGTAGGTGTAGTCGAACATGCCGATGTAGTTGGGCCGCATGTCCAGCCAGTCGACGTAGGCGTTGCGCAGGCGTTCGTTCTCGGCGGCGCCGAAGGGGTCGTCCGACAGCAGCCGCGCGCGGTCGGCCACGCAGGGCGGCACCGGGCCGAAGGGCAGGTGCGAGGTGATGGTGGGGAAGAACAGCAGCCGCGGCCGTGCACCCGGCGGGTGCAGCTGCTCGAAGCGCGCCAGCGAGAACTGGTCGGGCACCTTCCAGTAGCCCAGCGGCGGGCCGCGCCAGTCGAGGTTGCGCGCGTCCAGGAAGGTGCCGAAGCCGTAGAAGGCGTGCTCGGCCCAGTCCCAGCTCAGCGCCGGGTAGAGGCCGAAGGTCTCCCAGCCGGCACGCTCGAACAGGTGCATCAGCGTCGGCCGGTCGGTGGTGAGCAGCAGGTCGTGGTTCAGCGGGTTGCTCAGGTCGCTGCCCGACAGCAGGCTCAGGTGCGACAGCTCCGACGCGCCGGCGAAGGTGGCGGCCTTCACGTAGGCCGACACCACGCGGTAGCCGGCCGCCTGCAGCTCGGCGGCCAGCCGCGCGCGCGGCGCCACCAGGCCCGGCGCGATGGCCGGGTGCTCGAAGGCGATGGCGCCGTAGGACTCCAGGAACAGCAGCTGCACGTCGCGCCCGCGCAGGCCGGCCAGCGCGCGCGGCGGGTCGGCCAGGGCCTGGGTCAGTGCCGGCGAGGCCGGCACCGTGGCCGCCACCGCGCCGGGCAGGAAGGCGGTGGCCAGCAGCCGCGCCTGGCGGGCGTAGGTGGGCGTGATGGGGTCGGCCACCAGGTGCCAGGTGAACGACGGCACGGCGCCGGCCAGGTGCAGCGCCACCAGCACCACGGCCGCACCGGTGGGCAGCGCCGTCCAGCGCCGGCGCAGCGCCATCGGCGCGGCGGCCTGCAGCAGCGTGGCGGCCAGCCATCGCAGGCCGCGCCACAGCAGCGCCAGCCCGGCCAGCACCGCCAGCACCGCGCCGGCCACCGCCCAGGCCGGCGCGTCGCGCGCCGTCACCCACAGGAAGCGCGGGATCTGCAGGCCGTCCCAGTACAGGTTGACCGGGCGGCCGAACAGCGTGGGCACGGTCACGTTGGCGTAGCGGCCCAGCGCCAGCAGCGCGATAGCCAGCGCGAACAGCATGACCACCCGGCGCGACACGCGGCCCCTCCAGGCCACCACCAGCAGCGCCGCGCACCACAGGGCCACGGCCTCGGGGCTGAGCCGCAGGTCGGGCAGCACGCCGGGCGTGGGCCACCAGTTGCGCAGGCTCAGCAGGGTGTTCAGCAGCGCCAGCGCGGCCAGCGCCGCCAGCGTGGCGCGCAGGCCCGACGGCGCGCCGGGGGTCAGCGGCGCAGCCACTCGACGCGGTCTTCGGGCTTCAGCGTCACGCGGCCGTCGGGCTGCAGCCACTGGTCCAGGCCGCGGCTGGCGCGCGTGAGCTTCTCGTGGCGCGTGCGCTCCTTGACCACGGCGCTGGCCTCGCGCATGCCGGGCGTCACGTAGCCGTGGCCGTGGTGCAGGTGCATGGTCACGGTGTTGTAGCGGATGTGGCGCGTGCGCACGCCGATGTGGTTGAGCCGCAGCCCGAACTCCACGTCCAGCCCGCCGTAGGCCATGTCCTCGTTGAAGCCGTTGACGGCGATCGCCTGCGTGCGCAGGCAGGAGGCGCTGTGGCCGTTCCAGGTGGGCCGGGCCGGCGTGATGCGGTTGAGCCACTCGTCCACCGGCGGGCCGGCGACGAGCTTGAGCAGCTTGCCCGTGAACGGCAGGCCGTGGCGCAGCAGCCAGCCGGCGCGGAAGGCGTCCTGGCGCTGCACGTCGGCCTCGGTGATGGCGTCGGCCACGGCCTTCGGCAGCTTGAAATAGGTGCCGGTGAGGAAGCAGCCCGGGTCGGCGAAGCGGGTGTGCACGTCGACGAAGTCGCGGCGCGGGATGCAGTCGCCGTCGGTGAGCAGGACGCGTTCACCGCGCGCCACCGCCAGCGCCTTGTTCAGGATGCGGCACTTCTGGAAGCCGTCGTCGGGCTGCCAGACGTGCGCCAGCGGCACCGGCGAGCGCGCGGCCAGCGCGCGCAGCCGCTCCAGCGTCTCCGGCCGCGAGCCGTCGTCGGCGATCAGCAGCTCGAAATCCTGCCGGCTCTGGCAGAAGAAGCCCCACAGCGTCTTCTCCAGCCAGGTGGGGGAGTTGTAGGTGCTGATGATGACGCTGGTCTTCATCGACGGCCCCGCGGCGTCAACCCCGCTCGAGGATGAAGTTGAGCTTGGTGGTCTCGCGCCGGCGGTAGCCGCGCTCGGCGAACAGGCCCAGGATGTCGGCGGCGGTCTGGTCCTTGAACTCGCTGATCACGGCGCCGGGCCACAGCGACTCCGGGGCGTGGGTCAGGAAGTGGCGCAGCACCGGCGGCTCGTGGCCCTCGATGTCGATCTTCAGCACGTCGACCTTGGCGATGCCGCGGGCCTGCAGCAGCGCCAGCAGCGTGGTCAGCGGCACCGTGAGGCTCTCGCGCGCGCCGCCGGCGCGCTGCGCCTCGCCCAGGTCCAGCGTGTTCTGGCCGCGCTGGCGCGGGTTCACCTGCAGCTCGGCCGTGCCCTCGTGGTCACTCAGCGCCACCGGGCAGAGCTCGATGTCGGTCAGGCCGTTGCTGCGCAGGTTGAAGGTGAGCCGCCGGCGCATCTCCGGGTCGGGCTCCACCGCCACGATGCGCCCGCGGCCCTGCATGCAGCGGTGGGCCCAGAAGCTGTAGATGCCGGCGTTGGCGCCCACGTCGACGAACACGCCGCCCGGCTTCAGCCGCTGCGCCAGCAGCGCGAACTCGTCGCGGTCGAACAGCTTCGGGCTGGTGTAGAGCTTCTGCTCCGACATGTTGCCGCGCGGCAGCAGGCGCAGCTTCAGGCCCCAGACCTCCAGGTCCAGCGGCGTGGCCCAGCCGTACTTCACCGGCCGGCGCAGCAGCTTGGTCAGTGCCGACAGGGCCGCCGGCAGGCGGTGCGAGACCGCCAGCGCCGCGGCCACGCCCGCGCTGGGCGGGTAGGCGCCCCAGGGGCGCTGGTCGTCGAAGTCGGGCACGGGGGCCTTCGGTCGTCCCATCAGGTGCTCCCTTGCCACGCGGCGCGCAGCCAGTCCACGTTGCCGATGCGCCGGTACCACTTCTGGCCGCCGCCGGCCAGCACCTCGCTCATCTTCGGGTTGCCGGCGAAGACCACGATGCGCGCGCCCGGCGGCAGCGCCGGGTCGGCGGCAAAGCTCTTCAGCCCGCGTGGCACGCACTGGTTCTTGAAGCTCACGCACCACTCGCGCGGCCAGTAGTGCAGGTGGCCGCGGGCCGCGAGCTGCGCACTCTGGAACTGCTGCGACAGCCGGTACTGCGCGGTGGCGGCGGCCGGGTCGGCCACGAAGGCATCGAGGATGTAGGCGTGGGCACCCACCGTGTAGCGGAACACCGAGCTGTTGCCCACGGTGGCCAGGAAGCGGTCGCGCGCCGGGTCCTTGAGCTTGCGCAGCGGCTTGCGGCGGAACAGGTCGTCGTCGCGGATGATGAAGAAGTCGCCGGGCAGCGCGAAGAAGGGCTCGAGGTCGTCGACGATGACGAGGTCGAGGTCCAGGAACAGCGCGGTGCCGGTGACGTCGGCGAGGTCGCGGCGGAACAGGGCCAGCTTCTGCCAGCGCTTGTCGCCATGGCCTGCGGGCAGGCCCAGCTCCGGCAGCGGGCGCACCTCCACGTCGGGGCGCAGGCCGCGCGCGTCGTCGGTGAAGCAGACAAAGCGATGCGGGCGCTTCAGATGGCGCGACACCCCTTCGCGCAGGTGGTTCACGTACTCGGGCCCGTACATCGAGCCCCATTTCATGCACAGGATGCTGACGGGGGTGTCCATCGAGGCCGGGAGTCTACCCGTGCCGGCCGTGCCATCATGCGCCGATGCTGAAGTCGCTCAAGGACCTGTTCGACAGCCTGCTGCCGCTGGCACCGGGCGCCGACCCGGTCTCGGAGGAACACGCGCTGCAGGTGGCCACGGCGGTGATGCTGGTGGAGGTGATGCGCGCCGACCCCACGCTGCACGATGCCGAGCGCGCGCAGGTGCTGTCCGCGCTGCGCGAGAAGTTCGGCCTGGCCGACGACGAGGCGGCGCGGCTGGCCGAGCTGGCCGAGGACGTGGCGCGCCGTTCCACCGACCTGTTCAGCTTCACCGAGCGCATCAACCGCCACTTCGACATGCCGCGCAAGCTGCGCATGATCGAGCTGATGTGGGGCGTGGCCTATGCCGACGGCGTGCTCGACGCCCACGAACGCCACGTGATGTGGCGCATCGCCGACCTGCTGCACGTGCCGCAGGGGGCGCATCAGCATGCGCGGCTGAGGGCGAAGAATCAGTTGCGGTCCTGATCGGCGTTTGGTCGCCGTGTCTTAGCCCACTACGGGCATTGGCGCGGCAAGGCGACGACGGGCAGGCCTGGGGCGCGCTGCCCGGACGGCCTCCGCTG
>VFQM010003008.1_pt1 | contig 11459 bp, 8 predicted proteins | sample 3512391 | NCBI WGS metagenome assembly VFQM01 (sample SAMN10412369, study PRJNA504923) | tailings metagenome | isolation source: Replicate 1 from Balatoc abandoned mine | place: Philippines
CATGAAGTATCTGGCGTACCTCTTACCTTCAACGCGGTTACTTATAAGAACTGCGGCATTAACCTACTTAACTGGGAAGCTGGTGATCTGACATTGCGCGGTGTCTCGCTTGGCGCGGGGACTCTGACTGGAACCACTTACACTGGTGCAGATGGCGTTGCAGGGTACACTAGCTATGACTGCTGGCTCGGTGCTGGTAATACGGCAAACCGATTCCGTTTCATTGACTGCGATGTCAATATGGCGAAGATCGCTATTAACTATGCAGCGACTACCGGTAATGAATTGTGCTTTAAGTCATATAGTCGCAACGAAAAGTACATGCTCGATGCAGTTACATTGAGCAGCGCAAACGTTCAATTTACGCCATCGGCTTCATCAGGTTCCTCTTCTCAAGCTGCTTTTGGCCGTAGCGTTAATAGCAACGGCTACCTGACTGACGGTGTAACGGAATATATCGGAACTGAACTCTTGGTTCAGAATACAGTTGACGCTGGTACGACGCGTTCTTCTGGTTTGGCTGATCCGGCCACGATTCGTAACTACACCCTGAAGAACATTACCTGGACTCGCCGCACCCGTCGCGCTGATATTCTTGAATCGGTACAAAACGTTACACCTACCAGTCGTGTTGGTAAGTCTGATGATGCTAGTATAACTAACCATCTTCGCGATACGAACTTCACTGGCACCTATACCCAGGCCGCCGCGATCACTGGCGTTGCTTTCACCTATAACGTCACTGCTGGTACTGTAGCTATCAATGTCACAGCTGCCCGTACAGTTCAGGAAGTCTATAACGCCTGGAAACACTGGACATCGCAAATTGCTCAATTCTCGATCTCTCAGTCTAAAGTAACCATGAATAGCGGTGAACTTACTGTAGTAGGCACGGTAAGCATTGGTGTTGGTGGTTCTATTGATGGGATCTATGTCGATAACTCAGGTCGTCGTTCGAAGATCAATATCACCTTGAACCAACCCGGTGCCCGTCTTCGCCTTGTTGACCAGACCGGTACTGAGCGGTATAACGATGTTATTCCTGGGACAGCATTTGAGCAGTATTATCCATCAGGTTCTACCGGTACATGGGTAGGTGATCTTGAACTCTATGGCTATAGCCCTGTTCACTTTACTCTCGATATGACTGGCGGCGGCCTGGATAGTTTGTTGGCGGTTTTTGTTCCTGACGCTACCATTATTTCTCCGCTGAATACCGTTTCCGCTTGGACAAGTATCCACACTGTACAAGATATTCGTGACTGGATTGCTTACTATAATCAAACCGAAGTGGGTATTCGCAATAGAATCTCAGCGATTCTCTCTTCTAATTCACTGTCTGTCGGTTCTATATCGATTAGCGCTGTTGCAGGCATGGTTAACTTCACAAATAACGTACTTACAACAGGTGTCACTGAAATCGATGGCGATATCGAAACGACAGGTGATATCGTCGGCAATGTTGTTGGACGAATCTACAGTGCGCGTTTGATCCTGGATACACCGGGTGTTTATGAGCTCTCGATGCATAACGCAAGCGTTCACTTCCTAACAAACGGGACTTACGATTTCCGTTCTTCTGAATTGGACGGCACATTTACCTTGTCGAATGCCGCTGGAACAACAGTGATCGCGCAGCCTACACCGACCACTACTGTCATTAACAATGGTCCAGCCATCACACTTGACTACCATGAACGCATGGTGATTAAGTCTGCTGACGGAATCGGATTGTCGTCTTTGATTCTTATTAACGGTGCGATTTATGGCGGTAATCCAATTGCTGGTTGGAATTACAATAACCCGCTTCGCTATGTCGATGTAAACTCGAACGATAATGTATCTATCTTCGTTCATGCATACGGTTATCATCCGCGTATCATTAGTGGCATGGGAGCTATTCCGGAAGCCGCTAACATCACTCTCGTTCCAGAAGCAGGCGTTGATACCTCCCTTGACACAGTGTTGCGTGATGAGCTCTCTATACACTTCTCTGCCGGCATCGATGCTCAGGGCGGCGTGTTCCTTGCTGTAAATATGGACATGAGTACCTATGCACCGGAAGCTGTGATCAATGCGCTTCATTTCTACCTGGTTAAGCTTGGGTATATGGCAGCGGCCGGTGCATTGATCACTAACTCGGTTGATACGTATCGCTTCATCGATGGCGGGCTTGTTCTTAGCACCAATAAGTTCTATGGAAAGATCGCTGACAGCGTGACTGTGCTTCCTGATACGGGTATCTATCTTCCGATCTACGTTGAAGTCGATCCTGCTGTTATGGCGGCTTATCCGACGTTCAAACCTGTGAAGAAGAATAGCAGTGGACTTCTTCTCTCGTATGCGCTGTGGACAAAACAATCGGCTCAGCTAACTCAGGCTGATAAGTTCTCCACCGCTACAATTGTTCGGTCAACCATCTCTCCTGACATTGCTGCGCTAGATAGTAAGATCACTACGGTTGATTCCAATATTGCTAACGTATCGACTACTGTTTCTTCTGTAGGGTCTTCGGTTAACTCGTCACTGACGCTTCTCTCTCAACAAGCCGTTACGCTGAATGAGATCAGTGCGCAGACTGATACGATCAAGGCAACGGTTGATACCAATAACCTCAGTACATCGGGTTCTCTGGCAGCTATAGCAGCTAACGTTGCAGAGACAAAGTCGACTACGGAAAGTAACCTCCTTGCCATAAATGACACTCAAGCAGCTGTTGTTAGCGTTGCTGAAGCTGTCGCAGGTATTGTTCCGGGAGCAACGTCTACTCAAGTTACTTCAATTACTGAAGAGAAACTGACTGTTCTTGAATCTCGTCTATTGACAGTTTTGTCACAGTAAAAGGTAGAGGGCTTAACGCCCTCTATCCTTGCCGTATGTTCTTTTTAGATTAAGTGGCTCTTCTGTCATCAACCAGCTTGTAAAGGATAGTTCATGGTTATGAAAATCAAGAAGGTGCTAGGTATTCCTCAACCAAATGGCCAAGGGAAGTACGAAGCGGATACCATCTACTTTGTACGAGTGAATAACCGCCTCGAACTTCACATGACGTCCAGTGATGGTTCGACGATTACGCACGTCCCTACCCAAGGCGATATCCTTAGCACCGTCGTAGCGTATCAAGCGACTCCGCCTGCACTTCCGAATGAAGTACCGTTCTGGATGGACACGGACACGTTTGTACTCTACATGCAGTACAACGATGGTCGTACGGTCCAGTGGATCGAAGCTATGCCATCATATGTCCCACCGGAATTTGCAGGCTCCGGTACGGCTAACACGATGGCTCGCTCGGATCACAACCACGACGATGCTTACGTCAAAATTGACGTAAACGAATGGTAAGGAGAAACTCATGACTTATCAATTCCCTACCGCTCCTGCTCAAGGTGAAATCGCTCAACTCCCGAGCGGTCATAAATATCAGTTCAATAACGGCCGTTGGCGTGTTTACAGTGGGAACCTCCCCACGAACGTTCAGCCGGTTGTCATTCAGTTGCCTCCGATCTATGCAACGACTCCTCCTCCGATTCAGGATAATCCGTTCTGGCTTGACACCGCGAACGACGTCCTTCATGTGAAGACGCCTGACGGCGCCGGTGGTTTCACGTGGGAAATTATCGGTGGTGGTTCTGTTGACCTGGCTTCGATTCGCGCTGAATTCGCTGCTGCTGATGCTGTTGTTCTGCAATCAGCCAACCAGCATAGCGACGGTCTCGATGCTTCGCTGCGTCAGGATACCAATACAGCAATCGCTAATACGCTTTCGACGGCTAACGCTTACACCGATACTCGTGAAACTGCGATTCGCGGTGATATGTCGGCTGCTCCGATCGAGTCTGAAACACCCCCGGCACTGCCGAACAGCAATCCGTTCTGGTACAAGCCGTCGACCTCGGTCATGCATTATCAGTACAACGATGGCAACTCCACTCAGTGGATTGAAATCTAAGTTTTACCTGCTTTACCCGCTTTACCTGAGCTCTGTCTGAATTTGAATATTCGATGGAACTCAGTTCCTTTCCAATCGTCAACAAGGAGTTTTCCAAATGCTGCAAATCGCACGTGTACTCGCTCTGCCGGCTCAGCTGGCCGCCAACACCATCTACCTGACCGAAGACGGCACCGCTGAAGGCCTGATGGTTGTTGTTACTGGTTCTACCGGTGCCGTTTCCAAGCGCACCCGCACCCCGTCCCAAATCCAGGCTATGATCGATGCAGCTTCCGCTGCTGCCTCTGGTTCCCTGGCTACCGAAGCTGCTGCCATTCGTTCCGAGCTGGCTGCTGGCGACGCTGCTACCCTGGCTTCCGCCAAGGCCTACACCGATACCAAGGATACGGCTCAAGCTGCTGCCCTGGCCGTCGGTGATGCCGCTACCCTGGCCTCGGCTCAGACCTATACCGACGCTCGTGAAGCTTCCGTTCGTTCGGATATGGCTTCTGCTGACACCGCTGCTCTGAACGCCGGCAAGGCCTACACTGACAGCCGTGAAGCTGCTATCCGTACCGACATGGAAACCGCCGACGACAACCTGCTGGCCGCTTCCAAGGCCTACACGGATACCGGTGATGTCTCCACGCTGAACGCTGGCAAGGCTTACACCGACGCTCGCGAAGCCGTTATCCGTTCTGACCTGTCGCAAGTCAATACCGCTACGCTCGACGCAGCCAAGGCTTACACCGACACCAAGGACACCGCTCAAGCTGCCGCTTTCGCTGCTGCTGATGCTGCCGGCCTGCAGTCTGCCAAGGATTACACCGACGCTCGCGAAACCGCTGTTCGCGCTGACCTGGTTGCTGGCGATGCCGCTACTCTGGCTTCGGCTCAAACCTACACCGATACGCGTGAAACCGCTATCCGCTCTGACATGGCTGCCGGTGATGCAACGACCCTGAGCGCTGCTCAAGCTTCCGCTGAAGCTCGTCTGCAAGCCGAAAAGACCGCTATCCTGAATACAACCGATACCAAGATCGCTACCGCTATCGGTTCTCTGGATATGTCCAGCCAGGCTCTCTTTGCCGCTGACATCGCTGCTCGTGATGCTCTGGTTCCGTCCCTGACCAAGTCCAGCTTCGTCCTGGTTGCCGACGCTACCGGTGATGTAACTGTTACCGCCGGCGCAGCTCTGTATTTCTTCAACCTGGGCGATGCCTCCTTCTCCAAGGTTGCTGAATACGAATCCATGAACTTCATGGACATGAACCAGCCGCTGCTGGCCAAGCTCGGCGAACAAGACGGCCTGCTGACCTTCAATGGTCAACTGGTCGCCACCGTTCAACACGCTGGCTCGGAATGGTAATATAGCGAAAGCTATTTAACCTGACGACACACTGAGAGCCTCCGGGCTCTCAGTGTGTCATTGTATCAAGTGGTTAAATCTCACTAATACTCAATGGAGAACACTTGTGGCTGGTGAATCTAAAAATTTACTTACACGAACATTAGCCACATCGGCTAATGAAACGATGCAGCTCTATGTTGTCTACAATGGTCGTGACTATCGTATTCAACTAAGCACATTGCTATCTCTTGTTAATAAAGTACGTCTTGGTCTAGATCAGGTTGACAATACGTCTGATCTAGATAAACCCCTTTCGACTGCAGCGATTGCTGAATTGGCTAAGAAAGCTAATGTAACTGACACTGTTACACGTGAAGAATGGAATATCTTCGTTCAGCAACTTAGTCAATATGTAACGCTTGATAATTTAAATGCAGCCATTGGGCTCGTTAATCAAGCATTGACCGAAAAGATCTCAGCTGCTGAAGCACAGCAGTTGATTAATACGGCGCTATCCCCCATTAATAGTGCTATTACTGATATTCAAACTCGTTTATCCGACCTTGAGATTGGAGATAACGCATATGCTACAAAAGTCGAACTTTCTTCCGCAGTAAGTGCGGTTGAAGTAATTATCAACGATCTTAATAATCGACTGACTCTATACATCACGTCAAATGACCAGCGTGTATCGAGACTTGAATCTCGTGTCAGTATGCTTGAAGAAAATCAGATTATCGTTGGACCGAATGGATGGTAAACGAAAGGTATCGCAAGAGGACGGCAAGTGCCGTCCTCTTGCGTGTTATCAGTGACTGTGGTTAGGTGTATTACCACCTTGGTCTTTAATAGTGCCAGAGGCGTCAATATTACCATCAACATCCACATTGCCCGTGACCTTGATATTGCCAATACATTCACCTGTAGTACCACTACCACCTGAGATTTTAAAGCCTTCGGTCCCGATGATTGTCGAGTTAATCGTTTCAGTTTCACCATTAACCGTAGATACAGTTGCATTTAGTGTGCTATTCTCTGTATTAACTTCGGAGCTATTTTCTGCATTCAGCGTGTATTTTGCTGTGTTAATCTCAACGGATTCCGTTGCGTTCAGTATATAGCGCTTGGTATTAACCGTGATGCTATTCTCAGTTGTTACTTCTAAATGTCCTGGAACAGACTCAAGACGAATATGATTACCTAGCTCATCTTCTAATGTAAAGATGCCGTCTTTGGTATTGATTGTGATGTCATATGACGTAGGCTCAGCATCGTTACTGGATGTATGGAGCTTGACGTGTTTATACCGTGTATCAAATTCAACCCAATAGGAGGTTTCTGAATCGTAAGCTTCTCCACCTGGGTCTTTATTAGAGAGCGTTATGCGCACTCGTTCACGACCTCTAAGTTTTGGTTCTCTAAAGATCGTAGACCAGTAGTAGTCTTGTGTATCAGCGTAACGATAAAGTACCACTGTTTCAGAACGATAAACATCCGGCGCATTATCTCGATTTGGGTTAGAAAGAGGTGTCCATTTAGCTCTTACGACACTACCTCCTACAACTTTATCGGTCTTTGACACGCCCTTGATGTTTCCAAGACTAGATTCTCTTACCCGGTTATTATCGGTGAGATCACCAAGTTCCATTGGCAGATCTTCAATTGGTGTAACATCAATATAGTCACTTCCTTCGACTTTATCTTTTGTTACAATGCCAAGAGAGTAAAAACGAAATCCACCTTCTTCTTCTAGTTCCAATGCCATAATTACCTCTATTTACTTAGTCAGATGATTTTAAGATGCGCTATAATTTTAATCAAAAGGGGCCTATCCTTTAGTCCAGCATTGAGAATAAAAGATGCTTTCCTTATTTAAACCTCATTCTGAAATACCTAACCATTATGAACTAGAAACTGACTACTATCTTCTTACAACGGATAGAAATCAAAAACAGTTCAAGTGGTCGCGGATAATTCGCGATAACTACATTGACGGCTATGGGTTTCTCACACATAACAGTATTGAGCGGTTGAATTTTCGCTGCTTTCATGTTCCGTCAGATCATTCTGGTATTATTTCAGTTGACCAGGACATGGTTGTCGAACAACTTAAAAAAATCATTATTGAAGGTACTGAAACGATCCTTCATTACTATGATAAGGGTAACGTGATATCCATTGTTACCGGGGTTGATCCTGGTATGTTCCAACGTCTTTCTGAACAATATCAAATACATTACTATGAAAATCACTAAGCTAATTTTAGTAGGTTATTTGAGACTTAGCCTACGTTCCATTGACTATATTGAATATACGCCAAAAGAAAAGACACAGATTATTCTTGGTAGCAATGGCAGTGGAAAATCGTCTCTGATAAAAGAACTCTCTCCTCTACCCGCTGTTCCGTCTGAATATCGTAAAGGAGGATCAAAAGAAATCTTCATTGAGCATCGAGGAAAAGAATACCGACTACTTTCTTCGTTTGGTGAGGATGGTAATATTTTTGAATTCTACTGTGGCGGTGTTAACCTTAATCCGGGTCGAACTGTTACTGTGTTTAAAGAATTGGTTAAAGATCACTTTAACTACACGCCCGAACTACATGCATTAGCAACAGGTCAGGTTCTCTTTCATGAGCTCTCGGTAAATGATCGCCGAAAGCTATTCATGGTGTTAAGCGATGATGATTTTTCCTATGCTTTTTCTTACTTTAACCGACTCAAAGATCGAGCACGTGAACTACAGGCAACAGTCACACAGCTTCAAAAACGCTTATCAAGCGAGATAGAAGGTCTGCTTACCGTTGAGCAAGAATCTGCTTTAAAGCGTGATACAGATGGCTTGCGGATGATTCTTGAGTCATTCCTCATGGCGAAGAAAATGCGGACAGATGATCCTGTTAAGCAGGGGCATGACAGGGACGCCATTTTCCAGCAATTCAACACACTTGTCTCTCAGCTTCAATCTTCAATTCGTGAATATGAACAAATCGGGACCAAGACACCACTGAAGACCCTTGAGAAGATGTACGAGGATGCATCACAGGCGATTCTTCAGGCGCGTAATGAGTTAACAATTCGCTATTCTCAACATCAGAAGCTTGAATCAGAACTTAAAGAAATTCAAGCCAGCGACGGTATCGATCTAAAAGAACTTGAAGAAGATCTCAGCTTTTTTGATAGTGAAATTGATAAAGCTAAAGCATCTATCGGTATTAATCTACCTTGGGAAGTCATTGATCCGGATAAATCTTACGAAGCGTTAATGCAGTACGGCCCAATGCTTCAGGATCTTTGCGATCGGTTAGTTCCCTTTAATGGACTTGATTACTTACATACCAATGTGCGTGAAGGTTTTATGCAAGTTGAAGGTGATCTGTATCAGCATAAAGATCTAGCACTTAAAGAAAAAGGCATGATATCGACGCTAAAATCGACACTTGAACATTTTGACAGGCACCGACATAATCAAGATCTTACAGAGTGTCCAAGTTGTCATCATCAATGGAATGCCGCATTTAATCAATCTGAATATGACCGCAATCAGAAGCAGCTTAAAATAATAGAAGAATCCTTAGCTGGTCGAAATAAAATCATTGAGGAGCTTTCTAGTCGTTGGAATAATTACAATCTTTACAACCAGATTCAATCCAACATCTCACAATACGTAAGCTTAGCAGATAAAGCTTCCTGGTTCTGGACTTATCTGTTAAAAGAAAAAGTATTCACTGTACATCCTGAACGTTTCTTGAACGAATACAATCGCGCTATTTCTTATCTAAATGCGTTGATTGCGCTTGAAAGAAACAATCTAAAGAAACAAGAAAAGTTAAAACTCAAAGCGTTCTATGAAGCCGCTAAGAATAAAGACAAATCTAAGATTGAAGAAGGTTTTAAAGAAATTGACCTTTTCATCCAGACATTACAGATCAAGGTCAGAACACTTACCGAGTTCACTATGACTACGTCTGGTGAGATTTCTATTCTTCGTGAAATCGAAAACCTCACTGTGCAACTACGTACGGTTGAAGTTGAACTTGATCGCCATTCTAAAGAAACCATTGCAACTTATTTTGATACCGTCCTAGGAGACTTGATCAATAATTTGAAACTCGATATTGTTCAGAAAGAACGTATTGTTGCTCAGGCTTCTATTAAGAAAGCGGTTATTCAGAATACGGAAAAATCTATTGCGGATTATAAGTCTGAGTTGATTCTTTTAAATATGGCAATTGAAGCTTTATCCCCTAAAACAGGTTTAATTGCTGAAGGGATGACGCATTCTATCAACGGTTTTATTCAGCGTGTAAATGACTTTATCTCACGTGTTTGGAGTTATCCCCTTTTCATTGACCTCATCAAACCAGAAGGCGATGATGCGCTTGATCTAGATTATCGTTTTACGGTTAATGTGAATAACTCGGGATCTTCTCCCGACATTGCAAAGACCTCTAGCGGTATGCGTGAGATTATCCATCTCGCTTGCGTTATTACCTACATGCGGTCAATCGGTTTTGATTACCACCCTGTCTTCCTTGATGAATTTGCTGTTAAAATGGACGATGTCCATCGAAAAGCAGCGTATGAGATTATCGAGTATCTAATCGATGAAGCAGGTGTAAGCCAGGTATTTCTAATTAGTCATTATGAAAACGGTTATTCAAGCTTGAGCGCGTCAGACATCACTGTACTTTGCGATGCAAATGTCTCAATGCCTTCTCATTTGACTTATAACGCTTGTGCTGTAATACGCTAATGATACGGATGAAGAGGTGGCGTACGCCACCTCTTCATCCGTGTTAGCTGTTGTTTCGAATATAAGTTTCAAGTTCTGATATGCGATTCAGTAGCAAAGTTTCTCGACTACGTAACCTTTCTAGCTCCAAATAGACACCATCAGAAGAACGATCATTAAAACGCTTGGTCGAGATTTCAATATGTTTCTCATCAGACACAAGTGTTGACATTGATGTATCTACAACTTTAGGTTTTACATCAATACCGAGTCGTGACTTAATATACGCACCCACTTCTGTAAGTACGGGATCAAGTTCTGTTTTCTCCGGGATAGAAGGGAGAGCGAAGACAAGACTAACAGAGCGATAACGATGACCGCTGCCGTGAGGATATTCTAGAATATACTGTTCCGGTACATAGACCCAATGACCCTTTCGGGATTGTAAAGAAATGATGATTCGATCTTCACTAAGGTCATTTGCATATTGTCCCTGAATCTCAGATGCTTTATAGATCAATGTTTCAGGGTCTTCATTTGCAGCGAGATATTCACTAAGGCGACGAATACCAAGACAGGTGTATTCAATACCTTTATCGGTGAGGCGGTCAAATGGTGCAGCGAAAGTAAATACGCCTTTTGACCCAATGACGGGGGTGATCTTAAGTGTCATAGGTAGTCCTTACACAATCGTATTTTTCTTTGCTGAAACGAGATAGTTCACATTGTCATAAACAAATGAGATAAAGAGTTTACCATTCCGGCTAATTCGACGAATCGGATTACGGATTGTACTGTATTCAGTTGCTGTTTCTGCTACCTTCAACAATTCAACCATCTTCACTACCCAGTTACGCGTCTTTTCCGTCATACGGTTAAAGTCAAGTGAACTGGTGTTTACTGGGATATAATCCGGGAAGATCGTACGAAGATCCACTTTTTCAGGAATATTAGTCTGACCACAAAGAACACCGCATGCTATGCTCTTATAGTCGAAAGGAATCATTCGAAGATTATTAGAAATAAAAGTCCGTGTAAGCGGAACGTGACTATTACGTTCAACAAAACCGATTAGTTCTTCAGGTTTCAGCAAGCTGCTATAAATTGAAGAAAGTTCTGTGGTGTTGTGAATAGCGATTTTATCCCAACGCGGATAGAAAACAAATTCGGTACGAAGAAAGATTTCAGGGAAAATAGTCTTCCATTCATTCTCGGTCCGAGAACTGTTTTTCAAGAGATAATCAACAATAGCGTCTTTGATGCTGTCAATATTATCGCCATTAGCGCCATAGATTAAAACACCCCAAGGTGAATCCGTCGATTGCGCTGGATTGTTTTGATTATACAACTTGAAGTTCATTAAACGAGTATAGGTATCAGGATACTTTCCTTTGGCATTTTGGATTCGATCCATCATGTCAGAGGTTGTCAACGCTTTCAGTT
>VFQM010003012.1_pt1 | contig 11416 bp, 11 predicted proteins | sample 3512391 | NCBI WGS metagenome assembly VFQM01 (sample SAMN10412369, study PRJNA504923) | tailings metagenome | isolation source: Replicate 1 from Balatoc abandoned mine | place: Philippines
TTCTTTTTAAAACCCCTAATCCACTACAAGGCGCATCGATTAAAACTCTATCGGCTTTTTCGTGTAATTTTTTTATAGTTTTTGTACTTTCGATAACTCTTGGTTCAATGTTGAAAGCACCATTTCTTTTAGCACGAATTTTTAATTGCTTTAATTTACTTTCATATAAATCCATAGCAATTAATTGGCCTTTATTTTCCATTAAAGAAGCCAAATGCAAGGTTTTTCCACCAGCACCAGCACAAGTATCCACAACACGCATTCCTGGCTGAACATCCAAGAAATAAGCCACTAGTTGAGAAGAAGCATCTTGCACCTCAAACAATCCGTCTTTAAAAGCATCGGTTAAGAACACGTTAGCTCTTTCGGTTAAAATTAAAGCATCTGGATAATCTTTGTGAAACTCGGTTTCAATATTCAAATCCATTAAGATGGCTCTTAATTTTTCTTTAGTTGTTTTAAGTTTATTAACTCTTAAAATTACTTTAGCTTGCTCGTTTTGAGCTGCAATTTCTTTGGTCCAAACTTCTTCACCTAATTCTTTAACACCTAATTCATCCATCCAATCTGGAATCGATTCTCTGAATTTTCTGGTTTTAGTTAACTCATCAAATTTTCCTTTGATTCTTCTAACTGGGGTATCTTCAAAATATTTCCAATCGGGTAGGTTGTAACCTCGTAATACTGCCCAAACGGCAAATATTCTCCAAATTTTATCTCGATCAAAAGGTTCTTTAACTTCTGCAATTTCAGTATATAAACGTTTCCATCTTACGATTTCGTAAATGGTTTCGGCTACGAATTTCCTATCGTGACTTCCCCAACGTTTGTCTTTTTTAAGTGCTCTAGCAACCACTTTATCAGCGTATTCACCTTCGTTAAAAATCGCCATTAGCGAATCGATCGTTGTGAATACTAAATTTCTGTGTAATCTCATTATTTATTTTAAATCAGCCTGCAAAGATACGAATAAAAATAAAAAAAGCTGCCAAATTTGACAGCTTTAATATTTATCCTCTTCCGTTTCCTCTTCCTTCGGAACCTCTTGAGTTTGAGTTACCTCTTGGAGCACTATTTCTTGGTTGTGAATTACCTCTTGAAGAACCTCCTCTGTATTCCGAATTTCCTCTGTTTCTTGAGCTTGAAACAGTTCCTCTATCTCTTGGAGATTTGTTTCTATTTTCTGAAAACTCTCTTCCACCATTTGATCTTGGACCTTCATTTCGACCTCTATTTTCCGTAGTTACTCTTGGAGAATTTCCTCTGTTTTCATTTGAAACTCTTGGAGAATTTCCTCTGTTTTCTGTGGTAACTCGAGTTCCAGAATTTTCTCTAGTTCCGTTGTTTCTTGGAGAAGAAGTTTCAGGTCTAGTTCTTGGAGAATTTCCTTCGATTGCTCTCGTTTCACGATTTCCTCTTGGTGAGTTTGAAGTTATTTCACTTCTATTTCGTGGTGAACTGATATTTCTTCTTGAATCTAATTCATAACGGTTTGAATATCCTGCATTTCGGTGAGCGAAGGAACGATTTGGATATCTTCTTTCATAACCATTTCCTCTTCTTCCATAATAGTTGTTATAAACGGCAGCACATCTTCTGTGTGTTACATAATGATAACTGTGACCAAAGTTAATATGAACATGAATGTGATTTCTGTATCTAAAAATTGGGAATGGATTCCAATAGTAGTAATAACTTGGATAATAACCCCAATACCAAGATGAATAATACGGACGATAATTGCTTACCCAAAAAGTAGTGTAAATCACCGGAGTATGCACATAAACAGGTTCGTAAATATAATTAGCACCATACATGTAAACGTCACCCACAACTTGTACTTGTACTCGATTGTTTCGGTCTCGTTCTACTTCAATGGTTGCCACATCTTGAAAAACATCTTTTTCTAAAACTGCTTGAACCACAACTAAGTGCACGTTTCCTTCAACCGTTTCAATCACTCTTAAATAATCGACATAATTATCGTTATTCAAATCTAAGTTAGAGATTTGAGTTTTAGGGTCATTCAATCTTCTTTCAAAATCTTCCAAATCTTTTGCATCACCAAAAACAGTTGCAACCGCTCTTAAGTCTAAGTTGTCGCTGATATCCGAATTTTTTGCTGTAACCGTAGTTTTTTCTTGAGCAAAAAGAGAACCTATCGTCAATGAAGCCAGTAAGCTCAGATGTATCAATTTCGTTTTCATAATATATTCGTTTTTAGGGTTCTTATTTCTATTTTAGTTATCCAATTACTGTGCCAAAGTTTTTCGTTAAACGGTAATATATTGATTGTTAGGTATTTAAAAAATATTTTTTTGTTTGAAATCATTTCCATTATATTTGATTCATAAACCATTTCTCATGAAAAAATTAATTGCATTTATATTTTTTACTAGTATTTCTCTATTTGCTCAAAACAAAAATTTCAAAGCGGAAATTATCCTCGAAACGAAATTGAGTTGTAGAGCCATTTTTGTTGACAAAGAAAAAGTATGGATGGGAATGGATAAAGGCCGTTACGGATTTTACGATAAAAAGAAAGATACTACAATTATAAAAGAAATTCCATCGGTTTCCCGAACTACTGAATTTAGAAGTATTGCAGGCACAAAAGACGCTATTTTTATTTTATCGGTTGGTAACCCAGCGATGTTGATTCGTATTGATAAGAAAACGTTGGAAGAAACTGTTGTTTACAAAGAAGAACACGAAAAAGTGTTTTACGACAGTATGCAATTTGTAGATGATTTAAACGGATTTGCCATGGGCGATCCAATTGAAAACTGTTTAGCCTTTATAAAAACTACTGATGGAGGCAAAACTTGGCAAAAAGTAAATTGCGATGTTTTACCAAAAGTTTCAGAAGGTGAAGCCGCTTTTGCCACTAGTAATACGAATTTGATTGTAAAAGGAAAATCAATTTTCATGGTGTCGGGTGGAAAGAAATCACGTGTTTTTGTTTCGGATGATTTTGGAACCACTTGGAACGTTTATGAAACACCATTAGTTCAAGGCGAAACCATGACAGGAATTTTTACAGCCGACTTTTACAATGAAAAAATCGGAATAATTGCTGGTGGAAATTACGAAAAGCAAGACCAAAATTGGACCAACAAAGGCATTACTAAAAATGGTGGTAAAACTTGGAAATTAATCGCTGAGAAAGAAGCTTTTGGTTACGCTTCTTGTGTACAATTTGTTCCGAATAGCAAAGGGAAGAAAATCATTTCTGTTGGTGGAACAGGAATGTTTTACTCGGATAATTTTGGCAAAAGTTGGACAAAATTTTCTGATGATAAAGATTTTTTTACTTTCAGATTTGAATCCGAAAAAGTGTTTTATGCAACCGGAAGAAATAAGTTGGTTCGATTTGAAATTCAATAAAAAAAGCGCTCATTAATTATTTGAGCGCTTTATAATATTGTTATCCTTTTCGTTTTTCTCGCATTTGTTTTAATAATTCTCTATTAAAATCTTCTTCAGCTTTTTTTAGTTTGATGATTTTTTTAGCACTAACAACGCCTTGTAAATCTTTGATGAATTTTCTTCGCAAATTGAATAAATCTTCTTCAATTTTTTCCATTTGAATTAATAGAGTAGAAGCTTCTTTTTCACTTAAATTCTCAACATTCCCTGGTTTGAAACGATCTAAGATTCCTCTCATTTTTTCGTGACGTAATTCCGCTTGTTTTTCATCGAAAGCATTGTATATTGGCCAAAATTTTTGAGCTTCTTCCGTTGTTAACTCCAATTTTTCTGTGATAAAAGCTACTTTTAAAGCTTTTACTTTTTCTCTTCTTTCCTTATAATCTTGAGCAAAAGATAATGAAGAAATTAGTAAAAATACTAGAGGATAAATAAATCTCGTGTTCATTGTATTGTATTTTTATTCGTTTATGTAATAATCTAAATTTTCGGTTTCTGATAAATATGCTTCAACTTCATCTGAATTTGTTTCACTTATTGATAAATTTTGTTCTAAAGCGACAATGTCTTCGTCAGTTAAGTGTTTGGATAATTCTGTGATGCCAATTCCTTGTTGTTGTGAAAGATACATTTCAATAGTAGTTGCATCTAAATTATTGCTATTCGCCATGTTAAAATAAACCGGAATTGCAATAGCAAGTAAAATAACAGCAGCAATAGCACTCATCCAAACTTGTTTTCTGTAAAAAATAGACACTACTTTGGTTTCTTTTTCTGGTTGAATTTGGGCCATCATTTTAGCTTCGAATTGCTCAAAGTAATTTTCTGGAACTTTAAATCCCGATTTTATTTCGTTTTTATTTTCTAAATCAAAAGGTTTCATATCTATTGGACAAAAATTATTGCTAAAGGTTTAATGTGTATGTAAAAAATCTTCAATCTTCTTAACCGCAATGTGATAGCTTGCTTTTAAAGCACCCACCGAAGTTTCTAAAATTTCCGACATTTCTTCATACTTTAATTCTTCAAAATAGCGCATTTTAAAAACCAATTGTTGCTTTTCAGGCAAAGTAGCGATGGCTTTTTGTAATTTCAGTTGAATTTCATCGCCATCAAAAAAAACATCACTTTCTAGTTTATTCACGGCTTTTTGTTGGGCTTCTTCGTTTGAAATTCCTTGTTTCTTTGCTCGTTGTTGCATAAAAGTAATGGCTTCATTAGTTGCAATTCGGTACATCCAAGAGTATAATTTGCTGTCGCCTTTAAAATTTTTTAGATTTCCAAATACTTTTATAAACGTGTTTTGTAGTACATCATCAGCATCATCGTGACTCAAAACCATGTTTCTAATGTGATAATACAAAGGTTTTTGATACAATTGCAATAGCTTTCGAAACGCTTCATTTTGCGTTTTCGGGTTTAGTAATTCGGAAATGAAAGCTTTTTCGTCTTGCAAAATGCTGAATTTGATTATAAGACTAAAGATATTCAAAAAGGTTTAATTTTAATTTTTGTTTTAGTAAAAAAACGAGTTTCCCTTTGTAACTTTGCTTTGTTGAAACAACTGTTATTATGAAAGATTTAAGCAATTATAGAAAATCATACGAAAAGAGCGAGTTATTGGAAAACCAAATTCCGGAAGATCCAATTAATTTATTCCATCGATGGTTTTACGAAGCCGAAGAGTTAAATGCAGCCGAAGAAGTGAATGCGATGACTGTAACGACTATTGGTTTAGATGGTTTTCCGAAAGCTCGCGTGGTGTTGCTTAAGAAATTTAATGAAGAAGGTTTTATTTTTTATACCAATTATAATTCGGAAAAAGGAAAAGCTATTTTGAATAATCCGAATGTTTGTTTGTCTTTCTTTTGGCCAACGGTGGAACGTCAGATTATCATAAAAGGAATTGCTGAAAAAACGGCTGAAAACATTTCCGATAATTATTTTGCTTCAAGACCAGATGGAAGTAAACTAGGAGCAATTGTTTCACCACAAAGTGAAGTAATTCCGAATCGTGAGTTTTTAGAAAACAATTTAAAGCAATTAGAAAAAGAGTGGGAGGGAAAAGAAATTTTGCGTCCGGCACATTGGGGTGGTTTTTTGGTTCGTCCTGTTGAAGTAGAATTTTGGCAAGGAAGACCTAACCGTTTACACGATAGAATTCGCTATCAATTAACGAATGATTATGATTGGAAAATAGAGCGATTATCACCATAATTGTTTTGTTTTCATTAGCTAAATATTCTTTTTTTCATTTTTAAAATTTGGTGTATCTTGTAAAAATGAAAACTATTTTTTTAATTCGACATGCAAAATCAAGTTGGGATGAACCGCTTGAAGATAAGTTCCGACCGATTTCAAAGAGAGGTCAAAAAGATGCTCATTTAGTTGCTTCACACTTACAATTAAATCTTGCGCATTCGTTTACAGTTTGGTGTAGTATTTCAACAAGAACTATACAAACGGCTTTAATTTTTTCTGAATATTTACCTTTGGGTTTTGATAATATCCATTTTAAAGAAGAATTGTATACTTTTAACGTTAGAGATTTAGAGAAAAGTGTTAAAAAATGTGAAAATTTATACGATAGTTTAATTCTTTTTGGACATAATGAAGCTATTACAAAATTTGTTAATAAATTTGGAGACCTATATATAGATAATGTTCCAACTTCTGGTGTAGTTGCCTTGCAATTTGATACCAACGATTGGAATAGTATATCGAAAGGTAAAACCATAGCAACATTATTTCCAAGCCATTTTAAAAATGAATAATATATCAAATAACTATATCGATCGAGAAAAAAGCTGGTTAACATTCAATGCCAGAGTGCTTCAAGAAGCCAATGATGAAAATGTACCTTTATTAGATAGATTTCGTTTTCTTGGAATTTTTTCTAACAACTTAGATGAGTTTTTCAGAGTTCGTTATGCTGCCATTCGAAGAATGAGCTTAGAATCTAATGAAACCGAAAAAGTTTTAGGTGTTCCTGCAGAACAATTACTTAAAGAAATTACCGATATTGTTATTGAGCAACAGTCGGAAAGTTTACGTATTTTAAGTGAAATCGAAAAAAAACTCGAAAAAGAGAATATCTACATTATTAACGAAAAGCAAGTTACTAAAGAACAAGAAGTTTTTATTCACGATTACTTCATTCAAAAAGTCAGTCCTGCCGTAGTAACGATTATGTTAAATGACCTAGAAGAATTTCCATTATTAAAGGATACTTCGGGATATTTAGCAATTAAATTAGTTATGAAATCAGAATCTTCTAACGAAGAAATCAAGTATGCAGTAATCGAAATTCCGCATACTATTAACCGATTTGTTGTTCTTCCATCAAATTCTGAAAAGCAGTATATTATTCTTTTAGATGATGTTATCCGTCTTAACTTAAACAGTATATTTAATATTTTTGATTGTAAAAGTATTTCGGCTCATATGATAAAAATTACTCGAGATGCACAGTTGGAATTCGATAGTGATTTGAGTAAAAGTTTGATGGAAAAAATTTCCAATTCCGTTAAAGAAAGAAGAGTGGGCGAACCCGTTCGTTTTGTTTATGATCAAGCTATTGGAAAAGACACCTTAGAATTTTTCCTTAAAGGGATGAATATTTTAAGTTCTGACAGTATTATTCCTGGCGGAAGATATCACAATCGTAGAGATTATATGAATTTCCCTAATTTAGGTCGATACGATTTATTATATAGAGAAAATCTTCCATTACCAGTTCCAGGTTTATCACTAGAAGGAAGTATTTTAGAGCGAATCAAAAAGAAAGATTATTTGCTTTACACACCCTATCAATCTTTTTCTTATATCATTAAATTTTTGCGTGAGGCTGCTTTAGATCCAAAAGTAGCGTCAATCAAAATTACATTGTACCGATTGGCTAAGAACTCTCAAATTGTAAGTTCGCTAATCAATGCAGCAAAAAACGGAAAAAAGGTAACAGTCCAAATCGAGTTACAAGCACGTTTTGACGAAGAAAGTAATATTTCGTATTCCGAACAAATGCAAACCGAAGGTATCGAATTGATTTTTGGTGTGAAAGGTCTAAAAGTACATAGTAAAATCTGTGTTATTGAAAGAATTGAAGATGGAAGAGTTAAACGCTACGGATTTATCTCGACTGGAAATTTCAATGAAAATTCGGCAAAAGTTTATACGGATGTTACCTTATTTACTAGTAATACAGAAATTTTAAAAGACGCAGCCAAGATTTTCGATTTCTTCGATGTGAATTATCGTGTACATCGTTACAAGCATTTAATTGTTTCGCCTCATTATACTAGAAGTCGTTTTAATAAGCTTATCGAGCGTGAAATTTTAAATGCGCTTTCAGGAAGAGAAGCTTATATCAAACTGAAAATGAATAGTTTGTCTGATTTTAAAATGACGGATAAATTGTATGAAGCAAGTCAAGCTGGAGTTAAAATTCAATTGATAATTAGAGGAATTTGCTGTTTAATTCCAGGAGTTAAAGGGTTGAGCGAAAATATTGAAGCCATTAGTATTGTAGATAATTATTTAGAACATTCCCGAATTTATATTTTTGGAAATGCAGGTGATCCTGAAGTTTTCATTTCATCTGCGGATTTTATGACACGTAATTTAGATGCAAGGGTAGAAGTAACGTGTCCTATTTACGATCCTGAAATTAAAAAAGAACTAATTGAAACTTTCGAAATAGGTTGGAAAGCTAATGTAAAAGCACGTATTCATTCGGCAGATTTATTAAATCGTTACAGAAAACGTGGAGATGAAAAACCGTTTAGAGCCCAACAAGAAATGTACAATTATTACCAAAACAAATTAGAAGTAATTGCCGAAAACGTGCAATAAAGAATATAGATGATTACAATTAAAAAATATGCTGCTATCGATATTGGTTCCAATGCTATGAGGTTATTGGTAACCAATATTGTAGAGCAAGAAGGTCAAGCACCACAATTTAACAAGAGTTCCTTAGTTCGAGTTCCTATTCGTTTAGGACAAGATGCTTTTACCGTGGGCGAAATTACCGAAGAAAATATCGACAGAATGATTGACGCCATGAAAGCCTTTAAATTATTGATGAAAGTTCATAAGGTGGAAAAATACCAAGCTTGTGCTACATCGGCTATGCGTGAGGCTTACAATGGAAAGGAAGTAGTCGAAATCATCAAAAAGAAAGCCGATATTAAAATTGATATTATCGATGGTAAAAAAGAAGCCGCTATCATTGCTGCATCCGATTTAAAACAATTCATCAGTACTGATAAAGCTTATTTGTATGTGGATGTTGGTGGTGGAAGCACCGAATTTTCTTTATTCTACGAAGGAAATATCATCGCAGCCAAATCTTTCAAAAACGGAACCGTTCGTTTGCTAAACAACATGGTAAATGAAGTCGTTTGGCAAGAAATTGAAAAATGGATTAAAACCAATACCGAACCTTTTGAAGATATCACACTAATTGGTTCCGGTGGAAATATCAATAAATTATTCAAGCTATCTGAAAAACAACAAGATAAACCGCTTTCGTATGTTTATGTGAGTTCGCAATACCAAAAATTGAACAGCATGACCTACGAACAAAGAATAGCTGAAATGGGTTTAAACCCAGACCGCGCCGATGTAATTATTCCAGCTACAAGAATCTATCTTAACGCCATGAAATGGAGTGGTGCTCGCCATATTTATGTTCCAAAAATTGGATTATCCGATGGTATCGTGAAAGCAATGTATTATGGTAGGATTTGATGGAATTATTAGTTAGCAATAATTGTAATAAAAATGAGAAAAATATTATTTTTAATTTTATTTATAAACAGTAATTTATTTGGTCAGAATTTCACTTCTTATACATTTACAAATCTTGTTAGAAGAGATTCTAGTTATGTAAAAGCATTCCTTGAGAAAATGAATTGGAAAGAAATTAAAAATGAAAATGTTGTTGAATATTACTATAAAAACTCTTCAGAAGAAGTCCATTTAAATTCAAAAATTGAAATTCAATTCAATAAATACGGAAAAGTAAGTTCTTTTCAAATGGAAATTGAAAATCAGAAAATATTTGAAAATTATTTAATTCATTTAAAATCAAACAAAAAATTAAAACTTTCCGAAAAGAAAAACTCTAGTAATAGATTTGTATCAGCAGACCTAAAATATGAATTTATATTATTTAAAGAAAGTAATGAAATTGGAGAAGTATATTATGTCGTCGCAAATCGGTTAGAAAAAAATTAAAGTTAAAATCAAAATATACTGTTAACAGCGATTTTCTTCAATGACCGCTTCGAAATTTTCCCTACACATCCAAATCAAACGTCTTTCTCAACAAGTCTAAAGCTGGATTAATTTGTTTTAAACGTTCAAATTTCTCTTGTGGGGTGAAGGCGTATTTGTTTTCAGTAGTTTCATTTACAACAACTTCAATGGTAATATCGTGGTTGTGTAATTTACCTCTCAAATAACCTAATAATTCAATCGAACCTGATAAAAACTCCTCTTTTGTGCTTTGGTTAGGAAGTTCTAATGTAATTTTTGTTCCGTCTAGCGTAGGATCATTCATTTGCATGTATGTTGCCATCAAACGTTTTCCGCTGTCTACCATTTTTTGAGCAAACTTATTCCATTGTAACAACATATCGGTTTCGTTAAAGGTTTCTGAAGGCAATTCTTCGCGATGTCTTTGAACGGTTTGTTGTTGGGCTTCTAGCTCTTTTTTCGCTTTAATACTCGCTAATGATAGTGCAGAAACTTTAGTTCCTGTCGGATTTAAATTCGTTAAAACGGGTTTCGGAATTTCTGGAACAATTGGAGTAACTACTTCATTTTGAACTTCTGGAATTGAAGACACGATTGACTCGCTTACAATTGGTTCTGATTTTACAACAGGTTTAGTTTCTTCAGTTGGAACTTGAGTTTTAACTGTTGGAACTTCAGTAATAGAGTAGGAGTTGTTCTTGTAATATGTAGCCGGAATGATAAATTTAGCTACTTTTTTTTTTCTCCATCAAAAGTGATAGAGGCTAATTGCATCAAACAAAGCTCGACTAAAAGGCGCTGATTTTGGCTGACTTTATATTTCAAATCGCATTCATTCGCTAATTCAATTCCTTTTAATAAGAAATCGTGCATTGCTTTATGAGATTGCGCTGCATATAAACTTTGTGCATGTTCTCCAGCTTCTAACAAAGGTAAAGTAGCCGGATTTTTGCAAACCAATAAATCTCTAAAGTGCGAAGCCAAACCAGCAATAAAATGGTGTCCATCAAAACCTTTTGCTAAAATATCATTATAAGCTAAAAGTAAATCCGGAATCTTATTTTCTAAAATTAAATCGGTGATTTTGATGTAATATTCAAAATCTAAAACGTTTAAGTTTTCGGTAACTGCTTGTCTAGTAAGATTTTTTCCGCAATATGAAACTACTCGGTCAAAAATTGATAAAGCATCACGCATAGCACCATCTGCTTTTTGAGCAATGATGTGAAGTGCGTCATCTTCAAAGGTAATTCCTTGTTCTTTAGCAATTTCAGCTAAGTGTTCTTTCGCATCTTTAACCGTAATCCTTTTGAAATCAAAAATTTGACAACGACATAAAATCGTTGGAATAATTTTATGTTTTTAAGTAGTAGCTAAAATGAAAATAGCATGCTTAGGTGGTTCTTCTAATGTTTTCAGGAAAGCATTAAAAGCCGCTTGCGAAAGCATGTGCACCTCGTCAATAATATATACTTTGTATTTTCCAGTTTGTGGCGGTATTCTAACTTGGTCGATAATACTTCTAATATCATCAACACCATTATTAGAAGCCGCATCTAATTCAAAAACGTTAAAAGAAAAATCTTCATAAGGATCATCATAACCTTCCTGATTGATTTTTCGAGCTAAAATACGAGCACAAGTTGTTTTTCCAACACCACGAGGTCCTGTAAATAATAAGGCTTGTGCTAAGTGATTGGTTTCAATAGCATTCAACAACGTATTG
>VFQM010003013.1_pt1 | contig 11409 bp, 6 predicted proteins | sample 3512391 | NCBI WGS metagenome assembly VFQM01 (sample SAMN10412369, study PRJNA504923) | tailings metagenome | isolation source: Replicate 1 from Balatoc abandoned mine | place: Philippines
CGAAGCTCACCGAACGGCTGGGCATCGTGTACACGCCGGTGGAGGTGGTGGACTTCATTATCCACAGCGTGGCGCACCTGCTGGAGAAGGAGTTTGGGCAGACGCTCGGGAGTGAAGGCGTGCACATCCTCGATCCGTTCACGGGCACGGGGACGTTCATCACGCGGCTCCTGCAGAGCGGGCTGATCTCCAAGGAAGAGATGCCGCGGAAGTATCGGAAGGAGATTCACGCGAACGAGATCGTGCTGCTCGCGTACTACATCGCTGGCGTGAACATCGAGTCCGTGTATCACAGCATCGTGGGCGGGGAGTATGAGCCGTTCCCGGGGATTCTGCTGACGGACACGTTTCAGATGTATGAGAAGGAGGATCTGCTCAGCGAGCTGTTGGTGGATAACAGTGCGCGGCGGAAGCGGCAGAAGAAACTGGACATCAAGGTGATTCTGGGAAACCCTCCCTACTCGGCTGGCCAAGGTAGCGCCAACGACAACAACCAGAATGTCAAGTATCCCCATCTCGATGAGCGCATCGCAGAGACGTATGCGGCTCGTTCCGCAGCCACGCTGAAGAACTCGCTCTACGACAGCTACATCCGCGCGATTCGATGGGCGTCCGATCGCGTGGGAAGCAATGGGATCGTGGGATTCGTGACGAACGCGGGATTCCTTGAAGGAAGCACCGCTGCTGGCATTAGACAGTGCTTGGTCGATGAGTTCAGCTGCGTCTACGTGTTCCACCTTCGCGGCAACCAGCGCACTCAGGGCGAACAGTCGCGAAGGGAGGGCGGCAAGATCTTCGGGAGCGGCAGCCGAGCGCCCATCGCTATCTCGTTCCTCGTTAAGAACTCTGCTTCCGCTGATCAGGGACAGGTGTACTTCTGCGATATTGGGGAATACCAGGATCGAGAAGCGAAGTTGAAGCGCTTAAAGGACTACACAAGTGTGGCTGGAATCTCGGTCGCTGGTGACTGGGTCAAGATTGTCCCAGACGCACACGGCGATTGGCTTAACCAGCGAGCCGCAGGATTTGACAAGTTCATCCCAATGGGCGAGAAGCAGCCGCAAACTCAGGTCTTGTTTGAGGACTTTTCGAATGGTGTGAAGACGAACCGCGATGCGTGGGCATTTAATGCGTCGCGAGACGAACTGGCGCGCAATATGTCTCGCACCATTGCATTCTATAACACTGAGGTTGGCCGATTCACCTCTGAGGCACCAGTTGCTTCTGCTGATGAGACAGCGGTTCGAGCGTTCGTTGATCGCGACAGTACCAAGATTAGCTGGGACCAAGCACAGTATGGCGGTGTCGTTCGCGGACGAACGGCAACCTTCGCACCATCGCATGTGCGAATGAGTCTCTATCGTCCGTTCACGAAGACCTGGATGTACTTCGATCGGTTCTTCAACAATCGCGTGTATCGGCTGCCAAGGGTATTCCCGGGCGATGACTCCAAGAATCGCGTGATTCTTACCAATGCCAGCTTCAAGGGAAGCGGATTCTGCGCGTTGATGTCGGACGTTACTCCCGACCTGCACGTCAACGGCGATGCCCAGGCGTTCCCGCTGTATCTCTACGACGATGCGGAGTCTGCGGGCACGCCGGGAGACGTGCCGCAGCTCGTTCTTGGCGGAACCGTTGCGAGCGAAGGCGACGCCCGCCGTCTCGCCATCACCGACGCCGCCCTCGCCCACTTCCGCGCCGCCTACCCCGACGATCCCTCGCTCGACAAAGAATCCATCTTCTACTACTGCTACGGCATCCTCCACCACCCGGAGTACCTCCGCAGCTTCAAGGACAACCTCGCCAAGGAACTCCCCCGCATCCCTCGCGTGAAGTCCCGCGAGGACTTCTGGGACATCCACAACATCGGCCGCACTCTCGGCGAATGGCACGTCAGTTACGAATCTTTCGATTACACCCGCTGCCCTGAGGTCGTCGTCGACACCAAGGGCAAGACGCTTTCCGACGAGCACTACCGCGTCGAGAAGATGCGCTACGGCAAGGTCGATGGCGCCAAGGACCTCACGACGATCCACTACAACGAGTTCATCACTGTCCGGAACATCCCGGCTCACGCGCACAATTACGTGATTGCCGGCCGCTCGGCCATCGACTGGGTCGTCGAGCGCCAGGGCGTCCGCACCGACAAGGACAGCGGCATCGTCAACGACACCAACGCCTGGGCCATCGAGACGATGAAGAACCCGAAGTACCCGCTGGAGCTGCTCCTGCGCGTCATCGCCCTCAGCGTCGAGACGCTCAAGCTCGTGGACCAGCTCCCCAAGCTGGACGTGCTGGAGAGCTAGCGGCTCCTTGCAACGCGGCGCTACCGGCTGCGAGGAAACGATGTGAGGCACGGTGGCGCGAAGGGTAGGGTGTTACGATGGGCCAGTCCGAACTCTTGCGCGTGATGATCTGGGGCAAAACCTACCCAGAGCTCAGTAGCCGGCACACCGAGACCGTCTGTACTGGCGCGGTGGACGAGCACGGTCGGCCCATCCGGCTGTACCCCGTTCCGCTGCGCTACCTCGGCAGCGACAGGGCCTACGCCGTCGGCGACGTGGTCGAGGTCCGCGCCGAGCGGAACCCGAAGGACAACCGCCCCGAGAGCCACCGGATTGATCCGGCCTCGCTCAAGGTCATCAGTCACATCCCGACCGATCAGGACGAATGGGCCGGGCGAGCCGAGTGGATCAAGCGAGACCGGTCGTGGCACTACGAGAGCATTGCGGCACTCGAGGCCGCGAGGCTGCGCGACGATAGCTCAATGGGCCTGATTCGCCCCGGTACGGTCGAGCGGGTCTACTTGAGCCGCAAGCCCGCCTCCGCTCGGCGCGAGTTCGAAGAGAAGTGGGCGACTGTCACGGCCCAGCGGGATTTCTTCCTGCCGGAATACAAGGAACTGGAGTTCCTCGACCACGAAATCCGCATCGCGTGGCGCTGCGCGGTCGCCTGCGACACCTGCGGCGCGAATCCCCACGATATGATGGTGCTGGATTGGGGCTTGCTCGAACTCGCCCGTCGCGATCGAGACTGGGAGAAGGCGCGGCAGAAGCTCGAAAGCATTTCCAATCTCGAGACGCACGACTTCCGCCTCTTCATTGGCAACTTCTTCCTCCACCAACGCACCTGGGGCGTCATCGGGCTCTGGTACCCGAAGCGCCAAGCCCAGCAGCGGCTGTTCTAGGCGGGAATCAGCCGCTTGCACCCGTCGGGCCCGAGGTGCAGCACCTCACCGTCGTTGTGCTCGGCCCAGAGCTCAGCCAGAATCCCGCGATGGCAGTCCTCGGGATGCCGCTCAAAGCAGGTCAGGGCAATCCGCCGGTGTGCCACCCCGTGCTCGTGCAGTGCGTCGCAGAGCACCTCCAGCACCTCGGGATGGTGCGTCACGTACGAGCGGTACAGGGCCAAGCAGTCGGCGTGGCTGGCGGCGGCCTCGCGGAGCCATTTCGGATTCCCGGCGGCCGGTACGTGGACGTAGGCGATTCCTGCGGCCCTCAGGCCAGCGGAGAAGGCGGTCTTGGAGAATCCCGGCTTGTGCGACCAGGCCGTTTCCCGCACGTCCACCACGACCTCGACGCCATCCTCAAGCAGGAGGTCGATGTACTCGGCGAGCGATCGCTTCTCGTACCCGATTGTGCAGAGTGGCATTAGGCTCCCCTCAGCGAGGTGTCTCCTGACGCACCCAATCTTCATACGATCCGTCATACAGCGCCACATCCCGCCCGATGTACCGCAGCGCCAGGTACACCCACGACGCCTGGAACCCGGTGTTGCAGTACGCCACCGTGCGCTCGCCGGGAATCACGCCCGTCGCGATCAACAACCGTTCGATCTCCTCGCGCGGCTTGAAGCGTCCCTGCGCGTCCGTCACGCTCGTGAACGGCAGGCTCACCGCGCTCTCGATATGCCCGCCGTTGGGGCCGCCGCCGAGCTCGGTGGGCGTGAAGAACTGCTCGGTGCGCGCGTCGATCAGCACACGCGCGTCATCGGCGATGGTCTCCCGCACGCCGTCACGCGAGACGACGCGCGAGGCATCGGGCGTGAGGCGCACGTCACCCGCGACGATGCGCCGACCCGCACCGCTGGCCACGCTGCGCGCCACCGACGAGCGCCACGCGGGCAGTCCGCCGTCGAGCACGGCGACGCGCCCGCGAAGGCCGGCCCACTCCAGCGTGAAGAACGCACGCCCCGCCTGCAGCATCCGCGGCGCCGCGTCGAACACCAGCACGATGCGCGAGGTGTCGCCCACGCCGAGCGCGCCGAGCCCGTCCTGCAGCGACTCGACCGCCGGCAACTCCATGCGCAACCCGCCCGATTGCTGCGGCGCGATGATCACCCGCTCGAAGTCCAGCCGCAGCGCACCCGGCACGTGCGCCGCCCGATACGACGAGTCGCTGCCGATGTGCAGCACGACCACGCCCGGACGGCCCAGTTGTGTCGCCAGCCACTCGGCGCTGACCACGGGCGGCAGCGGCGCAGACTGGGCCCCGAGGGAGGCCGGATGACGGATAACGGATGCCAGGAGCAGCGCGCCGATCGTGAAGGCGCGCGGCAGTCGACGCCGACGCGGTGCCGCACGGCCAGCCGCCGCACCGATCACACATCCGTCATCCGTCATCCGTCGAAGAGTCACTTGATCACCCCGGTCTTGAGCCCCACCCGCCGAATCGCCGCCACCGCATACTCCAGGTCCGCCTTCGAATGGCTCGCCGAGATCTGGCAACGCAGCCGCGCCGTCCCGTGCGGCACCACCGGGAAGCCGAAGCCCGTTACGAAGATGCCTTCGTCGAGCAGCAGCTCGCTCATCTTGATCGCGTCCGCCGTCTCGCCGATGATGATCGGCACGATCGGCGTGTCGCCGTCGAGCGGCTTGAAGCCCGCCTCGACGATCGCGCCGCGGAAGAACGCCGTGTTGTCGCGCAGCTGCTGCACGCGCTCCGGGTGCCGCTCGATGAACTCCACCGAGGCCAGCGCGCTGGCGGCGACCGTCGGCGGCAGCGCGTTGGAGAACAGCTGCGGCCGCGAGCGCTGCGTGAGCGTGTCGCAGAGCGCCGCCGGGCCGGCGACGAAGCCGCCCGCCGCACCGCCCAACGCCTTGCCCAGCGTGCTCGTGATCACGTCCACCTCGCCCAGCACGCCGAAGTGCTCGGCCGTGCCGCGGCCCGTCTTGCCGAGCACGCCCGTGGCGTGCGAGTCGTCCATGATGAGGATCGCGTCGTGGTCCTTGGCGATCTGCAGCAGCTGCGGCAGCTTGGCGACGCTGCCCTCCATGGAGAACACGCCGTCCGTCCAGATCAGGCGACGCTTCGCCGCCTTCTGCGCCGACAGCTTCTCGACCAAGTCGTCGAGGTCGGAGTGCTTGTACACCGCCGTCGTGCACTTCGTGATCGCCTTCGCCAGTCGGATCGAGTCGATGATCGACGCGTGGTTCAGGGCATCCGAGATGACGAAGTCGCCTTCCTGGACGATGCTCGCCGTCAGCCCTTCGTTGGCGTTCCAGGCCGAGACGTAGCTCATCGACGCTTCGGTGCCCACGAAGCGCGCCAGCGCCGTCTCCAGCTCGCGGTGCACCGTGAACGTGCCGCAGATGAAGCGCACCGAGCCCGTGCCCGCGCCGTACTGGTTCAGTCCGTCGATGCCCGCCTGCACCACGCTCGGCTCGTCGCAGAGCCCGAGGTAGTTGTTCGACGAGAGGATCAACACCTCCCCGCGGCCTTCCATCTGCACGCGCGCGGACTGCGGGGACGCCAGGTGGTTCAGCTTCTTGTAGGTGCCGGCGGACTTGAGGGCGTCGAGGCCGGCCTGGAGTTCAGAAACGAAGTTCTTGTTCATTGTGTGGACGGGACGGATGACGGATGACGGATGCTGAACGGTGGATGTCGCAGCATCCGTCATCCGTCATGAACTCAGCTGATTTCGAAAACCACCTTGCCCGCTTCGCCGCTCTTGATCGCCGCGATCGCCGCCGCGTGATCCTCGAGCTTGAAGCGGTGCGTAATCACCGGCGTAGGGTCGAACTGACCGGCGCGCAGGAACTGCGTCATCTGGATCCAGGTGTCGTACATCCGCCGGCCCACCACGCCGTAGACGGTGATGCCCTTGAAGATGATCTCCGTCGCGAAGTCCACGTCCATCGGCTTCGCCGGGATGCCGAGCATCTGCACGCGGCCGCCCACGCGCACCAGCTTGAAGGCTTGGTGGATCGCCGCCGGCACGCCGCTCATCTCGAGCACCACGTCCACCCCGAGGCCCTGCGTCGCCTGCTGCACGGCCGCGTTGGCGTCCTTCGGGTGCACCGCGCTGTGCGCACCCATCTGCGTCGCCAGCGCGAGGCGCTTGGGGTTCACGTCGCTGGCCACGATGTGCGAAGCACCGGCCGCCTTCGCGATGCCCACCGCGAAGATGCCGATCGGCCCGCAGCCCGTGACCATCACCGTCTTGCCCGACAGCTCCGTGCCGTGCAGCGCCGTGTGGAAGGCGTTGCCCATCGGATCGTGGATGCCGCCGATCTCGAAGGGGATGTTGGCGTCGAGCTGCCAGACGTTCGTCGCCGGCATCGCGATGTAGTCGGCGAAGGCGCCGTCGCGGTCCACGCCGATGATCTTCGTGTTCGGGCAGACGTGCGCGTTGCCGGTGCGGCACAGGTGGCACATCCCGCAGACGATATGCCCCTCGGCCGTCACGCGGTCACCCACCTTCACGTCGGTCACCAGCGCACCGACCTTCTCCACCTCGCCGGCGAACTCATGGCCCACGATGAACGGGGGCTTGCAGCGCCCCTGCGCCCACGCATCCCATTCGTGGATATGGACATCCGTGCCGCAGACGCCGGCCCGACGGACGCGGATTAGCACCTCGTCGTCGCGGATGCTGGGGACGGGAACTTCCTTGAGCGTAAACCCCGGGGTCGGGGCATCCTTTACGAGTGCGCGCACAAAATGATGGGTCGAAGCCGATACTGCGGGTGAGGGTGTAGTTTCTACTATCGAAACGTCGCCCCCTCGCCCCCCTGAAGAAAGGGGGTTCTCGCATCCGCACCCGATGAAACACACGGGCCACGCCCGCGCCACGCACGACGGCTACTCCATTCCCGCCCTGGCGGCGTGGGTGGTGATTGTCGCGGTCGTCACCTACACGGCCGGCCCCGTGCTGCGCCATATGCCGCTGGCGGTCATCCCCTGGCCGCTACACGGCCTCGTCGTCGGCGTGCTCTTCGGCACCGCCCATCGCCATCGCTTCCCCATGGCGATCGCCCTCGGCGTCGCCGTTATCGTCGGCGCCGGAGCGCACAGCGACGACTGGTTCCGCGCCTTCATCGGCACCTGCCAGCTCATCGCCCAGAGCATCGTGGTCGTCGAGTTGCATCGCTGGCTCTCCGGGAATCGCCATCCGATGCGCGGCGTGTTCTCCTTTGCTTGGTTCGGCGTCTGCGCCACGCTTGGCACGCTTCCGGCCACAGCGCTCGCTTCGCTCGTGATCGGCCTCGCCGGCGCGGAGATCGCACCCGGATACACCAACTCGGCATGGTGGGTCTCCGCGGTTACCTCGCTGTTCGCCATCACGCCGATCATCCTCGCCTTCAACGCGCCGGCACGCACCGGCGCGCCGGTGCATCGCACCTGGCGCTGGGAACTGCCGCTGCTCGCGGCCGTCTACGCGCTGGCCCTGCTCAACGCCTTCTTCACCGTCCTCAACGATTGGGTCATCGTCGCGCCCGCCGTCGCGACGATTCCCTTCCTCGTCTGGGCCGGCCTGCGCTTCGGGACCCGCGGCTATGCCGTCTTCGCCGCGATGTTCGGCATCGTCGTCGTCGCATCGGCCGCCGTGAACGTCGGGCCGTTCGCCGAATTCGGCCCGGATCCCATCCTTCGCGGCAACCGGGCCTGGATCTACATCGCGTCGCTCGCCGGCCCGACGATGATATTTCCCATCGCCCTCGCCGAACGCGCGATGGCCGAGGCCCGCGCCCGCGGCGCCTTCGCCCAACTCGCGGCGATCATCGAAAGCTCCGGCGACCTCATCGCCGCCATCGATCGCGACCTCGTCATCATCGCCGCCAACCCCGCCTGGGTGCACGGCTTCCATCGCATCTCCGGAATCAGGGTGCGTCCCGGCATGAGCATGGTCGACGCGCTGGCCGCGCTGCCTCTCGATCAGGATGAATCGATCGCCAACTGGCGCCGTGCGCTGGCCGGTCATCGCTTCACCGTCACTCGCGACATCGGCGACCCCAACCTCGCCCGCGATGAGTACGAGATCACCTACAGCCCGGTGCGCGACGAACATAACGACATCGTCGGCGCGAGCCAGGTGGTCCGCAACGTCACCGATCGCCGGCGGCAGGAGTCCGCCGAGGCCGAGACGAAGCGCCTCGAGGCGCTCGGACGCCTCGCCGGCGGCGTCGCGCACGACTTCAACAACCTGATGACCGCCGTCGTCGGCTACGCAGGCATCCTCGCGCAGTCACTGCCCGCGCACGACCAGCGCCAGGCCGACCTCGCCGAAATCGAGAAGGCCGCCACGCGCGCCGGCGAGCTCACGCAGCAACTGCTCGCCTTCGCCCGCCGCCGCGTCGTCGCCCCCAAGGTCGTCGACGTCGGCGGCCTCGTCGGCGGCTTCATGCGCCTCATCGCCCCGCTGCTCGGCAGCACCGTGCGGCTCAACGTCCGCATCGGCACCGACCTGCCGGAAGTGCGGATCGACCCCACGCAGTTCGAGCAGGTGCTGATGAATCTCGCCGTCAACGCCCGCGACGCGATGCCATCGGGCGGCGAGCTCGGCGTCGATGTCGTCCGCACGCGCTATCGCAGCGGCGACGGCGTGCGCATCTCCGTCCGCGATACCGGCACCGGCATGGGCCCCGAGGTCGTCGAACGCATCTGGGAGCCCTTCTACACCACCAAGCCGCAAGGCAAGGGCACCGGACTCGGCCTCGCCACGGTGCACGGCATCGTGCACCAGGCGGGCGGCGAGATCACCGTCGAGTCCACGCTCGGCGTCGGCACGACGTTCCATGTCATCCTGCCCGCCGTGGACGACGACGTCGCCGTCGGCGGCTGACCGCTATACCAGCGCCGGCTTCACCGCCTCCACGCGCACCGCGCAAACCTTGAACTCGGGGATCCCCGAGGGGCCGTCGAACGCCGGGTTCGTCAGGAGGTTCGCCGCCGCCTCGCGGTAGTGCATCGGCACGAACACCTGCTTGCGCGCCACCCGCGGCGAGAGCCGCACCGCGATGCGGATCGTGTTGCGCCGCGACGTCACGCTCACCTCGTCCCCGTCCTGCACGCCGAGCTCGGCCGCGTCCAGCGGATTGAGCTCCACCGTCGCCGTGCTCTCCCGCGCGTCCAGCGCCGTCGAGCGCCGCGTCATCGTGCCCGTGTGCCAGTGGTACATCTGGCGGCCGGTGTTCATGAAGAACGGGAACTCCGCATCCGGCAGCTCCGCCGGCGGCAGGTACTCCGTCGACACGAACTGCGCCTTGCCGTCCGGCGTCGGGAAGCGGTCGGCGAACAGGAACGCCATGCCCTCGTGCTGCGCGTCGGGCACCGGATACTGCAGGCCGCCCGGCCGCTCCATCAGCCGCTGGTGCGACACGCCACGCCAGCTCGGCGTCACCCGCGCGATCTCGTCGAACACCTCGGCGGCCGTCGTGTACGGCGTCGGCACGCCGAGGCGCCGCGACAGGTCGAGCACGATGTCGAGGTCGCCGCGCGCCTGGCCCGGCGGCTCCACCGCCTTCCGTGCCAGCTGGATGCGACGCTCCGTATTCACGTACGTGCCGTCCTTCTCGGCGAAACTCGCGCCCGGCAGCAGCACGTCGGCGCAGCGCGCCGTCTCCGTCAGGAAGAGGTCCTGCACCGCGAGGAACTCCAGCCCGAGGAACCAGTCCTCCGCGTGCGCGACGTCCGGGTCCGAGATGATCGGGTTCTCGCCCATGATGTACATGCCGCGCACCGGCGTGTCCTGGCCGACGATCTCCGTCACCTTGCGCCCCACCTTCGTGTCGAGCGTCGACGGATCCACGCCCCAGGCCTCGGCGTACAGCGTACGCACCTCCGGGTCGTCCACGCGGCGGTAGTCCGTGAACGCGAACGGGATCGCCCCCATGTCCGACGCGCCCTGCACGTTGTTCTGCCCGCGGATGGGGATCATCGGCGCGCCCCAGCGCCCGATCATCCCGCAGGCCAGCATCAGGTTCAGCAGCGAGGTCACGATGTCCGTGCCCGTGTGGTGCTGCGTGAGGCCCATCGCCCAGAGCGTCGCCGAGTTGGGGCCGCGCGCGTAGAGCTCGGCGGCGCGGCGGATCGTGTCCGCCGGCACGCCGGTGATGCTCTCGGCGACCTCCGGCGTGTACCGCTGCACCGCCGCGCGCACCGCGTCGAAGCCCTTCGTGCGCTTCGCGATGAAATCCCGGTCCTCGAGGCCCAGCGCGAGGATGTGGTTGAGCATCCCGTTCAGCAGCGCGACGTCCGTGCCGGGCAGCAGCTGCAGGTGCACGTCGGCGCGGGCCGCCAGCTCGATGCGTCGCGGATCGGCGACCATCAGCGTCGCGCCGCGCTTCAAGGCGCGCTTGATCGCCGCGCCGAACACCGGATGGCTCTCCGTCGTGTTCGCGCCGAGAATGAAGATCACGTCGCTTTCGTGCTCGACCTCGCGCATCGAGCCCGAGGACGCCGAGGTCGAGAGGGCGCGTTGCATCGCGCTCACCGAGCTCGAATGGCAGAGCCGCGTGCAGTGGTCGACGTTGTTCGTGCCGATGCCCGCGCGGAACAGCTTCTGGAGGATGTAGTTCTCCTCGTTGGCGCACTTGGCGCTGGCGAAGGTCGCGAGGGCGTCGCCGCCGTGCGTGTCGCGCAGGCGCGTGAGTTGCTGCGCCGTGAGCTCCATCGCCTCGTCCCAGGTGGCCTCGCGGAACACCTCGAACCACTCCGCGGGAGTCGCGATGCGGTCGCGCGGGTCGGCGAGCGCGGCATCCGCGCCGGCGTCCACGCGCTTGCGCAGCGGGTTGGTGCGCGGGCGACGGTGCTTCGCGGCCTGGCCTTCCTCCTCCACCAGCTCCCAGGGCCCGCCGCGGCGCGGATACTTGGCCGCCACCGCGTCGCTCGCGGCGTCGTAGCGCCACTGCCCGTCGGCGCCGCGCTGCCAGCCGCGGCGGATCATCGGCGCGGTGAGGCGGTCGCGGTGCAGGATGAAGTCGGTGCCGAAGCGGCCCTTCACGCAGGTGCTGCCCTCGTTCGGCGTGTCCTCCTCGATCCACGGCGAGACCACGCGCGTCACCTGCCCGCCGCGCACCTCGAGGTCGAGCTGGCAGCCCACCGCGCAGTACGGGCAGACGGAGCGCACGGTCTCCTTCGGCTGCTCCAGCACGCCGGCCTTGAGCTTCGCCATCGGCAGGATGTCGTG
>VFQM010003015.1_pt1 | contig 11397 bp, 8 predicted proteins | sample 3512391 | NCBI WGS metagenome assembly VFQM01 (sample SAMN10412369, study PRJNA504923) | tailings metagenome | isolation source: Replicate 1 from Balatoc abandoned mine | place: Philippines
GGGATGTACATTTGGCTCCCTAAAAACCGGATCAATCCGCAAGGCTGGATTTCCATCTTCACCCCTTACTATGGAAAGTCTTGCCGGTAATTTATCGATGTAAATATCCTTCCCTTTCAGGTCGGTTAATTCCACGATATCGGTCATTCCGCCATTCTTCAGGGCGTTGACTTCTTTTTCAGGAATGGTGAATTTTCCGTTTTTGATGACTCCAAAAATCTCCAAATCCTTCATCGGTAATCCATTTTGGCTTTTCATATTATTTGCTTTATGGTTTTGATAAATAAGTGATTGCCTCTTCTTTGGTCGATAGTCTTAAGATCAATTGAATGAATAAGACTGGATTAACATATTCCTTTCCCTTCTTAATGCTCAGGTGAAGGTGATCGCCGGTAGCTCTTCCCGTACTTCCCGAAATACCCAAGATCGAACCCGGTAAGACACGCTCTCCCTTTGTCACAAAGGGCTGTGAAAGGTGGCCGTAAATCGACTCATAGTTGCCGTGTTGGACTTTTACAAAAATTCCCAAAAGCAGATCGTTGCCCACGGAAACCACTGTTCCATGCAGCATGGAGTTTAGCTTATTTGAGTTTTTGAAAGATCGGGAGATCGAGGGGCTTTCGACTGAAGTGAAAAACCTAGAGTTGGAAAAGGGAATTATCCTATATCAACCTCCACAGCGGATTACTCCGATATACGAGATCATTCAAGGAGCAATTCGCATAGGCACTTATTCCCCCTTTGGGGAGGAGGTTTGCTACGATATTCTAAAGTCAGGTGATTTTTTTGGCAATCTCCAGTACCTCAATGGACAATTTTCAGAGTTTGCAAAAACGCTCACAACTGTTCGACTCAGGGTATATGATTCAGGCTTTTTCAGGCATGTGAACACCCATATTCCGGAAGCGGCAAACTGGTTTGCCTATCATTTAGTAAGTCGCTGGTGCAGAGCAGAAAGCAGACTATTTGCCGTAAGAAGCCTCGATGCATTTGAGCTCATTGGTAAGATTAGGAGTCAAGACTGTTCGTAAAGAAGCCATCAGGCTGTTTGCCTTGGAAAGGTGATCACCATAGACCTCATAGAGATTGATGGACGTATTATCATTAACTCCCTGGCTGTTGAGATCCCAAGAAAAATTGTTTCTGATGGTCAGGAGGTTTTTGGAGTTGATCTGATAATCCAATCGGGCAAATGCAGTATGAGAATATCTTCTTTTGTCAAAGCTGCCCGTCTGAGGAGAGTCTGCCACACCGTATTTGGTACGGGCGATCTGTAGGTATCTGGAAAGCGACTCCTGCGAAATATTGAATCTCACCTCATCCTCAGGAGTCTGTATATCGGCTATAAAAAGCGGCTGGGCATCACGCTGACCATCATAGAGTCCATTCAGGTGATCGCTTTTGGCTCATGCAATCATGAATACGACGAGCAGCCACTTTGGAAACCGATCATTTCTAATGAGCCGGATCTATGGGTCTGGCTGGGAGACAATATCTACGGCGACACAGACTCTATGCCCCTGTTGAAGGCAAAATATGATCAGCAAAACGCAAATCTCGACTACCAAAAACTCAAATCCACAACGCCCATCATTGGCACCTGGGATGATCATGACTATGGTAAAAACGATGCCGGGAAGGAATATCCCTTCAGAAAACAAAGCCGGGATTTGATGTTTGACTTCTTGGATATTCCACAAGACAGCCCCTTACGGGAAAAAGAAGGCGCCTATGGAGCTTACACCTATGGAACCGGAGGACACCAAGTGAAGGTGATTTTGCTCGATGTCAGGTATTTTCGAGACCCTCTTTCCAAAACTGAGAATGCCTACGAGCCAAACACCACCGGCACTATGCTGGGAGAGGAGCAATGGACCTGGCTTGAAAACGAGTTGAAGCAAAATCAAGCCCAGGTAACGCTGATCGGCTCCGGGATCCAGTTCCTATCCAAAGAACATCGATTCGAAAAGTGGGAAAATTTCCCTCAAGAACGGGCAAAACTTCTCCAGCTCATCGAAAAATATAAAGCTGAAGGTGTGGTTCTGCTCAGCGGAGACCGACATATCGCAGAAATCAGCAAAATTGAAATCCCCGGCATCTCCCACCCTGTCTATGATGTCACTTCCAGCGGATTGACCCATACTTGGAAAACTTATTCATTTGAACCCAATCAATACCGCGTAGGAGATTTGATCGCGAAGTTAAACTTTGGATTGATCCGCTTGGACTGGCAAAAGGATGCCGTAAAGGTCGATTTGGAAGTCAGAGGTGAGGGAAATGAGCTTTTTCTGAAAGAGTCTTTTTTGAGAAAATTTTAATTTGCACCTACAAACCTTCCCAGCATCCTTCTTTTGAGGTTAAAGGAACCAATGAAGGCCAATTCTTCAACTTATTCGATCGTCCTTCTACGGTTTCCCAGCCCAAAATCGAAGGAATTATCGGCTTTGGATAGAATTGCGTCAAATCAGAAGTTTTATTCAATCTCAAGTCAAAACCCTAACTACTTTAAAAATTGGCGGTTAGGGTTCATTTTTTAGCAACACTCATTTCTCAAACAGCGAGAAAACCAGGCAAATTGAGGTAAGAATTGATTAAGGAAAACCATTAACCTCTAAATCATCATCTATTTGATCGAGGAAAAATGACCTTGCGATATGCCTCGATTTTTCGAATATGACCTGATTTTCAAACCTTGTCCTGAATCTCTATTTTGGTGTTAGATCCGGACATCGAATAGCTCGAGCTGGATTCATCTTTCACCTAATATTCATTTTATGGAGTTGTTTGCAATGCTGGGTTCATTCGCTTTTCTGTTGGTTGGCGCCTTTTACTTGAAAAAACTCTGGCTGGGCGCTTCCTTGGCGCTAGTTTTCCTGATCGGGATAAAATTATACTCCGGCGTGGACTTTGGCTATTTTTCCATTCCGGCCATCAACGGTACGGTGATCAGCCTTGAGTTGGCACTTTTGCTTTTTGGTGCCCATCTCCTTTTCAAACTCTTACAATCCCACGACCATTTTCACACGCTCAATCAAATCACCTCAGGGTTTTCTTCCCGGCTGACAGTAATTATCCTTTTCAGCTACTTTTTGGGGAGTTTTATGGAGGGAGTTGCTGGTTTTGGGATACCTGCCATGCTGATTACTCCGATGTTATTGACCTTGGGGTTTCGGCCACAGACCTGTATCATCACTCCACTGGCAGCCAATACCACTGCGGTCACTTTTGGGGCTTTGGGTACACCTTTGAAAATCGGACTGGGTATTTTCGAACCCGATGCAGCGGTAAGGTTTACGGTTTTGCTCAATTTTATCCCCGCCATTATGCTGCCATTTTTCCTCGCATTTATCTATGAAAAGACTGAGCAAATCAAAATCGACTGGCGTGAAAATTGGAAAATGCTCCTCGGTGCAGGCATGATTTACGCAGTACTTTACCTGGGTACGGGCTTATTGACGATCGAATATGCCTCGGTAATTTCAGGAATCATCGGAATGCTGCTCTACACGTTCTTTTTTGTCTCCAAGGAGGAAAGTCCGCCCCTACGCTCGTGGCTTGACACCTTTTATCCGTATCTGATCTTCATCGTGCTGCTTTTGATTTCCAAATTTTTCCTTTTTGAGAGGTCTTGGTCGATCACCGCAGATACCCGAGCGATATCTTTCTATCAACCAGGATCGATTTTTATCCTCACAGGACTGGTGTATTACCTGTATATCAACACCAACGTCAAAAGTCCTATTTCCTTTAGCCAACACCTGAAACTCACCGGCCAAATCATATCCAAAACTGTCCTAACCATTTTCCTGCTGGTCTGCTACGCCCAACTCACCCGGATCGATATTGCACTGATTACCCAGACACAGCTTTCGGGTTGGGGTGAAAGTGGAAAAGTGATCGTTAGCCCGATTTTGGGGATTTTGGGAAGTTTTCTGAGTGGCAGCGCTACGATGAGCAATCTGATTTTCGGAAACACGATCCAATCTGCCACCTTTGCCGCTGCCAATGTATTTATGCTCACCGCACTATTAAATACCGGAAGTGCGATCGGCAACTGCATTTCCCTGCAAAATCTCCTGATGGTCAAGTCGGTCATCAATGCACCTGAGGTCAGCTATGGGACGATCATGAAATTAAATCTGATTTTGATCGCACTTTACGTGACTACGGTGATCGGAATCTGCTTTTCAATTTTGGCTTGGACTTGATTTTCTAATATTCCTTAACCTGAAAAAATAAACCTTCAAAGCTGTGTAAATCCAAGCTTGACAGCTTTTTGAAAAAACGAACATCCACCTTTACACGTAACCTTTCCCATGTCAAATATCCAACTCATCATCGAAGAGCGCGCCGCCGATATCGGCAAATTCCTCGTCGGCCGTCTCCTGCCCTTCCGCCAAAAGCGAATGATTGGTCCCTTTATTTACCTTGACCACATGGGCCCGGTGAAGCTCAATGCCCGGGAACAGATGGACATCCGGCCACATCCGCATATCGGACTTTCGACTTTGACATTTCTTTTCGAAGGAAGCATCATGCATCGGGACAGTCTGGGCAATGCCGTTGAGATTCGGCCCGGAGCTGTCAATTGGATGACTGCGGGAAAAGGGATCGTTCACTCTGAGCGCACTCCGGAATACCTGAGGGATTCGGAAAAGATCATGCACGGCTTGCAGATCTGGGTGGCTTTGCCCAAGGACTTGGAACAAATGGAGCCGGAGTTTTTCCATATCGAAGCTCAGCAATTGCCTACCTGGGAAGGAGGTGAGCTTCAGTTCAAACTGGTAGCCGGAGAAGTGATGGGGCATCGATCGGCAGTGCCGGTCTATAGTCCGCTGTATATGCTGGAGATCAAAAGTAAACAAAAACAAACCGTAGATCTGGAGGGAAAACTGTTTGGGGAAAGCGGCTTGTATATTCTGGAAGGAGGAATCGAAAGTGAAGGAAACCAATTTGGACCCAAGCAAATTCTGGTAGCCAAGGATACTAGCTTATGTGCATTTACCATCGAGGCCAACAGTACGATTTATATTTTTGGTGGAGAGGCTTTTCCTGAGGAGCGGTTTATCGACTGGAATTTTGTGGCTTCCGACAAAGAGCTGATTCGAAAAGCGAAGGAAAACTGGGAAGCTCAGGCCTTTGCCAAAGTTCCGGGAGATGAAGAAGAGTTTGTTCCCTATCCCACCTTTCCAAAAAAGTAACCATGGCAAAAATTACTGCGCGTATCCAAAAAGAACTCTATAAAACAGAGATTCACTCTTCCTCCGGAAATGTCCTGATAGCTGACGAACCCGAGACCGTGGGAGGCAAAAATCTGGGCTTTTCTCCTTCCGAACTGTTAGCCTCCTCTTTGGCTGCCTGTACCAGCGCCACACTTCGGATGTATGCAGACCGCAAAGGCTGGGATTTGGAAGAAGTAAACTTGGAGGTCAGTCTTGAAGTCAATCTGGAAGAAAAACGAACGGAAATTCACCGCAAAATCGAACTGATCGGAAACCTGGATCAAGCTCAGCGCGATCGGATGCTCGCCATCGCCAATGCCTGCCCTGTCCACAAAATCCTGAGTGGGAAGATAGCTATTCAGACAGAACTTTCGCAAGTAAGTACGCAGTGATCAGTCTCAGTGGTCAGAAATCCTGATCACTGCGACTGGTCACTGAACACTAATTTTTAGCGTCTCCTATGTTAGCATCGGATTAAAAAAGCGGCCCCTTTCGAGACCGCTTTGAGGTGTGATTAGCACTTTTCTATCGGATTACTTCAGATCAAATCGATCCAAGTTCATCACCTTGTTCCAAGCTGCCACGAAGTCTTTTACAAACTTCGCTTTACCGTCTTCGCAACCGTAAACCTCAGCATAAGCTCTCAGTTCAGAGTTGGAACCGAAGATCAAGTCCGCTCGGGTAGCAGTCCACTTAGGCTCACCGGTTCTTCTGTCGCTACCTACGAATACATTCTGCTTATCAGAAGTCGCTCTCCAAGTAGTACCCATATCCAGTAGGTTCACAAAGAAGTCGTTGGTCAACTTCCCAGGAGTAGCGGTGAACACACCATGCTTACCTCCATCCCAGTTAGCACCCAAAGCTCTCATACCACCTACGAGGGCAGTCATCTCTGGAGCAGTAAGGGTCAACAACTGAGCTTTGTCAATCAAAGCTTCTTCTGCTTTCACGGTGCAATCTGCTGACATATAGTTTCTGAAACCATCAGCCCAAGGCTTCAACCACTCGAAAGAATCCACTTCGGTTTCTTCCTGAGAAGCATCGGTACGGCCTGGAGTGAAAGGAACAGTGATGTCAGATCCAGCGTCTTTTGCAGCCTTTTCCACCGCAGCGCAACCGCCCAATACGATCAAGTCAGCCATGGAGATTTTCTTGCCTCCACCTGCAGTGTTGTTGAATTCTTCCTGAATGCTGGCCAATACGCCCAACACTTTATTCAATTGAGCAGGGTTGTTGGCTTCCCAGTTTTTCTGAGGCTCGAGACGGATACGGCCACCATTAGCACCGCCTCTGAAGTCAGAACCACGGAAGGTAGAAGCAGAAGCCCAAGCAGTAGAAACCAATTCAGCAACGGTCAACCCAGAAGCCAAGATGTTTGCTTTCAAACCAGCGATATCAGCCTCATCGGCCAAAGGATGGGTAACCGCCGGAATTGGATCCTGCCAGATCAGGTCTTCAGCAGGTACTTCAGGGCCTTTGTAGCGAGACTTTGGTCCCATATCACGGTGAGTCAGTTTAAACCAAGCTCTCGCAAAAGCATCGGCAAACTCATCCGGGTTTTCATAAAATCTTCTGGACACTTTTTCATACTCCGGATCAAATCTCATGGACAAGTCCGTAGTCAGCATGAACGGCTTATGGAATTTGCCTGGGATATGAGCATCAGGAATGATTGCTTCAGCATCCTTGGCTACCCACTGATGTGCTCCAGCAGGGCTCTTGGTCAATTCCCACTCGTATTCAAACAAGAACTTGAAGTAGTCATGACCCCACTTGGCAGGCGTAGAGGTCCAAGCACCTTCCAAACCTGACGTGATGGTATCTGCACCATGACCGGTTCCATAGGTACTATTCCAACCGGTGCTCATCTCTTCGATGGAAGCACCTGCTGGCTCAGCGCCTACGTATTTGCCCGGATCAGCAGCACCGTGCGTCTTACCAAAAGTATGACCACCTGCGATCAAAGCCACAGTTTCGTAGTCGTTCATGGCCATACGGCCGAAAGTCTCACGGATTGCCTTCGCAGCCAAAAGTGGATCTGGATTTTTGTCCGGACCTTCTGGGTTCACGTAGATCAAGCCCATTTCGGTAGCTCCAAGTGGATTTTCCAAAGCTTCAGGATTACGGTGTGCAACCCATTCTTTCTCAGAACCCCAGTAGATATCCTGCTCAGGCTCCCATACGTCTGCGCGACCACCACCAAAACCGAAAGTTTCGAAACCCATGGATTCCAAAGCTACGTTTCCGGTCAGGATCATCAAGTCAGCCCAAGAAAGCTTTCTGCCATACTTCTGCTTTACCGGCCAAAGGAGCAGACGCGCTTTGTCCAAGTTGGCGTTATCAGGCCAAGAGTTCAATGGAGCAAAACGCTGCGTACCTGTTCCGGCACCGCCACGTCCGTCCTGCACGCGGTAGGTACCTGCACTGTGCCAAGCCATACGGATCATAAATGGACCATAGTGACCGTAGTCAGCTGGCCACCAGTCCTGGGAAGTGGTGAGTACCTTTTCGATATCAGCCTTCACTTCTGCCAAATTCAACGATTCGAATTCTTTGGCATAGTCAAAACCTTCGTCCATAGGATTGGACAAAGAAGAATGCTGACGAAGAATGTTGACATTCAATTGATTTGGCCACCAATCGACGTTTTGCTGGCCTTTGCCTGCTGCTGCAGCCATTGAGCCATTGTGGAAAGGACACTTTGAAATGTCGCCTCCGTTTTTGCTGTGTGTATCCATAGTTTATCGTTAAGTTAAATTGAATGATATGCGAATTTAGCAAAAGACTCTCGTATAAAAATTATTTTCTGATTGATAAAAACTATGACTCTTGTCAGGAAATAGAGAGTCTGGGAGAAGGGGAGTTTGGGGGCTTGGAGGTAAGGAAGTTGGAATGGAGGTAAGACAAGAGCTGGTAATCTTTGATCTCAAAAATGGTGGGTCTCTGTGAAAATTTTCAAGGTTTGATGAATAAGTCCAAGATGGAGGATCAAGAGATTTCTACTTCTTAACTATCCTTTCTCTTGGTGTCTTTTGTGGCAAATCAAGTGTATCAAAAAGGAAAAATCAACAGCGCATGCTGGCTGACCGTATTGAAATCCCTCCATACCCGATTGAGTTCGGTATGGGTTTTGGCAGCTTCCAAACCGGCAAAGGGATGCATTTTGGAATTGACTTCTCGGCAGATTTGAGTGAGTTTCCGGCTGGATTTGCTAACCGATTTAAGTTTTTTTGAAGAGATTTCTCCCTTAAATTCCAATTCCTCCCAAGAAAGATCTACCGATTCAAAAAACCTACCTCGGGCCGTTTCCAGCTTCAACTCACAGGATTTTTCCAGTTTTTGAAAATAGTCCAAGTGCTTTTGATCATAATTTCGGAATTCATGCCGCTTCCAAAACGCCTCCGAAATCAGCTTTTGCAAATGTTGCGTGATCCCCAGAATATTCACCGCCAAAGTCGCTTCCGCAAATTGGAGAAAGGGATAGCGGTAAATTGACTCAGTTCTTGTGACTTTTTCTGGAAGGATTTCAAAAGCCCGATGCAAAGGAACTTGAAGGTTCTCGGTTTTGAAGGCATGACTTCCCGTCGCGATCATGCCCATGTAGCTCCAGCCATCCAGAATTTCCACTTCTTCTTTTTTCAGGATAAAAGCTTTGACTAATGGCTTTCCCTGATCATCCGAAAGCGCCTTTCCATCTTCGAAAATCTCACAATTGGCCGTGAAATGAGTCGCATGCAAAGCCCCCGAGGCATAGGTCCAACTGCCGGTAATCTCATATTGATCTCCCTTTCGATTGGCTTTTCCTCCCACAAAACCACTTCCTGCCAGGCAAACCTTGGGATCACTGAAAATCTCCTGGCTGAGTTTATTGTCCAAAAAACCCACAAACCAGCCCGCACCTGCACACAGAGTCACCGTCCATCCCATACTCGCATCCAATTGTGCTATCTTTTCCTCCAACAGCAAGGCTTCGGGTAAGTTCAATCCAAGTCCATCCAATTCTTTTGGGACAAACAGCTTAAACCATTTTTCCTGATAAATCAGATTGAGCATTTCAGGGCTCAGGCTACCTTGTTTTTCAGCTTTTGGAGCCCAATCGGTATTGATCAGTTCGGTGGAAATCATGAGGCAAGTTTACGATTAAAAAGTTTTGAAGGCTTTCCTTTTAGTCTAAAAGCTGGACTCGTTAACGATTATTGCCCCAACGATAGCGAGTCACACAGAAGCCAAAAACCTTGTTATCTTCTGAGGATCTATGAGAAATTCACCTAGGGAAGGTACTCCAATCGAAAATATCAAACATAAAAAAACCACCCAAAATTGCTTTTGAGTGGTGGTCGTTGGTTTAGAATTCAGGTTTTATTTTTTATCAACTTGACCAAAAAGGATCTTAAATGAAGCTCCATAAAAGCCGAGCTTTTGTCCATAGCCTGAGATCTCCTGGATGGGATAGTTGTAAAACGGCATGATGGCATAGCTGGTATTTTTGCGCTCAAAAATCCGGATGTTCACCCCAAGATTTGCGGTAGCAAAAGGATAAAATCGCTGATTGGGTACAGAAAGATCGCTGACCTGTGAGACAGACGTGGATTGGAGTTTAAGCGTATTGCTAAATGCCGACTCCGTGTCTGCGACTGCAATCTGACGCGTATAATTAGATTCAAGCTGTGCAGTTTGATTGAATGCGATAAGGTTAGAAAATCCCGCCTGAACACTTATACCTCCTCCCGAGGTCACCGGATAGGTTACATAGAGCGGAATGTCCACCTGCACTTGACGAATCTCCTGAGTCTCTCGAACCGCCGAAGCAAATCCCGCAGCCTGCGCATATCGCTGACTTTGGCTGGCTTGATTGAGGTAATTGACGCCGAGCCCAGAACTTAGAGTCACCTTTTCGCCCAACTCAATCCCCATCAGTACCCCTAAATTCAAACTTGATCCTGAGGTAGGCTCATCGCCTCCCGAGGAGCCGAAACCCGGACCAAATCCCAAAGCCAAAGTCCGAACAGATTCTTTTTGGATCTCTTCTACCGAGCTCGTCTCCTCACCTACCTGCGCCATCAATTTGGCCTTGGCTTCTTCCTCAGTCAGGTAAGTTTGTGGTGAAAGGGTACTTTCTGAAGTACTTTTTTCCTCCGAAATCACAGCAACCGCATTGGTTTCATCCATCGATTTCTCTTGGGCTGACTTGATCGATGACTGACCTGAGGAGGATGTGATCGCAGCGGAATCCTCACTTTTTACTTTGGGAGAATTAGTGGCTAGAACTTCCTTCCTTATCGGCATTGACAAGTTTTCTTTTTGTAAAGCAGAAGACTTTGTCCGATTAACTCCCAAAGGAGATTTATCGGGAGATTTCAAATCCTCAGATTCAGTAGCTGTCTCCGTTTCGACTATTGTTTGTGATTCCGCAATCGCATGATTTTGGCTTTCTTGGATGCTTTCTGAGAGCTGAGTCGAATCCCGACCTGCCTGATCGGTTTCCGACCATATTAGACTTCCCACCAACCAAAATAACAGCAAGGAGGCTGCTATCCCGCCTGCCCAATACCAAAACGGAATGGATTTGGGTTTTCGCAAGCGGTCAAAGGCTTCCCATGTCCCTTCTTCATAGGGCAAAGGATGGTTCTCCTGATGATTTCGGAGCAGGTCGCCGAATTTTTTTTCCTGATTATCGTCCTGCATATTCTTTGAAATGATTTTGAATCAATTGTCTAAGTCGAGTTTTAGCTCGGGTGAGGTACACTCGGGATGAGCTCTCGGTGATTTCCAGCCGCTCTGCAATCTCCCGATGACTGTATCCCTCCACTTCATAGAGGTTAAACACCAGCTGATGATCTTCAGGCAAGTGTCTGATCAGACGGATCAACTCTTCGTAGCTCATCTGATCGGGTGCATAAACCGGGTCGAAGACGGGCGTGTCTCCATCGGCCTCAGTATGGTTTTGAAATTTTTTCTGACGGCGATAATAGTCGATGGCAGTATTGACGCAAATTCGACGAAGCCAAGGCTTGAGGGAGGGGATTTCGCCGCATTTATGGAGCGAATCAAAGCCCTTTAGAAAGGTGTCATTGGTGATTTCCAAAGCGATATCCCGGCTTTTGGCATAGGACATACTGATTCCCATGACATAGCCATAGTACCGCTTGAAAAACAGCTCCTCATGTTTTCTTGA